>Ga0207708_10000748_pt1 | contig 24397 bp, 21 predicted proteins | sample KBSK5101metaG_FD_184340 | JGI IMG/M metagenome (GOLD analysis project Ga0207708, IMG submission 184340) | Corn, switchgrass and miscanthus rhizosphere microbial communities from Kellogg Biological Station, Michigan, USA - KBS K5-10-1 metaG... | ecosystem: Host-associated > Plants > Roots >...
CCAGCGCATGTACATGCGCAGCAGCATCTCGGCCCAGTCCTGCGATTCGGTGCCGCCGGCGCCGGGATGGATCGTGATGATCGCGTTCTTGCGATCGTGCTCGCCGCCGAGCATCTTCTTGATCTCGCCGGCCTGCACTTCACCGTCTAGCGTTTCGAGCGCGGCGGAAAACTCGGCATCGACCGACTCGCCCGCCTCGGCCCATTCGACCAGCACGGCGAGGTCGTCACTCTTCTGCTTCAGGGAGGCGATCAGGTCGCGGTCCTGTTCGAGCCGGCGGCGGCGCTGCATGATGCTCTGCGCCCCGGCTTGATCCTTCCAGAAGTCGGGCGCCGCGGCTTTCGATTCGAGGCGGGTCAGTTCTTCGTCGGGGCGGGAGGCTTCAAAGATAGCTCCGCAGATCCGCAGCGCGCTTGCTGAGATCCTCGTAGCGGCGCATCAGCTCGTCGACACTAGGCATGGCTTCATTCTACACGCGGCGGCGCCGCGCCTGGGCGAGCGCCAGCAGCAGCGCCGCGGCCGCCACCGAGGCGTAGGCGAGGATGTCGCCGTGCCGCGCGTAGAACGTGGAGGTGCGCAGGAAGCGCGCCTCGCCGACCAGCACCGCCGATTGAAAGATATCGGTCCGCTCGATCACGCGCCCGTAGGGATCGACGATGCCGCTGATGCCGGTGTTGGCCGAGCGCACCAGATACCGTCCTTCTTCGATCGCGCGCATCGACGCCTGTTCGAAGTGCTGGTACGGCGCCGAGGTCGGCCCGAACCATGCGTCGTTGGTGATCGTCGTCAGCAGCTCGCTGCCGCCGGCGACGAACTGGCGCACGAGATCGGGATAGACCACCTCGTAGCAGATCGCCGTGCTGACAAGATGCGCGCCGACCGGCAGCAGCACCGCGTCCTCCCCGGCCGAGAAATCGGACACCGCTTCCACCAGCGGCTCGGCGAAGAACAGCAGCCGCTTGAGCGGCACGTACTCGCCGAACGGCACCAGGTGCATCTTGCGGTAGGCGCGGCCGCTCGTGCCGTCGGCGGCGACGAGGAACGCCGAGTTGTAGTACCTGAAGGTTGCGCCGTCGCGCTCGACCTGATCGCTGCCGACGAGAATCGGCACCCTGGCCTGGCGCGCCAGCGTCCGTATCTGATTCGACGCCTCCGCGTCGTCCTCGAACAGGAACGGCGTCGACGACTCGGGCCAGATGACGAACCCGGCGCCCTTCTGCAGCGCGTCGCGCGTCATGCGGATGTAGCCCTGGAAGATGGCGTTGGCGTGCAGCGGGTTCTGCTTGTCGGCCTGATCGATGTTGCCTTGAATCAGGCCGACGCGGATCGCATCGCCGGCGCGCGTCCATTCGGCGGCCGCCGCGCGGCGCGCGCCCCAGACGGCGATGGCGGCGACGGCGAAGAGCGCAATCACAATCGGCGCGCAGCGAGACACGGCAGCTCTCAGGGGCTGCCGCGCGCTGCCGAAGCGCGGCCCTTCAGGTCCGCCGCTGCCGAGCGCCATCGCCATCGCGGTGCTGACCGCCGCCACCAGCATCGAGACGCCGTAGACGCCGAACACGCTCGCGAACTGCGCCACCGGCAGAACCGTGGTCTGGCTGTAGCCGAGAAGCACCCACGGAAAGCCGGTGAAGACGTGCGTCCGCCCCAGCTCGGTTGCCACCCACACGACCGGCGCCGCCGCGAGCGCACGCCGCCCGTACGCGAGCACGAGCCGGCGCGTGACGACGGCGAAGATCGCGGGAAACAGCGACAGATAGGCGATGAGCGCCGCGTTGACGAGCACCGCGACCCATCCCTGCAGGCCGCCGTACACCGCCATCACGCGCGTAATCCAGTAGAGCGTGCCGGTGAAGTAGATGATGCCGGTGACGAGACCAAGGAGCGTCGCGCGACGCAGCGAGCGATCGCCACGGCCGGCAGGCTGCGACACGCCGGCGATGGCGATGACGAGCGGCGCCAGCGCAATCCACGCCAGCGACGGATGACCGAATTTCGGAAAGCTCAGCGCGAGGAGGACGCCCGACGCCGCGGCGAGCGCGAGATCGAAGACACGCGATGGCAACTCGCGATCAGTCTACTCCTCTGCTTGTTTGGGCAGCTTGCCGTAGAGCAGCAGCGACACCGCTTCGAGCAGGCCGCGCGGCGTGAACGGCTTGTCGAGAAACGCCTCGCCCTCCCACAGCGTCGCCCGCGCGTCGAGCAGGCGATCGATGTGGCCGGTCACGTACAGCACCTTCAGGTCGGGCCGCGCGAGCCGGATGCGCCGCACGACTTCTTCACCGGACAGCTCGGGCATCTCGAGGTCGGCGATGAGCAGGTCGAGGTCGGACGTCCCTTCGAGCAGCGTGAAGGCATCGGCGCCGCCGGACGCCTCGATCACCCGGTAGCCGGCCTTCTCGAGGATCCGCCGCTGAATCTCGCGGATCGGCGCTTCGTCGTCCATGACCATTACGAGCGGGTGATCGCTGTTCGCCATCGTCGGGGGATCAGCCGGCGGACGGCCGGGGGTGGAGAGCGCTCGAACGCCGCCGCGGTCGCGCGGGCCCCGTCTCCCGGTGGTCGTCGCCCGTGGGCGCCAGACAAATGGCGATTTGGTGCGACAAAATTGAGCTCAGCCGGGCTGGTTGTCTTAGTGTCCATGTTGAGCGCCGCTTTGTATGTCCGCGCTCGTCCGACAAAGATCGGGCGCAATCGTCGGTGTTTGTCCGACAGAAGGACGGCAGCCTTCGACCGCCGACCGTATACTTCCGAGGTTCTCATGGGAGCCCGCAAACCGGCGGTCCACTCGGCGGCGCGACGCGATGTGCTGCGGTTTCAGCGGCTGGTCGACAACGATCGGGATCTCTTCTACCGCTATCGCATCAACCCGATGCGCGTGGAGTACATCAGCGCCGCGGTCGTGGCGATCACCGGCCGCGAGGCGCGTGACTTCTACGCCAACCCTGCCGTGTCGGTGGACGCGGTCCACCCTGGCGACCGCGTGCTCATCGCGCGAACGCTGGCGGCCGCCGATGGCACCGACCCGGTCAAGCTGCAGCGCACGCTGCTCGTGCGATGGGTGCATCCCGACGGCCGCATCGTCTGGGCCGAGCACCAGCACATGCCGGTGTTCGACGACGAGGGGCGGTGGGTGGCCGTCGACGGCGTCGCGCGCGACGTCACCGAACACATCCTCGCGCGGCGGCGGCTCGCCGACACCGAAGCGCTGCTGCGTCTGCTCGCCGAGAATGCGCGCGACATGATTTATCGCTTCTCGGTCGTCCCGGCTCAGGGAAGGCCGGTTGACGAAGCTGAGGACAAGGCGGCACGGGAAACCCCCGTCGACGCCGCCCACGGGACGCTGCAGTACGTGAGCCCGGCGGCCACGCGGCTCACCGGACGGACGCCCGATGAATTTCTCGTCGATCCCGAATCGGCCTGGTCGGCGGTTCATCCCGACGACCGCGCGCTGGCGCACGCGATGCGGACCGATCCGGAGGCGTCGGTCGACCCCGTGGTCCTGCGCTGGGTTCATCCCGACGGCACGATCGTGCCGGTCGAGCACAGCAACAGCCCGGTCTACGACGCCGACGGACTACTCGTTGCGTTCGAGGGGATCGGCCGCGACATCACCGAGCCGCTGGCAATTCAGCACCGCCTGCGCGAATCGGAGAGCCAGATGCGGCGGCTCGCGGCCAGCGTGACGTCGGCGCGCGAAGCGGAGCGGGCCGACGTCGCCCGCGAGCTGCACGACGAGCTCGGGCAGACGCTCACCGGGCTCAAGCTCGAGCTGACGCGGACGGTGCGCGACCTGATGCGCCGCGGCCTCGAGCCGCAGATGATCGATCGCATGCAGTCGATGGTCGGCAGCATCGAGGTCGCCACCGAGACGGTGCGTCGACTGGCGTCGACGCTGCGGCCGCCGGCGCTCGATCACCTCGGGCTCGGCGCGGCGATCGAGCTGGAGGCGGCGGCGATCGCGCGGCGCACCGGCGTGCGGTGCCGCATCGCCGGCAGCGTCGGCGAGGCCGCGCTCACCTCGGAGCAGACCACCGCCATGTTTCGCATCGTCCAGGAAGCGCTGACCAACGTCGTCCGCCACGCCAACGCGAGCGCGGTGAAGATCTCGATGCGCCAGACCACGCGCAGCACGTCGCTGACGATTGCCGACAACGGCCGCGGCATCAATCCAGAGGCGCTCGCCGACCCGGTCTCGATCGGGCTGCTCGGCATGCGCGAACGGGCGCAGTTGATCGGCGCGAGGCTGTCGATCAGCGGACGGCCGGGCAAAGGCACGTCGGTGGTGGTGACGGTTCCGTCTGCCGCACGGAGCGCCGCCGGCCGATGATTCGCATCCTCCTGGTCGACGATCATCCGGTCGTACGCCACGGCATCCGGCAAATCCTGGTCGAGGGATTCAAGTCGGTGAGCGTCGGCGAGGCGAGCGACGTCGCCACCGCCTCGTCGAGCATTCGCAACTCGGCGTGGGACGTCGTCGTGCTCGACGTCACGCTGCCCGGCGCCAGCGGGCTCGATCTGCTCAAGGAGATCCGGCAGATGCGGCCGGCGCTGCCGGTGCTGGTGTTGAGCATGCACCCGGCGTCGCAGTTCGCGCGGCGCGTGCTCGCCGCCGGCGCGATGGGATATCTGACGAAAGACAGCGCCCCCACCGAACTGGTGCAGGCGGTCGACCAGATTCGCCGCGGCAAGCTGTATCTGGGCAGCCGCGTTCCCGATTGGGCGCGCACGCCGAACGCGGACAGCGCGGCGCCGCACGACAAGCTCTCCGATCGCGAGTATCAGGTGCTGCGGATGATCGCGTCCGGGCTGACGGTGTCAGGCATCGCGACGGCGCTCGGACTCAGCGTCAAGACCGTCAGCACCTACCGATCGCGGCTCCTGGAAAAGCTGCAGATGCGCAGCAACGCCGAGGTGATGCGCTACGCGATCGAGAACCGCCTGATGGACTCCTGACGGCATCCCGGTTCCACCCGGCCAGCTCAGCCAGGTGGAATTTAGTACCTCAGCCGGCAGAACAATCGAGATTTTTCACCGAATTCCCGGACCACGCGCGGTATCGCTCTTGCTCATCAGGAGGGTGGAGGGCGTGGATGGTCGATTTGAGGGCGATCTCCGTGACGTCGTTCGTGCGGCGTCCGCGTCTGGCGCTTGCGGGTTCGCTCGTCGCGGCGATGCTGTTGGTGTCCACGACTGCCGCGTTCGCGCAGGACCAGAGCGCAGCCGCCGATGAACGCGAGCGCTCATCGGTGCTGCTGGATACGGTCAAAGATGTTGCTCTCGATCCGACGACTTATGCGCCAGCCCTCTTCTACTACAGCACCACCCGCCTCGACTGGAACAGCTCCCAGGTGTTTTTCCACAACGGCATCCTCGAACACAACGAGCGCTTCACCGTCAGCGGACGCCCTGACGACGTGGCCATCAGCTACGGCGCCGGAAACAAACTAATCCTGATGGACGCGCTGTCCGTCGTGCAGATGTCGGCGGTGAACAACCTCACGAACAACGTGATCGAGCGCGTGCTGATCGCGCGGTATCCCCACCATCGGAAGCTGTTTCGAGCGCTCGGCTGGATCCAACGCACCGGATTTGCATCGTACTGGTCTTATCGCCTGTCTGAGGCTCACTACCGCCAGTGGCGTCACAACGAGCGAATGGCAAGGCAGCTCGGATTGAAATGAGGGCAAGCTCGAGCTGCCGTCCCTCTGGTCGCGAAATGACCAGGCTGTGTACTTGATGGCAGCATAAAAGCGCGAGCCGTTCCGATTGGCGAACGTCGACACGCATGGCGGCGGCGCAGTCGCGAAATCGCTGAGCCGGCAACGACGATTTTTCAGACAAAAACCTCCGTCGCCGCTCGAGCCCCTCAAAAACGCCTGAAGGAATAGCGATTGCTATCCGAACAGTCGCGCCATGAAAGTCAGGCTCACGAAGAAGCTCGCCGACGCCATCGACGGCGTCAACCTCGGCACGTCGCGTGTCGGCGATGTGCTCGAGCTGTCCGAACTCGAAGCTCGTCTGCTGATTGCCGAGGACTGGGCGACGCCTCGTGAGCGTCGCGAGCAGTCCCGCGTCGTGGAACACGATCGCCGGAGCGCCTGGTCACCGCCGCTCGAGGGGTGCTGATTGACCGGCGCGCACGATCCGCACTTCGAGCGGCCGGCGCCGCCGGAGGATGCGGTCGCTGCGCGGCTCGCGGCCATTGTCGAATCCTCTGACGACGCCATCGTCGGCAAGGACCTGAACGGCGTCATCACTTCCTGGAATCCCGCAGCCGAGCGTCTCTTCGGCTACCACGCCGCTGAAGTCATCGGCAAGTCCATCCGCATCATCATCCCCGAAGCGCGCCAGTTCGAAGAAGACCAGGTGCTGCGCCGGATCGTGCGCGGTGAAGCGGTCAATCACTTCGAGACGGTGCGCCGCCGCAAGGATGGAACGTCGGTGTACGTCTCGCTGACCATCTCGCCGATCGTCAACAAGGCCGGCACGATCATCGGCGCCTCCAAGATCGCGCGCGACATCACCCAGCACATCCGCGCCCGCGAGCGCAGCGCCTTCTTCGGCAACATGGGTCCGCTGCTCGCCGCCTCGCCCGAGTACGAGACGACGCTCGCCAACCTCGCCAGGCTGACCACCGAAGCGCACTCGGAATCGGCGGCGGCGTTCGCCGACTACTCGCTGATCGACATCGTCGGCGACGACGGCCGGCTGCGGCGGGTGGCGACGGCGCACCGCGTCCGCGACAAGGAGCCGCTGCTCGAACGCGCCCGCCAGTACGCGCCGGAGAGCGCGCACAGTCCGCTGTCGCGCACGCTTCGCACCGGCCAGGCGCTGCTGCTGGCGCGAATCACCGAGCTGGACTTCGATCGGATCAGCGGCGGCCCCGAGCACACCGAGCTGATGCGCACGCTGGGCGCCCACTCGCTGATCACCGTGCCGCTGACCGCGCGCGGCGCCACGTTCGGGCTGATCACTTTCGTGCGGGCGGAGCGGCGCGATCCGTACGACCGCGAGGATCTGGCGTTCGCGCTCGAAGTCGCGCAGCGAGCGGCGCTGGCGGTCGACAACGCCCGCCTCTACACCTCCTCCCGCCAGGCGCTGCAGTCGCGCGAGCAGGTGCTGGCGATCGTCTCCCATGATTTCCGCAACGCGGTCAGCGCCATCGCCACTTCGACGCGGCTGCTGCTGGACGCCGGCGGATCCGAGGAGCAGCGGCGCCGCCGGCTGCAGACCATCCTGCGGGTCTGCGATCGGATGACGCGGCTGGTCCAGGATCTGCTCGACGTCGCGAGGCTCGAAGCCGGACACGTGCTCAACGTGCAGCCGTCGGAGAACGACGCGGTCCTGCTGCTGAAGGAAGCGTGCGAGAGCTCGCGCAGCCAGGCCGAGGAGAAGATGCTGACGCTGCACTGCGAGTTTCCCGGCCCGCTGCCGCCGGTGTGGGCCGACCGCGATCGAGTGCTGCAGGTGCTCTCCAACCTGATTGGCAACGCGGTAAAGTTCACGCCCGAGGGCGGCAGCATCACGGTGCGCGTCGAGGCAGACGCCGGCATGGTGCAGTTCTCGGTCGCCGACAGCGGGCCTGGCATTCGCTCGGAAGAGCTCGACCGGATCTTCGACCGCTTCTGGCAGTCGGCGCGGACCGCCAGCCTCGGAACGGGGCTGGGGCTGCCGATCGCCAAGGGGATCGTCGAAGCGCACGGCGGCCGGATCTGGGTCGACAGCCGGCCCGGCCTCGGCGCCACGTTCACTTTCACCCTGCCGGCGAAACCGGGAACGCACGGCGAAACCGGCGAGCCCGCTCGACGCTGACCTCGGCGTCAGATTCGTTCCCGCGGCGACAGAACCGAGCCCCGGCGAGCGTGTAAAAAGGGCCTGTTCGCCTCGAACCGGCCGAAAATCGGCTGGCACTCGCGTTGCGTCCCGGGTGATTCCGGTGCCATCCGACATCACAGTTGTCGTCGCGACCACGGCGCGGCTGCCGCTCATCCAGGCGGCGTCGTTGTTCTCCGGACGCGTCGTGCGCTTCACCGACAACAAGCTCGCCGCGGCGTTCGAGAGCGTCCAGTTGAACCATCCCAGGCTGGTCGCGATCGAAGCGCCGTTCGCCCAGACGCCGCAGGGCCAGGCCTTCATCGAACGGGTCGAGAAGCTTGCCGTCCGCGGATCGACGATTCAACTGATCGTGCAGACCAACGGACGGTGGACGACCACGCCCTACAGCAGCGAGACGGCCGCGCCGGCAGCGGCGGCGGCCAAGCCGGGCGTCGATCGGAAGGGGGTCGTCGCCTCGGGCACCGGCATCGGCGCGCCGCAGGCCAAGGGCGCGAACACGCGGCGGGCGCACCGCTTCAAGGTGCTGGAGTCGCTCGACGCGGTGGTGGAAAACCGCCAGGCCAACCTGGTGAACATCTCAATCCTCGGCGCGCAGGTTGTGTCGCTGCCGACGCTGCGGCCGAACGACAACGTCAAGATCGCGCTGCCCGACGGCGGCGACACGCTGCGCCTGTCGGCGCACGTCGCCTGGTCGGTCTTCGAACAGTCACGCGCGGGGACGGAGACGTACTACCGGGCGGGGATGGAATTCACCGACGCGGCGAAGGAAATTCTCGAGGACTATTGCCGTCGCCACTGCGACGCGCTGCCGCTGCCCAGCTATTAAAAGATGTGGGCAGCCCTGAAGGGCTGCGCTACGACGAGGTCAGCGCGTGACCCAGGGCTTGAACTGCTCTTCCCTCTGCAGCCGTGCCGCAATCGACTCGGCCTCGCGGCGGGTCGGATACTTCCCGACGCGCACGCGATAGACCGACGGCATGCCATCGGCCGGCGACATCACGTATGCCGCGTAACCTTTCGAGCTCAAACGCTTCGCGATCGCGTCGGCCTCGCTGCGCACGTTGAGCGCCGCGATTTGCACCGCAAAGCCCTGCCCGGCCGGCTCGGCGCGGCCGGCGTCGGCGGTCCTGGCCGGCGGCTCCGGCGTCGGTAACGCAGCCGGGGGCTGCGCAGGCGCGGGCGCAGCGGCCGCGGGCGCCGGAGCGGGAGCGGGAGCGGCCGCGGGTGTTGATACCGGTGGCGCGGGCGCTTCGGTCGTCAGCGGCGTGCGACGAGTGGCGCCAGCGTGCTCTGACGAGGGCTTCAGCGTTTCGGCTGGCGCGTTCTTCTTTTCGAGGCGATTGAAATAGGTGAGGTCGTCGGCCGGCGCGGGCGGCGGCGCCGCCGCCGTCGGATCGGAACCGGCGGGCAGTGGCTGTGGCGGCGTCGGCGGCTGCTGTGGGGCCGCCTCGCCGGCCGTTCCTGCGGCCGACTGTTCGTTCGAGGCGACCTGATTCGTGCGCACCCCGCGTCCCACCAGTACGCCGCAGAGGAAGATCACGACCGAGACCACCGTCGCGGCCATGAAGAGGAAGACCAGCTGCTTGCCGTTCAGCTGAATCTCGTGAAATCCCTCATCCGGCATCTGGTGCGCCACAACAGCCGGTATCTTAGCACCACTGCGTCCCAAGTACTAGTGGGTCGTTGAAGCTCGACTGTCCGGTCAGCGAGCGTCGAGGCGAGCGATCAGCTCCTTGGCTTCGACCGACTGCGGATTGAGGGCGAGCGCGCGATCGGCTTCGGCGCGCGCCGCGGTGAGATCCTTCGCCTGCCGGTACGCTTCGCCGAGCGCCGCGTGGCCTTCGGCGGTCTCGGCGCTCCACAGCGCGATCTTGAAGGCGTCGATCGCATCGTGGACGCGGCCGGTGCGCAGGTGAATGCGGCCGACCAGGATGTGCGCGTCGGCGAGGTAGGGCGAGAGATACAGCGCGTGATTCAGCTCGCTGATCGCCTCGCGATCGTTTTCCTGCTGGTACAGCCGCCGCCCTCGCTCGAGATAGAAGGTCGCGAGCTCCGCCTGCTCGCGCTGCTCCGACGTCGCCAGGCGCGAGACGATGTTGCTCGCGTGCGGCAGCTCCACCTGGTTCTTGACCCGCTCGAGCCCGCGCGGAATCGGCTCGGCGGCCGGGCGCGCGCCCGGCTCGTAGGCAGACGACAGGCGCCGCGCCAGCTCGCGCTCGCGAGCGGCCTCGCTCGTGTTGCCGGCGGCCGACAGCGCGGCGCCGAGGAGGAAATGCGCGTCGCCATCGGCGGCATTGCGCCGCACGGCCTCGCGCAGCCAGAAGATGGCCGCCTGCGGATCGCGGTCGAGCAGATACGCGTACCCGAGGTTGAAGACGTAGTCGGGATCGCTCGGATCGGCCTCCGCCGCTTTGTTGAAATAGAAAGTCGGCGAGCCGCTCTGCGGCGGCACGCCGCGTCCGAGCTGCACGACGCCGAGGTTGTTCAACACGGCCGCAGTCGGCTCGGCGTCGGCCAGCGCCTTGAAGGTCGCGAACGCCTCGTCGTACTTCTTCAGGTTCAACTGCGACAGGCCGCCGAGAAACCGCGCCTGGCGTGCCCACGGCGAGCCGTCGGGCACCGGCGTCACCGCCGCCAGCGCGTGCTGATGATCGCCTTCGTCGGCGTAGACGTCCCACATCGCGATCCGCGCGCGGTCGAAGCTCGGTTGCCGCGCGAGCGCGGCGTTGAGGTAGTTGATCGCGGTGGCCGGCGTCTCGGCGACCACGCCCTTGATGAAATCCTCGAACACCGCCAGCGGCGGATGCATCCGCGCGATCTCTTCCGAGGTGCGGGTCGACGGCGGCGCGATCCTGCGGGCGATCCGCTCGAAGGTGCTGAACAGCGCCGGCAGCGGCCCGCGATCGGTGGCGTCCACCTGCACGCGTCCGGTGTCGAGCGCGATGCTGCGCGCGCGCGCGACCAGCACGTCGTTTTCGAGCTGCAGCGATCCGACGACCACCTGCGCGGCGCCGACCAGCTGGCCGATGCGGATGACGGTGGCGTCGGTCAGCGCCGCCGCCGGGGGCACCTGGAGACGCTCGAACGCCTGCATCCGCTCCTGCCGCGTGATGGCGTTGGCGCCGAGCGCGTTGAGATCGTCGGTGAGGAGCACGGCCGACGCTTCGGTCAGCCAGAAGATGCGTCCGTCGCGCTTGACGTTCTCGAAGGGCATCACCAGGATGCGCGCGGCGGGCTGCGTTCGCGGCGGCGGCGCCTGCGGCGCCGCGCTCCCGCCGGCAACGGCCGCCGCGAGCAGGGCGAGGACGAGGCGCGTCACGAGGCCTCGGCGGCGCTGCCCGGGTGGCCGTTCGCGAGCGCGACTTTCAGGACGCAGGTCGGCTCGCCGGTGCCGCGGCAGGCGACGACTTCGGTGCGCGCGCCGATGTCGAACAGCGCGAGCAGCCGGGTGAACGCGGCGGCGTAGAAGCCGCACAGCGCGTGCGGCGCCGGCTCGCGCACCGAGCAGAAGACCGAGGCGCGCAGGTCGATATTCGCGCCGCCGCGGCGCATCTTCGAGAAGGCGCGGCTCCCGGTGTAGCTCTCGCGGACCAGCCGCTTCGCCAGCCGCAGCAGCATGCGGCTGCGCAGCCAGACCGGCATCGCTTTCAGGAAGCCGCGCTGCGCCGGCGTCATCGACTGCACGGTCCACTCCGCCGCGTACTCGCCGGCGCGCGTGGTGATCAGGCGGTACGCCTCGCCCTCCTGGCGGAGGAAGCTGAGCACCGCATAGAGCGGCGCCAGGCCAATCGTTCCCTCGCGCAGCCCCTCGGAATTCAACCAGTTCTCGTAGAAGGTCAGGCGCGTCGGCAGAATGTCGGCGATGCCCTGGTGCAGGCTGGCGACGAGGACGCGCCCGATGCCGGCTTCTCGCATGTCAGGGTAAGATGACGGGGACGCCGAGCTCGAAGCACTTCACGATCACAAACCGTAATCGTAGCACGAGCTTACCGGCAGACCTTTGAGCCGCCGCGACCGCGATCCCATAAAGCTTTCATGATTCTCAGCGTCCAGCGACAGGTCCAGCGCGCGATCGCCGACGCGATCCGCCGGCACACCGGCACCGCCGACGTGCCGGCGTTCGCGGTCGAGGTGCCGCCGACGCGCGCGCTCGGCGACCTCGCCGTCCCGGTGGCGTTCCAGCTGGCGCGGACGCTGCGCAAGCCGCCGCGCGCCATCGCGCAGGATCTCGCGCAGGCGATCGGCGCCATCCCGGGCGTCGCGCGCATCGTCGCCGCGCCGAACGGCTACTTGAACCTGTATCTCGACCGCCCCGCGTTCCTCATCCCGCGCGTCCGCCAGGAGATCGTCGCCGACCCGGCGCCGGCGGAAAAGACCATCGTCGAGCACACCGCCATCAATCCGAACAAGGCGGCGCACATCGGCCACCTGCGCAACGCCACCCTCGGCGACACGCTGGTGCGGGCGCTCGAGTTTCGCGGTACGCCCCACGAGATCCAGAACTACATCGACGATCTGGGCGTCCAGGTTGCCGACATCATCGTCGGCTTCCGCGAGCTGGAGCGGAAGAGCCTCGACGAGGTGCGCGCCATCGCCGATGCGACGCGGTTCGACTACTACTGCTGGGATCTCTACTCGCGAGTCACCGAATGGTACGAGGGCGACCGTGCGCGGCTCGAGGTGCGCGCGGCGGCGCTGCACGATCTCGAGCGAGGCGGCAACGCCACCGCCGAAATCGGCGCCTTCATCGTCGATCGCATCGTCCGCGCGCACCTGAAGACGATGGCGCGGCTGGGCATCAACTACGACCTCCTCACTTACGAAGGCGACATCCTGCGGCTGCACTTCTGGACGCATGCCTTCGAGGCATTGAAGCAGCAGGGTGCGGTCTTCCTGCAGACCGAAGGGAAGCTGGCCGGCTGCTGGGTGATGCGGATTGAGGAAGGGGGCGGAGCAAGCTCCGCCCCCACAGACAGAGCAAGCTCCGCCCCCACAGACAGAGCAAGCTCCGCCCCCACAGACAGAGCAAGCTCCGCCACCACAGACAGCGCAGGCGTCGAGTCTGCCCGGCCCGACGAGGCGGAAGAGACGCGCGAGAAGGTGATCGTGCGCTCGAACGGCGTCGTCACCTACATCGGCAAGGATCTCGCGAACCAGTTCTGGAAGCTGGGACTGCTCGGTCTCGACTTCAACTATCGCCGCTTCGCTACGCAGGAGAACGGCCGGACGTTGTGGTCGACGACCTCCAGCGCCGGCGATCCGTCGGCGCCGCAGTTCGGGCACGCCGGCCGGATCTACAACGTCATCGACTCGCGGCAGATGTATCTGCAGGCGCTGCTCAGCCAGGCGCTGCGCACGCTCGGCCACGCGAAGGAGGCCGAGAACTCGATTCACTTCTCCTACGAGATGGTGGCGCTGTCGCACGCGACGGCGAAGGAGCTGGGCTACGACACGCCGCAGGCGGGCGACGAGGCGGCGAAGCCATTCGTCGAAGTGTCAGGCCGCAAGGGGCTCGGCGTGAAGATCGACGACCTGCTCGACCTGTTGTCGACGAAAGCGACGGCGGAAGTCGCCAGGCGCAACCCCGAATTCACGACCGCGGAGTGCGCCCGCGCCGGAGCGCAGATTGCCGTCGCCGCAATCCGCTACTTCATGCTGAAGTACTCGCGCGGCAAGCTGATTGTCTTCGACATCGAGGAAGCCCTGAGCTTCGAGGGCGAGACCGGCCCCTACCTGCAGTACGCGGTGGTCCGCGCCAACAACATCTTTCGCAAGCTCCAGGAGCGTGAGGGGCTGAGCGAGGCGGAGATCGTGCGCGACCTCGACACCACGCCGGCCGACGAGCTGCTCGAAGCGTCGGGCGACGGCGCCGGCGGCGATCATGCGCTCTGGGCGGTGGCGTTCGAGGCCTCCCGGCTCGACGAAATCGTCGAACAAACGGTGCGATCGCTCGAATTCTCCGGGCTGGCGAAGTATACGTTCGGGCTGGCGCAGACCTTCAACGCGTTCTACCATCGGTATCCGATCCTGAACGAAGAGCGGCCGGACCGGAAGCGCTGGCGGGCCGCCGGCGTGGCCTACGTGCGCACGCAGCTCACGCGGGCGCTCGACCTGATGGGCATCGACGTTCCGAGCCGGATGTAAGGACTCCTCAACCTATGGCGGTCATTGGCATCACTCCGTGCCGGAAGATCGAAGACTACCGGCAGGCAATCCTCCACGTCGGCGGCGAGCCGCGCGTGCTCGACGTGTCGACCCGGGTCGACGACGCGCTGGCTGGAATCGACGGCCTGCTGCTCACCGGCGGCGACGATGTGGAGCCGTCGCGATACGGCGAGACGGCGCACCCATCGACGGTCGAAGCCGAGCCCGGGCGCGACGAGTTCGAGATCGGGATGGTCACCGCGGCGCGGGCGCGGGAGGTGCCGATCTTCGCGATCTGCCGCGGCATCCAGGTGATGAACGTCGCCTTCGGCGGGACATTGGTCCAGGACATCCCGACGCAGCTGCCCGGCGCGCTCGAGCACAGCCTGCCGTGCCCGCCGAACCAGGCATTCACGATGGCGCACGAGGTGTGGATCGAGAAGGACTCGCTGCTGGCGACGCTGATGCGCGAGCGGCTGACCGACGACACCTGCGAGGTGAACAGCCGCCACCATCAGGCGGTGAAGGACGTCGCCCGCGGCTTCAAGGTGGCGGCGACCGCGCCCGACGGCGTGATCGAGGCGATCGAAGATCCGGTTGCGCTCTTCTGCCTCGGCGTCCAGTGGCACCCGGAGAATTTCTTCCGCACCGGCGAGTTTCGGCCCTTGTTCGAAGGGTTCCTCGAAGCGTCGCAGAAGCGCTAGCCGCGGTGCCGAGCTTGCTCGGCCCCGCCGGCATCAAGCCCGCCGTTCGAATACGACCACCGTCTCGACGTGCGGCGTGTTCGGGAAGAGATCGAATGCGTCGGCGCGCGCGATCGCGTAGCCGTGATCGACGATCCGCCGCGCGTCGCGCGCGAGCGTGGCGACGTCGCATGACACGTAGATCAGGCGCGGTGCGCGCACCTGCAGCGCGTTGTCGAGCGCCTCGCGCGACAGGCCGGTTCTCGGCGGGTCGACGATCACCACATCGAAACGGCGATTTGCCGCGCTGAGCCCGGCGCCGATCGTCTCGACCGGCGCGCGCAGCGCCGTCACCGCGCCGCCGGCGGCCGCGGCGTTCGCCTGCAGATCGTCGGCCGCGAACAGATCGCCCTCGACCGCGACCACCGTCGCGCGCCGCGCCGCCGCGGCGGCGATCGAGAACAGCCCGACGCCGGCATACAGGTCGAGCACGCTGCTCCCTTCCGGCAATTGCGCCGCGACATGCGACGCGAGGGCGCCGAGCAGGAAACGGTTCCCCTGGAAGAAGGCCTGCACGTGACGGCGCAGCGTGATGTGGCCGCCGGCCAACGGCAGCGAGTCGCTGACGTGCGGGCTGCCGAACGCGCCCCACGCCGAGCCGAGGCCGGTGAGGCCGCCGGTGTCGGCCATCCGCGCCAGCGCCGCCTCGCCGATCGGCAGGCCGGAGTCGAGGAACACCGCGCGCTCGGTCGCGTCCACGTTTTCCGACAGCTCGATCTCGCGCACCGACTCGACGCCGAGCGAGCGCATCGCCGCCATCAGCTGGTCGAGCGTGTCGGCCGTCTCGGGCAGCAGCTGCCGCGTCGTGCGCGCGTCGCACACCTCGTGGCTGTTCTCGCGGAAGAACCCGAGCCGGTGGCCGCGCACGTGAAAGCGCGCGCGCATCCGGTAGCCCTGCTCCGGCGACCTGGCGACGTTGACGGCCGCGGGCAGCTCGAGGTGGCCAATCCGCTTGAAGGCGTCGGCGATCACCTGCGCCTTGAGCTCGAGCTGCCGCGGGTAGGCGATGTGGCTGTAGAGACAGCCGCCGCACAGCGGATCCGGGAACGGATCGCGGCGATCCGCCGACCGCTCTTCCACCGCCAGCGTCTGGGCGTAGACGACTCCCTTGCCGATCCGCTCGACGCGCGCCTGGACGCGCTCGCCGGGAATCGCGTCGGCGACGAGCACCACCTGGCCCTCGACGCGCGCGATCATCCGGCCGCCGGCGGCGGGTTTTTCGATCGCGAGCGGGACGGTCTGGCCGGAGGTGAGCATGAAGACGGCGCCCCTGAAGGGCGCCCTACTTACGAGACACTACTCGAACGCGATCGTCGGCAGGCCGAGGCGTTCCCGGACGAGTCGATCGATAGCCGCATCGCGCGCGCGCGCGAACGCCTCCGGGGCCATGCCGGCACGGAATGCGGACAGCTCTTCGTCGGCCTCGCGCGCCAGGACCGACGTGGCCGCCGCGTCGAGCGTGCCGCGCGCCTGCTGCAGCAGCTCGGCATCGAGCGCCGCGAGACGCTGGACCAGCTCGCGCCGCGCCGCGCCGCGCAGCCCGCCGGCCCTGGCCCGCGCCGCATCGAGCTCCGCCGACACGCGATCGACGACCGCATCGAACTCCGCGCCGAGCGAGTCGCGCGCCCGCGCCGACGACAACCGCAGCAGCACACGCTCGAGGTGCGACGGCAGCGACCGCTTGCCATCAGCCGCTGGCGGACGACCGCCGACTGACAACTGGCCACTGCCGACTGATTCCTGGCCACTGGCCACTGGTTCCTCGACTGCGTCCTGGCTACTGGCGACTGATTCCTCGACTGCTCCCTGGCTACTGGCGACTGATTCCTGTGTAATGCCCACGGCTCTGCGCCAATCGTCGTATACGTCGAGGACGTCGGCCTCGCAGAAGTCGATCTTCACCGGGCGCCGCCGCGGGCCTTTGCGATAGTAGCGCTCGCAGTAGCGATCGATCCCCGCATACGCAATCTTCAGCGGCACACCGCGCGCCGCCCACGCCGACACGAGGTCGAAGGACGGCCCGACCACCCGGATCAGGTGACCGTCGTTCTTGCGACACAGATAGGTTTCGATCTCGCGGCAGTAGTCGGCGATGTCCAGGGACACGGTCAGCGCTGTTGGTGATTGCGTTCCCAGACGATGCGGAGCCCGTCGAGGGTCAGATCCTTGTCGACGTGCTGGATCAGCGGCGTCTCGGGGGCAATCACGTCCGCGAGGCCGCCGGTCGCGACGCAGATCACGTCGCCGCCGAGCTCGTCGGCCATCCGCCGCACCAGGCCCTCGACCATGCCGACGTAGCCGTAGAACAACCCCGACTCCATCGCCCCGACCGTCGTCTGGCCGATCACGGTTGCGGGCTTGCGAACGTCGATGCGCGGCAGCCGCGCCGCGCGCTGAAAGAGCGCATCGGCCGAAATCTGCACGCCTGGACAGATTGCGCCGCCGAGGTACTCGCCCTTCGCGCTCACCGCGTCGAGCGTCGTCGCGGTGCCGAAGTCGACGACAATCATCGGCCGCGGCGTGCCGGTGGCCGAGCCACCGAACTTTTCGTAGGCGGCGACCGCATTGACGATGCGGTCGGCGCCGACCTCCGCCGGGTTCTTGTACAGAATCGGCATGCCGGTATCGAGCTCCGGCTCGATCACCATCGCCTTGACGCCGAAGTAGCGCTCGAGCATCTGGCGGATCGTGCCGGTCAACGGCGGCACGACCGAGCCGAGGATGACGCCGCGAATCCGCTGCCGATCGATCTGCCGGTTGGCGAACAGGCCGTCGACCAGCAGCCCCAGCTCGTCGGATGTACGCTCGCGCAGCGTCTGCAGCCTCCAGCTCTGAACGAGCTTCGGGCCGTCGAAGACACCGAGGACGATATTGGTATTGCCGACGTCGATGGCTAGCAGCATCGCGCAGAGCTCACAGCCACTGGATTTCCCCGGAAATGATCCGCTCGACGCCGTCGTCCACGCGGACGAGCAGCGCGCCGTGATCGTCGATGCCGCAGGTGACGCCCGATCGCGCGACGCCTTGCGCGATCCAGCTCACCTTTGCGCCAACCGCGCGCGGCGCGCGGGCACGCCAGGCGTCGAGGATAGCATCGAACCGTCCGTCGACGAGATCGTCATAGCGTCGCGAGAGCGCGGCGAGCGTTTCGTCGAGCACGAGATCGCGATCCACCTCGCGTCCGACCTCCGACTCCAGCGAGGTCGCGCGGTCGCGAAGCTCCGGGGGAAACGCGGCCGCCATCACGTTGATGCCGTAGCCGAGCACGACGAGGTCGCCGCGGCCCTCGGCGAGAATGCCGGCCAGCTTCCGCCCGCCGGCCACGACATCATTCGGCCACTTCAACGCGGTGGCCAGACCGGAGGCGGCCTCGATGCCTTCCGCAATCGCCACCCCCGCGGCCAGCGTCAGCAGCATCGTCGCGCGCGGCGGATCGACGCGGGCGGCGGCCGGCGCGAGGACGACCGAGACGTACAGGCCGGCGCGCGGCGGCGAGAACCACGTGTGCCCGCGCCGCCCGCGTCCGGCCGTCTGCTGATCCGCCACGACCACCGAGCCGACCGGCAGCGCCGCGGCGACGTCATTGGTCGAGCCGACGGCAGCGAACCGCCGGACGGCGTCAAAGCGGTTCGATTTCAAAGCTGATGTCGACGGCGGGCGCCGAATGGGTGAGCGCGCCGGCCGAGACGAAGTCGGCGCCGGTGCCGGCCAGCTCCGGGATGCGTTCCAGGGTGACGCCGCCGGAGATCTCGATCTTCGCGCGGCCGCCTGCACGCGCCACCGCCTCGCGGATCGCCGCGGTCGGCATGTTATCGACGAGGATCATGTCGGCGCCGGCGGCCAGCGCCTCGTCCACCTGCGCCAGCGTCTCGGCTTCGATCTCCACCGGCATGCCGGGGCGATGCACGCGCGCCCGCGCCACCGCGGCGACGACGCCGCCGGCGAGGCGAATGTGATTGTCCTTGATCAGGATCGCGTCGTACAGGCCGGTCCGATGGTTGGTCGCCCCGCCGGCGCGCACCGCGTACTTCTCGAGCACCCGCAGCGTCGGCGTCGTCTTGCGCGTGTCGAGGATGGTGATGCGGCCGCCGGCGGCGTCGACGAACCGGCGGGCGCGGGTGGCGATGCCGGAGAGGCGCTGCAGGAAATTGAGCGCGGTTCGCTCGCCGACCAGCAGCGTGCGCGCCGACGCGAACACGGTGGCGATCTCCTCGCGGGCCGCGCAGGCGTCGCCGTCGCGCTTCTTCGCCTCGACCCGCGTCGACGGCTCGATCAGCCTGAACGTCTCGAACGCCACCTCGAGACCGGCGACGATGCAGTTGGCCTTGACGAGGAAGACGCCGCGCGCCTGCAGGTCGGGCGCGACCGTCGCCTCGGTGGTGATGTCGCCGGTGCGCACATCTTCGTCGAGCGCGCGCCGGACGATGTCGCGGTAGAACGCGGGATCTAGCTCCAAGTCTCAGGGCTGGCCGACCGGCTCGTAGCCGGTCACGACGATCTCTCGCGGCTCGCCGACCGTGGTCTCGAACGCGAGCACGCGCAGCGCCGCCTTGAGGTCGGCGTCGACAATCGGCATCAGCGCGGCCGCGCCGGGCTCCGCCTTCACCGTCACCTTCGAGATCGGCACCTTGAGCGGCTGCTTCGCTTCCGATCGCTGCTTGCGCACTTCGAAGAGCACCTCGGTCGCCCACTGATACGCACTCTGGTCGGCCTGGCGGGTCTCGGCGGCGTTGTCGGCAATCAGCGACTCCAGCTCCGCGGCGGTCGGCCACCGCGCCTGGTGGATCGAGCCGTCGCGCCACCACGACCACACTTCCTCGGTGACGAACGGCAGGAACGGCGCGAACAGCCGCAGCAGCACCGACAGCGCCGCGGTGAGCGCGGCGTTGGCCGAGCCGGCCGCGGCCGCGCCCTGCTCGCCGTAGCGGCGCCCCTTGACCAGCTCGAGGTAGTCGTCGCAGAAGCGCCAGAAGAAGCTCTCCGTCCGCTGCAGCACGCGCGCGTAGTCGTACTCCTCGAACTCGCGCGTCGCGTCGGTGACCAGCGCGGCCAGGTTGCGCAGCATCGCCCGATCGACCGGCGCGGTGATGGCGCCCTGCGGCTGGGCCGACGACAGCGCGAACTTCGAGGCGTTGAGGATCTTGATCGCGAGCCGGCGCCCCACCTTCATCTGGCTGGGGTCGAAGGCGGTGTCGGTGCCCGGCCGCCCGCTCGCCGCCCAGTAGCGGACGCCGTCGGAGCCGTGCTCCTCGAGCAGCGCCATCGGCGTGATGACATTGCCCTTGGACTTCGACATCTTCTTGCGGTCCGGATCGAGCACCCAGCCGGAGATCGCGGCGTTGGTCCACGGGAGCGAATCGTGCTCGAGATGCGCCCGCAGCACCGAATCGAAGAGCCACGTGCGGATGATCTCGTGCGACTGCGGCCGCAGGTCCATCGGGAACGTGTTGCGGAACAGCTCCGGGTCGTCGGGCCAGCCGCAGACGATCTGCGGTGTGAGCGACGACGTCGCCCAGGTGTCCATGACGTCGGGATCGCCGACGAACCCGCCCGGCGCGCCGCGCTGCGCCGCGGTGTAGCCCTCGGGGACGTCGCTCGACGGATCGATCGGCAGCTGCTCCGGCCGGGGCGTCATCGGCCGGTCGTAATCGACGCGGCCGAGATCGCTCAACGGATACCAGACCGGAAACGGCACGCCGAAGAAGCGCTGGCGGCTGACGCACCAGTCGCCGTTCAGGCCGAGCGTCCAGTTCTCGTAGCGGGTCCGCATGAAGTCGGGGTGCCACCGCAGCTCGCGGCCGCGGGCGAGCAGCGGCTCGCGGAACTCGATCGCCTTGATGAACCACTGGCGGCTGGTGACGATCTCGAGCGGCCGGTCGCCTTTCTCGTAGAACTTCACCGCGTGGGTAATTGGCCGCGGCTCGCCGACCAGATCGCCGCTGGCGCGCAGCTCCTCGACGATCTTCGTGCGCGCCTTGGCGGCGGAGAGGCCCTTGAGCGGGGCGTACTGTGCTTCTGCGCGATCGGCATCGATCGATTCCCAGCCGGGCGCGCCCCAGGAGACGTCGCGCAGCGTGCCGTCGGCTTGAATCACGGCGCGCACCGGCAGGTTCAGCTCGCGCCACCAGGTGACGTCGGTGACGTCGCCGAAGGTGCAGATCATCGCGATGCCGCTCCCCTTCTCGGGGTCGGCGAGGGTGTGCGCCTTCACCGGCACGCGCACGCCGAAGAGCGGCGTGACCACTTCGGTGCCGAACAGCGGCTTGTAGCGCTCGTCGTCCGGGTGCGCGACCAGCGCGACGCAGGCGGGGATGAGCTCGGGGCGCGTGGTTTCGATCTCGACGGCGGCGTGGCCGAAGCCGCGCCCTGCGCCGGCCGGATCCGCGAGCCCGAACTTCACGCGGTGATACGCGGCCGCCACGTCGCGATCTTCGAGCTCCGCCTGCGCCACCGCGGTCTTGAAATCGATGTCCCACAGCGTCGGCGCTTCGACCTGGTAGGCGAGGCCGCGGTCGAGCAGGCGGAGAAACGCGATTTGCGACACGCGCTGCGCGCGCTTGTCGATGGTCGCGTAGGTCATCGACCAGTCGACCGACAGCCCGAGCGTCTTCCACAAATGCTCGAACGCCTTCTCGTCCTCGGCGGTGAGCTGGGCGCAGAGCGCGATGAAGTTCGGACGCGAGATCGAAATCGGCGGCTTCGGCGGCTCAGGCGGCGGCGCGAACGATGCGTTGTACGGCAGCGACGGATCGCAGCGGACGCCGTAATAGTTCTGCACCCGGCGCTCGGTCGGCAGGCCGTTGTCGTCCCATCCCATCGGATAGAACACCGCCTTGCCGCGCATGCGGTGGAAGCGCGCGACCAGGTCGGTGTGGGTGAACGAGAAGACGTGCCCGACGTGGAGCGAGCCGCTGACCGTCGGCGGCGGCGTATCGATGGCGTAGACCTCGGTGCGCGGCCGCGACCGATCGAAGCGGTAGACGCCCAATTCTTCCCAGCGTGGAACCCACCTGGCTTCGAGCCCCTCGAGCGCCGGTTTTTCGGGCAGCCGCAGGCGAGCCGGATCGAGGCTGGTCAGCGGCGGATGCGACACAGGCATCCACGGATCGTACACAGAATCGCGTCAGGTGGTGAATTGTCAGCGCAGCTGCGCTTTGATGCGCTCGATCTCCTGGCGCACCAACTGCTCGGCGACGCGGGACACGATGTCGCCGACCGTTTCGCGGACGACCTGATCGGTGAGGCGTTCGAGCACGCGGCGCACCGCCGCTTCGATCACCGCATCGTCGATCGGCGCCGCGGGCGCGGCGCCCGCCTGCCACAGCATGCTCGCGTCCGCCGCCGGCTCGTTCTCTTCCGCCACGAGCAGCGCGGCAAAGGCGTCGGCGAGCGGCGGCAGCGACGCCGACGCACCCGATGCCGGCGCCTGCAGTGGCGCTGCCTGCGGCACGACCGGCATGCCGGCTGTCGACGGCGGCATCGAAGCCAGGGTCGTGTCGGTGTCGGCCATTGCGTGCGGCGGCGGCACGTCGGCTGGCGCAGGCGGCGCGATCGGCGGTACGTCGCCGGCAAACGAGAACGGCACCGGCTCCTCTGCAGCAGGCGCCGGCGGCATGGCCTCGTGCGGCTCGAACGCCGGGAATGCCTGCGCGGGCGGCGGCGAGGCGTAGGTCGCCTGCGTTTCCTGCGGCGGCGCGAAGTCCCACGGCTCGCCGGCCGGCTCCGATGAAGCCTGCGCGCTGAACCAATCGAGGTCGGATGGCGCGGACGCCGGCGCGGCGGCCGGCGGTTGCGCCGCGGGCGCGCCGCTCGAGAACGCCGCGTCGAGGCGATCGAAGTAGTCGTGGAGATCGAAGGCCGCAGCCTCCTGCGACTCCGCAGCTGCGGGCTTCGGCGGCTCCGGTGCCGGCGGCGGCCAGCCGCCTCGCGCCGGTTCGGCACGCGGCGCGGCGGGCGCGGCGGCTGCAGCATCCGACTTGCCGTGCGATTTCGCCAGCAGCTCTTTCACGCGGCCAATCACCAGCTGCGGCTCGAACGGCTTCGCGAGGACGCCGTCGCATCCCGCTTCCGCGGCGCGCGCCTGGTCGACCGGCTCGAACGCGCCAGTGAGCAGCACGACGGGGATGTGCGCGAGGCGCGGCGACTGACGGATGTGCTGCGCCACCTCGTACCCGTTCTTCCCCGGCATGCCGATGTCGGCCAGGACGATGTCCGGCGGCGCCGATTCAATGCGCTGGATGGCCTGGTCGCCATCGCTGACCGCGACGACGTTGACATCCTCGTCGGCAAAGGTCAGCTCGATGACGCGCTGAATGGTCACGCTGTCGTCGGCGAGAAGCAGGGTATGCGGCACGTTCGTCTTATCGGTTGAAACGAAGCTCGTCAGTAGGGGTGCGGTTTACACCCGAACTCGCGCATTTTGCTGAATGAAATCGATGATCTCCTGCATCGGCGTCCCGGGCAGAAAGATGCCTTTGACCCCGATCTCCTTCAGCCTGGGGATATCGACGTCCGGGATGATCCCGCCAATCACGACCAGCACATCGTCGAGCCCGCGCGCCTTGAGCAGCTCCATCAGCCGCGGCGCGATGTGATTGTGCGCGCCGGAAAGAATCGACAGGCCGATGACGTCCGCGTCTTCCTGCAGCGCGGCCGAGGCGATCATCTCGGGCGTCTGGCGCAGGCCGGTGTAGATCACCTCCATGCCGGCGTCGCGCAGCGCGCGGGCAATCACCTTCGCGCCGCGATCGTGCCCGTCGAGGCCGGGCTTGGCTATCACGACTCGTAGCTTGCGCATCACCTAAATCACCGGCACTTCCTCGTACTCGCCCCACACCTCGCGCAGCGCATCGCACATCTCGCCGATGGTGGCGTAGGTGCGCACCGCCTCGAGAATCGGCGGCATCAGGTTGCCGGTGGTGCGGGCCGCGGCCCGCAGCCGATCGAGCGCGCGCCCGACCGCGTCGTTGTCGCGCGTCCGCCGCAGCTCGGCGAGCTTGGCGATCTGCTTCTCCGCCGCCGACTCGTCGATGTAGAGAATCTCGATCGGCGGCTCGTTCTCCTGCACGAACGCGTTGACGCCGACCATGATTTTCTCTTTGCGCTCGAACGCCTGCTGGAAGCGATACGAGCTCTCGGCGATCTCCTTCTGCGGGAAGCCGCGCTCGATCGCCTCGACCATGCCGCCCATCTTGTCGATGGCGTCGAAGTAGGCGAGCGCGCCGTCCTCCATCTCCTTCGTCAGCCGCTCGACGAAATACGAGCCGCCCAGCGGATCGACCAGGTTGGCGACGCCGCTTTCGTGGGCGATGATCTGCTGCGTCCGCAGCGCCAGCGTCGCCGCTTCCTCGGTTGGCAGCGCCAGCGCCTCGTCGAGCGAGTTGGTGTGCAGCGAATTGGTGCCGCCGAGCACCGCCGACAACGCCTGCAGCGCTGTGCGCACGACGTTGTTATAGGGCTGCTGGGCGGTAAGTGAGACGCCCGCGGTCTGGGTGTGGAAGCGCAGCTGCCACGAGCGTTCGTGCTTCGCGCCGAACCGCTCGCGCATGGCCCGCGCCCAGATGCGCCGCGCCGCGCGGTACTTGGCGATCTCTTCGAAGAAATCGCTGTGCGCGTTGAAGAAGAACGAGATCCGCGGCACGAACGCGTCGACGTCGAGGCCGGCATCCACG
>Ga0207708_10000749_pt1 | contig 24378 bp, 18 predicted proteins | sample KBSK5101metaG_FD_184340 | JGI IMG/M metagenome (GOLD analysis project Ga0207708, IMG submission 184340) | Corn, switchgrass and miscanthus rhizosphere microbial communities from Kellogg Biological Station, Michigan, USA - KBS K5-10-1 metaG... | ecosystem: Host-associated > Plants > Roots >...
GACGACTCCGGAAATCACCACGGCGATCGCGATCGTGATGGCGAACTGCTTGTACAGTTGACCCGTCACACCCAGCACGAACGCGACCGGCACGAACACCGCGCACAAGACGAGCACGATGGCGACCAGCGCCCCGCCGACCTCGTCCATCGATTTCTTCGCGGCCTCCTTGGGCGACATGCCGAACTTCGACATGTTGTGCTCGACGCTCTCGATGACGACGATCGCGTCGTCCACGACGATGCCGATGGCGAGCACCATGCCGAACAGCGTCAGCATATTGATCGAGAACCCTAGAGCCGTCATGCCGATCGCCGCACCGACGATCGAGATCGGCACGGCGATGATCGGGATCAGCGTCGCACGGAAGCTCTGCAGGAACAGGAATACGACGAGGACGACGAGCACCAGCGCTTCGAAGAACGTATGCACGACGGTCTCGATCGACGCGCGCGTGAACTGCGTCGTGTCCATCGCGATCGCATAGTCGATGCCGTCGGGAAACGACTTCCTCATTTCCGTCAGCGCCTTCGTCACCGCCCCGGACACTTCGAGTGCGTTGGCGCCCGGCTGCTGGTAGACCGCCATCACCGTCGCCGCCTTGCCGTTCAGCGTGCTGCGCACCGAATAGTCGCGCTGGCCGAGCTCGGCGCGCCCGACGTCGCGCAGTCGCACGATCGCGCCGGCGTCGCTGCCGGCGCGCAGGATGATGTTCTCGAACTCGCTCGGGTCAGTCATCCGCCCGACCGTTGTGACCGCGAACGATTGCTCGACAGGGTGTCCGGTCGGCGACGCGCCGATGCTGCCGACGGCGAACTGCTGGTTCTGGTTCGCCACGGCGCGCTGGACGTCGGCCGCCGTGACGCCGAGTTGCGCCATCCGATCGGGTTTCAACCAGATGCGCATCGCAAGGTCGGGGGCGCCAAAGATGCTCGTCTGGCCCGCGCCCGGGATGCGTTTCAGCGAATCGAGCACGTACAGGTTCGCGTAAGTCGCGATGTACTGGCTATCGTAGCGATCGTCCGGTGAATAGATCGCGATGACCATCATGAAGGCGCCGGAGCGCTTCTGCACCGCGACGCCCTGCTTCTGCACCGAATCGGGAAGCGTCGGCAGCGCGAGGTTGACGCGATTCTGCACGTCGACCTGCGCAAGTTCGGGGCTCGTGCCGATCTCGAAATAGGCGGTGATCGACGCGTTGCCCGACGACGAGCTCGACGACTCCATGTACAGCATGTGATCAGCGCCGTTGATCTGCTGCTCCATGGGCGCCACGACGCTGTTCGAGATCACGTCGGCCGCGGCACCCGGGTAGCTCGCGCCGACGGAGACTGTCACCGGCGCGATATCCGGATATTGCGAGACCGGAAGGTTCAACATCGCCGCCGCGCCTGCGATGACGATGACGATCGACACCACCGACGCGAAAATCGGCCGGTCGATGCAATAGCGCGATACGCTCATCGGAGTCGTGCTATTTCGTGGCAGGCGCGGCCGGTGCGCGCCGGCCCACGGCAACCTCGACGCGCCGTGCTTCGCGATCGTCCGTCCCGCCGGAAACGGTCGCCGGCTGCTTCAGGTTCGTCCGGTCAGGCGACACGCCCTGTGCGATCAGCGCCGCCCGCACGGCCTTCGCGCGATCCTTCGCAAGCTGCACGTTGCGCTCGGACGTTCCGCTGGCGTCCGCGTAGCCGGTGATGTCGACGGTCGCACCCGGATCGGCGGAGAGCATTCGCACCAGCGGCCCGAGCGTCGCCGCCACCTGCGGCGGCAGCAAGTCGCTGTCGGTATCGAAATACACCTTGGCACGATTGGCACCGCCCCCGGGCGCTGCAGCGGCCTTCGCGATTCGCGATGCAGCTGCGCCAGCCGTTTGCTCCTGCTCGATCGACATCGGCTCGGCGGCGACGCGCGCGGCAGCGGTGGTGGCGGGCTTCGCAACATAAGGCGTCACCTTCAGCGACGCGCCGGGACTTACGCGGATGCCGCCGTCGACGACGACCTGATCGCCGGTCCGAAGTCCCTTGATGATGAACCAGTCGTCGCCGTTCCACGAACCGGGCACGACCGGTCGTTGCTCGGCCTTGCCGTCCTTGGCGACCACCCAGACGAAATGCGACTTCGCGCCCTGCTGCACCGCGCGCTGCGGCACGAGAACGCTGTTCGGGCGCACTGCGCCCAGAACCATGACGCGGACGAATTGGCCGGGACGCAGTTGCGCTTTCTGATTCGCGAGCACCGCCCGTACGAGGAACGTGCCAGTGTCCTTCGAGTACGACGGATCGGCGAAGCTGATGCGGCCCTGATTCGGAAAGATGGTTCCGTCGGCCAGCACGACCTGTACGTCGAAGGCGTTGTCCTTCGGAAGGCGCAGGTACCCCTTCTCCGCCTCGTCGCGATAACGGAGCGTCTCGTTCTCGGAGACGGAGAAATTGACCCAGATCGGATCGAGTTGCGAAACCGTCGTCAGCAGGTTGTTCGACGCCGAAAGGTAGCTGCCCTCCTGCAACTTGGCGAAGCTCGACAAGCCCGTCAGTGGCGAATAGACGGTCGTGTAGCCGAGGTTCAGTTGTGCCGTTTGCAATTGGCCTTCGGCCGCGAACACGGCGGCGCGCGCGCGCTGCTCGGCGCCGATCGCATCGTCCAGATCCTTCTTGCTGACGGCGTTCTCGGCGGCGAGCGGCCTGACGCGGTTCAGGTTGGCGACCGCGGTGTCGAGCGCCGCCTGCTGCTGCGCAACCTGGCCCTTCGATGATTGCAGCGTTGCGTTGAACGGCTTCGTGTCGATCTGGAACAGCGGTTGCCCGGAACGGACGAGGTCGCCCTCGACGTAGAGCCGCTTGTCTAGAAAGCCTTCTACACGCGCACGGATTTCGACTTCGCGCGAGCTCTGCGTCTGCCCGACGAACTCGAAGGACACGGGGGTGTCGCGTTCCGCCACGGTCATCACGGTGACGTCGACCGGCGGTCGCGGCGGCGGCGCCTTGGGCTCTTCCTTCCCGCAACCGGACACGACGCCCAGCGCGGCCAGCACGATGACCACCGTCGCTGCTCCGGGCAGGCGGCGTGCGGGTTCGCGTATCGACATGGGCGTTGCTCCCCTGAGGTCATTCGCGAGGGGCTCGATGTATCGCTGCCCGCGTGACCTGCGCGTTGTACAGCAGCGCCGAAAAGTTGTCATGCTTACTCGGCCGGCAGGAATCCTTCGACAGACAGGTACCGTTCGCCGGAGTCGTAGTTGAAGCCGAGCACGCGGGTGCCGGACGCAAGCTCGGGCAGCTTCTGCGCAATCGCCGCGAGCGTGGCGCCGGAGGAAATTCCGATCAGCATCCCTTCCTCGCGCGCGGCACGGCGAGCCATTTCCTTCGCCGCGTCGGCCTCGACCTTGATCGTGCCATCGAGCAGCGACGTGTCGAGGTTCTTCGGAATGAAACCGGCGCCAATGCCCTGGATCGGATGCGGCGTATGCGTGCCTCCGGAAATCACCGGCGACGCCGCAGGCTCGACGGCGAACACCTTGAGCTGCGGCCAGCGCTTCTTCAGCACCTGCGCGCAGCCGGTGATGTGCCCGCCGGTGCCCACACCTGTAATCAGGACGTCGATGCCGTCGGCGAAATCCGCGGCGATCTCGCGCGCGGTCGTCCGTGCATGCACGTCGACATTGGCGGGATTCTCGAATTGCTGCGGCATCCACGATCCGGTCGTCTCGGCGATGAGCTGCTGCGCCTTCGCAATCGACCCCTTCATGCCTTCGGCGCGCGGCGTCAACACGAGCTTCGCGCCCAGCGCGAGGATCAGCCGCCTGCGCTCGAGCGACATGCTGTCCGGCATGACGAGGATCAGCGGATAGCCCTTCACCGCCGCGACCATCGCGAGCCCGATGCCGGTGTTGCCCGATGTGGGCTCGATGATCGTTCCGCCGCCGCGGAGCTTGCCGGTCGCTTCGGCATCCTCGACCATCGCCAGCGCAATGCGGTCCTTGATCGACCCGCCAGGATTGGCGCGCTCCGATTTGATCCACACCTCGTGCACATTTCCGAAGAGCCGGTTGACGCGGATGTGCGGCGTGTTGCCGATCGTTGCAAGTACGTTGGTGGCTTTCAAGGGAATCCTCGATGTCGGACGACGGATGTGGCGCAGCGTACGGCGCACGCGGACGACACGCGTAGCCCGCTCAGACGATGTGCGACGAGTTTGCCGCGAACAGGCCCAGTAGGCCGATGACAATCAGGTACAGCGCGACGATGTAGTTCAGAAGGCGCGGCACGACCAGGATCAGGATGCCGGCGATCAGCGAGACGAGCGGGCCTGCGGCCAACGTGATGTTCATGGGGGTCTCCGCGATGATTGGACCGGCCGTACGCTACCCCACGAAGCCCCGGCCGGCAAATCGTTCCCGCATTCGTCCGTTGCCAGGGCGGACGTTCCCGCTGGGACGGGACAACGAGGTGCGCTCAGCGCGGCATGCGAACGGCGCGTATCCGGAAGCGCAGGTCTATCGCATCCTGCACCTCGATCGCCCCGCCCAGTAGCGACAGCGGCACGATTCCGAAGTCCGTCTGGTTGAGCCTGAACGCCCCCGAGACGATCCACTCACCGGGCTCCGCGTCGACGGCGAGCGGGATGGGCATCGAGCGCGTCACGCCATGCAGGGTGATCGACACGGTCGCGACGCGCTGGTCGTCGAGCCCGCGGACGTCAACGACGGCAAACGGAAACCGCTCGGCGTCGAGCACGCGCCCCAGCATGTTGCGCCGCGTACCTTCGATGGCGTCCGCCGACGGCTGGGTGTCGAACTGCGCGATCTCGCGCAACCTGGATTCGTCGACGACCAGCGCGCCGAGCGCGACGTACAGGTCGGCACGCTTGTCGTCGGGACGGATAAAGCCGCGAATGTCATAGCCGGCGACAACGTGGTCGTGGCCGAGCCGTGCAAGCGATCCGGCCCGACGCACTTCGATGACGACGTTCGACGTCGCGGGATCAACGGCGTAGACGGGCCTTCCTTCCGCCGCGGCCCGCACGTATTCCGACGTCGGAAAACCCTGCGGCGCGCCCGCGGTCGTGGGCGGCGCCACCACGTGCGCCGCGCAACCTGCCAGCAGCGCGACCGCGAGTGCCAGCAGTGCGCGGCGACCGGCGAGCACGACACCAGGAACCCGCGGTTGCAGCATCAATTCGGCGCCAGTGGCGGATCGACCGCCTCCACCGCGTTGCGATCGATCTCGTCGGCCAGCGCCTGGAACTGGCGACTGACGCTGCGCCGCAGCGCCCATTGCTCGATGTCGCCGAGTCCCGCGAATCCGGCATCGACGCGACCGCTGTAATCGATCCTGACGCCCGTCGTGACGGGTGTCAGCACGTAGTTGCTCCGCAGCGTGGGCATCATTTGCGCGACCGCACGCGACTCGATCCGATCGGGCGGAAGCTCGGTGATCTCGTACACGATGTGCAGCGGCCAATGCATGGGCCACAGCAGCGAGTCGTCGGACTGCTCGACGGTCACGACATGACCCTGGCGCGCGACGACATGGCTCGAGCGAATGCCGGGGATGAACCGCGGGTACTCGTCATACGAAGTCAGGATTCGCCACGCGGTGGCTGCGTCGGTGCGCAGCGTTGCGCTCGCGGCGATGTAGTAGGTGTCGTCACGCCGCTCCACGTCGACCGCGACGGGCGATGCTGCCATGGCAGGCGGCCCCGCCGACGAGAGCACGGCGAGCATCACAGCCAGGGCCGCGCAGCGAAGAGTGGATTGAGTCACAACCCGCAAACAGGATTCGTTCATCGGCATTCCGCAACGAGACCGGTAACGATTCACTCGTGCAGGGTAACTCCCGCAAGCCACCCACCTCTATACTTCGTTCGTTTCAATTGTTGCGCTTTCCCATGCCGATCAAGATACGCAGCGTCGAGGCGATCGTCGTGTCGCTGCCACGCGACACGCCGTACCTCGGGCCGCTCGGCGCCGACGAAGCGGTGGACAAGAACGGCTATTTCGTCCGCAAGGGCAACCGAACGATCTATTCGACGGCCGATCGCTCGGTGCTGGTCAAGATGACCGCGAGCGACGGGACGATCGGCTGGGGCGAAACCTACGGGATCATCGCGCCGCAGGCAGTGGTCGCGATGCTGCGCGATGTGCTGATCCCGCGCGTCGAAGGGCGCAGTCCGGCTGATCCCGCGGCGATCTACGCGGACCTCTACGACCTGATGCGCGTGCGTGGCGGCTCGGGCGGCTTCTATGGGGATGCGCTGGCGGCGCTCGACATCGCGCTGTGGGACGTCAAGGCGCGAAGCGCCGGCGAACCGCTCGCGCGGGTGCTCGGCGGCACGCGAACGAAGCACATCCCCGCTTACGTGTCCGGATTGCCGCGCGCAACGCTCGCCGAGCGTGTCGCGCTGGCCCGCGAATGGATCGATCGCGGTTTTCGGGCCATCAAGTACGCGGGCGCGGTTTCCACGGATGTCGTCGAAGAGATGCACGCGCTGCGCACAGCACTCGGCGCCGACGTTGACCTGATGGTCGACCTGCACTGGCGATATTCGGCCGACGAGGCGATCGACGTCGCCAAGCGGATGGCGGCCGCGCGGCCCTACTTCATCGAAGCACCTTGCGCGCCGGAGGATATCGTCGGCCTCGCCACCGTAGCGGCGCACGCGGGTGTGCCCGTGGCGGCCGGCGAGGAGTGGCACAACATCCACGAAGCCGCGCTGCGGCTCGACTGCGCCAAGCTTGCGTTCGTCCAGCCGGAAATGGCACACACCGGCGTGTCGCAGTTCGTCTCGATCGCCGATCGGGCCGCTCGGACAGGTGCGGCGACGATCCCGCACGCGACGATCGGCGTCGGCATCTTCATGGCCGCGAGCCTGCACGCAACGGCGACGCTGCCGCGCTGCCCGTACCACGAATACCAGCATTCGGTGTTCGACGCCGCATTGCGGTTCGTCGACACGACGATGCGCTGCAGCAAGGGGTTCTACGACGTCCCGGCGGGACCCGGACTCGGCGTCACGCCGCGGCCCGAGCTATGCCAATACGTCGTCCCGATGTGAGGTCGGCTACTGCTTGACGGCGCCCGACGTGAGGCCGCTGACGAGGAACGGCTCCAGTAGTACGAACAGCACGAACATCGGCAGCAGCGAGACGATGCCGGCGGCCATCAGCGCCGGCCACTCGACGAGGTACTCGCCGACGAACGACTGCAAGCCGACGGTGACGAGCCAGTTCGCAGGCTTGGTGACGAGCGTGCGCGCAAAGACGAACTCCGACCACGCGACGATCGCGAGGTAGATGCCGCACGCGGCGAGCCCCGGCCTCGCAAGCGGCAGGATGACGAACCACAGCGCCTGCAGCTCGTTGCAGCCGTCGATCTTCGCCGCCTGCTCGAGCTCGCGTGGCAGCGTGTCGAAAAAGCCCTTCATCATCCACGTCGCAAACGGGACGCCGACCGACACGTTGGCGAGGATCAGCCCGGCCAGGCTGTCGGTCAGGTGCAACGTCGTGAACATGACGAAAAATGGCACGACGACGAGACTGCCGGGCAGCATCTTCGACAGCAGCAGCGTCGCCGCGGCCACGCGCTGCGCCGGTGTGTGAAAGCGCGACAGGCTGTAGCCGGCAAGCGTTGCAACCGTCAGGCTCACGACGGTGGAGCCGGCGACGACCATCGCGCTGTTCGTCATCCACGCCAGCACGGGCCGACGATGGAACACTTCCGCGTACGCCGCGAACGAGACAGCGTCGAGCGGGGGCAAGAGCGGCGGCCGCCGCGACAGCACGATCGACGACGGCAGCACCGACGTGACGAGCATCCAGTACACCGGGAACAGGACGATCGCTACCAGCAGCACGGCGAGCATTGCGAACGCATAACGATGCCACCGCGGCGTCATCGCGTCTCTTCCCGCAGCCAGCGATAGCCGGCGGCCACGACACCAAGCGCCGTGACGAGCATGACAACGCCCAGTGCCGCCGCCGTGCCAAAGCGAAAACTGCCGAATGCCTCGCGATACACCAGGATGCCGAGCGTTTCGGTCGCACCCGCCGGACCGCCGCCCGTCGACGCGAAGATGATGTCGAACTCACGAAACGTCCACAGCGTGTTGAGCAGCACGGCGAGCATCGCCGCACCGCGAATGCCCGGCCACGTGACGTGAACGAACTGCTGCCACGCGGTGGCGCCATCGACGCGTGCCGCCTCGTACAGCGTCGCAGGTATCGATTGCAATGCCGCGAGCATCGTGATGACGAAGAACGGAAAGCTCTTCCAGATCGTGGGCAGGATCACCGCGATCATCGCCGTGTTCGAATCGACGAACCACGCGAGGTCCGTCGACAGCCATCCCAGTCGCCGCAGCACCGAGTTCACGACGCCGAACGACGCGTCGAACATCCACAGGAAGCTGATGCTGACGATGACACCCGGCACAGCCCACGGCAGCAGCAGAAGGCTGCGCAGCCAGCGCCGCGCCGGAAAGGTGCGGTGGAACAAAAGCGCGGCGACGAGTCCCAGCGCGAACGCGGGAACGAGTGTTCCGGTCGTGTAGACGGCCGAATGCGCGAACGCCGTCCACGTGGCCGGCGCGCCGAGCACGCGCTCGAAGTTGCCGGCGCCGAGCGGTTGCGACAGCAGCTTGCCGAGCTCGAGCGCCCTGCCCGGCCGCAGGCTCATCTGCACGATCACCCACAGCGGCCAGCCGACGAGGAGTGCGACGACGCAGAATGCCGGCGCGAGCAGGCCGTAGGCGAGCCAGCGGTCGCGCGCAGGCAGCCGCTGCCTTCGCACCGCGACTTTCATCGCGGCTGCCTTGCGCACGTCACTTCAGCGGCAGCTCGCGCTCGAGGTCGCGTTGCAGGTCGGCGAGCACTCGCGGCGTCGGATCCTGAGTGGAGATCATCCGCATCGCCGCCTTGGTCACCTGCGTCGCGAAATCGTTGTAGCCGGCGCGGACGGCGGGGACGGACGGGAATAGATTCTGCGCGCGAGCCGCCTCGTCGTTGATCGCCTTCAAGTGCGGATTCGCGGCGAAATCGGCGGCCGTGAGCGTGTTCTTTCGCGGCGCCGGCGATCCCGTCAGCCCGTAGGCGCGCTGCCACTCGGGACTCGCGGCCATCACGATGAAGTTCCACGCAGCGTCCTTCTTTTTCGTATCCGACTTCGCGGCAATGTGGAGGCTGTTCGAGGCACCGCCAGGCTCGACGGGAAACGGCAGGCCAGCCACCTTTAGTTGCGGCTTGACATCGGCCGGCGCTTTCTCTACCGCACCCCATACCCAGGGACCGTCGCGGAGGAACGCCGTCTTCCCATCGATGAAAAGCTGGCGCGCCGTCGCTGAGTTCGTGCCCTTCGGCGCGTACGCAACCGATTGCCGCCATTGATCGACCGCCGCTACCACCGCCGGATCGGTGAAATTGTATTTGCCGCCTTTCAGCCAGTCGGCGCCCGAGCCGATGACCCACGATGCCATCTCGACGACCATGTTCGGATGCTCGGCCGTGATCGTCGACAGCCCGAACAAGCCCTTGTCCGCGGCCGTCGTCGCCTTCATGGCCGCCAGCCATTCGCCGGGCGTCTTGGGCACGGCAACGCCGGCATCCTTCAGCCGCTTGTCGTTGTAGAACAGCATGCCGCCGTAGCCCATCAGCAGGACGCCCTGCGTCTTGCCTGCCCATTGCATGTCGGCCTGCAGCGGCGGCCAGTTTGCCGGAATGTCGGTGGCTTTGAGGCGCTCGTCGAGCGGCTCGAGCCAGCCCTGGTCGGCAAAGCTTGCGAAGTCGCGCGACGGCAGATGAACGATATCGGGCGGCGTTCCCGCGGCGAAGCGCACCGTCATCTGCTTGACGAACTGATTGAACGGAATCTGCTGCAGGTTGATCCTGACGTCCGGATATTTCTTCTCGTAAGCAGCGATCAGGTTCTTCCACCACGTGGACACGCCCGGCTCCTCCGCTTGCCACGTCGGGAAATCGAGCACCGTTTGTGCAACTGCGGGCGAGACCGAGGCGGCCAGCAGCACCGCTGCGGACGCGATCGCTGCCGTGAGACGAATCAGTGGATGCATTGTGGATCCCTCCGGAATCACGGCGATGTTGGCAGCGGCCTGCCGCGGCCGGCGGGCAGCAGGTCCGCAATGTCGTTCAGCAGCGTTACGAGCTCGATGCGATCGCCGGTATCCATCTGCGGACCCGCTGCGCGGACACCGATGCTTTCAATCACGCCGCGCATGCGCAGCACTTCCTTCGTCATCGCCATGCGGAAAACGGCCTGGAAATTGAGCAGCGGCAGCATCCGGTAATAGAGGATCCGTACGCCATCCACATCGCCGGCCCGGTGCAATGCGAACTGGCGCGCGTGCAGGTCGGTGAGCTCGCACGCCGGCATCGTCCCGCACGCGCCGCGTGCGAGCTCGTCGGTGATGTAGCGGCCGCCCGCGCCGCCGAACACGCCTGCGAGTGCTGGCAACTGCGCCGCAAGAATCTGGGAAATCCGCTGGCCGCATGGCATCGTCTCTTCCTTGACGTAACGCACGCCATCGATCGTGCGCACGAGCTCGATGACGTCCTCTGCCGACAGCGCGCATCCCGCCGGCGGGGGCGCGTTCTGCAGGATCACCGGCACGCCGACCTCCGCGATGCGGGCGTAGTAGTCGCGGATCGCGGCCTTCTCTGACGCGAAGGCCGACGGCGCAACGGCCATCACCGCGGCCGCGCCAAGGGCATGCGCCTGGTGTACGTGCGCGGCGGCATCCGCTGCATTGGCGGCGCTCACGCCGACGACCAATGGCACGCGCGCCGCGACGCAATGCGCGACCCTGTCGACCAGGCGCGTGCGCTCGGCGCTTTCGAGCGTTTCGAATTCGCTGGCGACGCCGGGGAATACGATGCCATCGGCGCCGCTTGTGACGATGAAGTCGATCAGGTGTCCAAGATCGTCCTCGTCGACCGAGCGGTCGGTCCGAAACGGCGTTGCCAGAATCGGATAAACGCCGGACAGTCCGGTCAGCGTCATTGGCGGTTGCGCCAGGAATCGAGGACTCGGATGCTACAGGGAAATGCGTGGCACCGTCAGGCACGGCAGATTCCGGGAACAACGAGCGGCGCGGGCGTACGAACGGTGCACGCGCTTCAACCAGGAGCACACTGATGGATCGGATCTGGCTGCGGAGCTACCCGGCGGGAATGCCGGCGGAGATCGACCCCGATCGCTTCGATTCGATTCCGGACATGCTCGAATGGACGGTCGCGCAGTTCGGCGCCAAGCCGGCATTCCACAACCTCGGCCGCTCGCTGCGCTACGACGAGCTCGACCGGCTGTCGCGCGATTTCGCCGCGTTCCTGCAGCAGTTGCCGGGGCTCGCGAAAGGCAATCGTGTAGCCGTCATGTCGCCGAACCTCCTCCAATACCCGGTGGCGCTGTTCGGCATCCTGCGAGCCGGCCTGACGGTCGTCAACATCAATCCGCTGTACACCGCACGCGAGCTCGAGTACCCGCTCAAGGATTCGGGTGCGCGGGCCATCGTCATCGTCGAGAACTTTGCGGCGACGCTCGAGCGCGTCCTGCCAAACACGTCGGTCGAGCACGTGATCACAACCGAGCTCGGCGACCTTCTGTCCTTTCCCAAACGATGGCTCGTCAATGCCATCGTCCGGCGCGTCCGCAAGCTGGTTCCGGACTGGCACATCGACGGTGCCATCGATTGGCACTCGGCGATGCGCCGCGGCGCGACGTGCACATTGAATCCTGTCGACCTCACGAATGACGACACGGCATTCCTGCAGTACACCGGCGGCACGACGGGCATTGCGAAGGGCGCGGTCCTGACGCACCGGAACATCCTTGCGAATCTCGAGCAGACCGGGGTGTGGTTGTCCGGCAATTTCCGCGAAGGCGCGGAAATCGTCATCGCACCGTTGCCGATGTATCACATCTTCTGCCTGACCTCGACGCTGCTGTTCATGAAATGGGGCAGCCTGATCGTGCTCATCACCAACCCGCGCGACCTGCCCGCGTTCGTCAAGGAAATGCGGAAGTGGCAATGGACGGTGATGACGGGCGTCAATACGCTGTTCAACGGCCTGATGAACACGGCAGGATTCGAGCGGGTCAATTTCGCGATGGTCAAGCTGGTGGTCGGTGGTGGGGCCGCCGTGCAGAAAGCGGTGGCCGAGCGATGGACGCAGTTGACGCACACGTTCATCACCGAGGCGTACGGTCTCACCGAAACGTCGCCGGGCGCTTGCGCGAATCTGCCGGGGGTTCCCTGGTCCGGCAAGATCGGCTTGCCACTCCCTTCCACGGACGTCTCCATCCGCGACGAGCATTTCAATCCGCTGCCGCCGTGGACAGGCAGCGACGATGTCGAGCGACATACCGGCGAAATCTGCGTGCGCGGGCCGCAAGTGATGCAGGGCTACTGGAATCATCCCGCGGAAACCGCCGAAGTGATGCAGGACGGCTGGTTGCGCACGGGTGACGTCGGACACATGGATTCCGACGGCTACGTGACGATCACCGACCGGCAGAAAGACATGATCGTCGTCTCGGGGTTCAAGGTTTATCCCAACGAGGTCGAAGGCGTAGTGGCGGCAATTCCGGGTGTCCTGGAATGCGGCGTCGTCGGCGTGCCCGACGCGAAAACCGGCGAAGCGGTGAAAGTCGTCATCGTCAGGCGCGATCACACGCTGACGGAGGACGCCGTCATCGCGGGCTGCCGCGCGCAGCTCACCGCCTACAAGGTGCCGCGCATCGTCGAGTTCCGCGATGCGTTGCCGAAGTCGGCGATCGGCAAGGTGCTGCGGCGCGAGCTTCGTGCCGCGACAGGGTAATATCCTTCGCGCGCCATCACAGGCGCCGATGTCGTCCATCATCGCAAGCAGCGCCGCGATTGCTGCCCTCACGTCATGCCGGGAGGATTCATGTCGACGGAAGCTTCACCGCGTTACGCTGGTCCCCGAGCGCTTGCCGAATCGATGTCGAAGTTTGCGCGGATGAGCGCCGCCGACGCGACGTGGAACCGGGAAGGCCTGCGCGACGACTCCGAATATCGCGATCTCGGCCTCGCCGCGGCGACCGGCGGACGCCTCGGCGCCAAGCACATTCGCGCGCTGAAGCCACTTCCGGCGCCCACGGGCTGGCATTGGCATGACATGACGGCGCACTACGTGTTCGTGCTGCGCGGTTCGCTTACGTTCAGGTTCGCAGGTGTCGGCGGCGACGTGACGCTGCGCGCCGGCGACGGCCTGTCGCAGCCCGCCGGGGTTCCCCACAACGTGATCGCGCGCTCCGACGATCTCGAGGTGCTCGAAATCAACGAACCCGCCGAATACGGGACGTGGAATCTGCCGGAGGCGCCTGCGCCGTGGCGATAGCGTCGCTGCCGCAACGAAGCAGCGTTCTGGCGGCCTGGTTCGGCAAGCGCGGCGGCGCGCTGGCGATCTTCGTGCTGCTGTTCGTTATCTGGGAAGTCGCCGTGCGGGTGACCGGCGTCAAGGAATACCTGCTGCCGCCGCCGTCGAAGGTCTGGACGGAATTCTGGAAACGCCATGCGATTGTTTCGGCAGGCGCCTGGGTGACCACCCAGGAGATCCTGGCCGGTTATGCGCTCGCCGTCGTCGTCAGCATTCCGCTGGCGCTCGCCGTTGCCTACTCGCGCTTCATGGAGCAGGCCGTCTACCCGGTGATCGTGTTCCTGCAGATCGTCCCGAAGATCGCGATCGCACCGCTGTTCATCATCTGGTTCGGCTTCGGGTTCACGCCGAAACTGCTGCTCGTGTTCCTGCTCTCGTTCTTCCCGATCGTCGTGTCGAGCATCGCCGGGTTCAAGAGTGCGGACCGAGACGTCATGGACTTCGCCCGGACGACGGGCGCCGGGCGCCTGCGGATGTTCATGAAGATCAGCCTGCCGCAGGCGTTGCCGCACATCTTCACGGGCCTGAAAGTGGGCGCAGCTCTTGCCGCGACCGCCGCCGTGGTCGCCGAGTTCGTCGCATCCGACAAGGGCCTCGGTTACCTGCTGCTGCAATACAACGGGCAACTCGATACGCCGATGGTGTTCGCAACCATCGTCATCCTGTCCCTGATCGGGCTGGCCGTTTACTATGCGGTCGAAATCGTCGAGCGCCTCGCCGTGCCCTGGCACGTTTCGCAGCAGGCGACTGCGCGCGATGCAACGCTTTGACGGGACCTCGCAGCTCGCGAGGTCAATCCAAACAAAATCGTCACCAGGAGGAGTCATGAAGACAATCACCCGCTTGATCGCAACCGGTGCGGCGGCGATCGCGCTGGCGACGTCGTCGTTGGCCGTGGCGCAGGACAAGGTCTCGCTTCGCCTCAACTGGTATCTCGGCGGGCTGCACGTGCCGTTCTACTACGGCAAGGACAAGGGCTATTACGCAGCCGAGGGCATCGACCTGACGATCAACGAAGGCCGCGGCTCGGCGAACACCGTGCAGGTCGTTGCCGCAGGATCCGACACGTTCGGGCTCGCGGACTCGTCGTCTGTCGTGCTGACGGCCTCGAAGGGCGCCGACGTCAAGAGCGTGATGTCGCTGCTGAATACCACAGGCTTCTCCGTCGTCTCGCTCGCCGACTCAGGCATCAAGACGCCGAAGGATCTCGAGGGCAAGAAAGTGGCCGTCACCCCGGGTGATCCGCTCGGGCAGTTGCTGCAGGCCGTCTGCAAGGCCAACAGTGTCGACTGCGGCAAGATCACGATGATCCAGGTCGACCCTGCCGCGAAAGTGGTGACGGTGCTCGAAAAGAAGGCCGACGCGCTGCTCGGCGGCGTCGATGACCAGTATTTCCTGATCAAGTACAAGGGCGCATCGCCTGCCGCGATGCGTTACGCCGATTTCGGCGCCAACATCGTCGGGATGACGATCCTGACGTCCGGCGATACGCTCAAGAAGAATCCCGATCTCGTGAAGCGCTTCGTCCGCGCAACGGTGAAGTCGTGGGACGAGTCGAAGAAGAACCCGGACGCCGCCGTCGACGCGGCGATGAAGGCGAAGCCCGATCTCAACCGGCAATCGACGCTCGACCAGCTCAAGGTCGACATCGAACTGCTCGATTCGAAGAACTCGAAAGGTCGCATCGGCTGGGGCGCGCAAGCGGACTGGGACCAGACACTCGCCATCCTCAAGAACTATCGCGACCTGCAGACCGACAAGACGTGGACGGCGTTCCACACGAACGAGTTCGTGCCCTGACCTAAGCGCTTCGCCGAGTGATTCTCGACGCGGACGCCGCCGCCATCGCCGGCCGTCCCGACGTGACGATGACCGCGCCAGGTGCGCGACCCTACGTCGACGTCGCCGGTGTCGGCAAAACGTACCGGCGCGCCGGCCGCGAGACGCACGCGCTCGAAAGCATCGACCTCGCGATCCGCAGTGGCGAGTTTCTGGCAATCGTCGGTCCTTCGGGATGCGGCAAGAGCACGCTGTTGCGGATCGTCGCCGGCCTCGTGGGTGCGAGCCGGGGCGACGTGCGCGTCGAAGGGGCGCGTGTCGATCGGCCGCAGACGAATCTTGGCATCGTGTTTCAGAGCCCGGTGCTGCTCGACTGGCGCACTGCACTCGACAACGTGCTGGTCCAGGTCGAACTGCGCTCGCTCGATCCCAAAGCCTATCGCGACAATGCGCTGCGGCTCCTCGACCAGATCGGCCTCAAGGATTTCGCCGATCGCTATCCCTACGAGCTGTCGGGCGGCATGCGCCAGCGCGTGGCGATCGCACGGGCGCTGATCCACGATGCGCCGCTGTTGCTGATGGACGAGCCATTTGGCGCACTCGACGCACTGACGCGCGAGCAGATGCGGCTCGACCTCGAAGCGCTTTGGCTCGCCACGCACAAGACGGTGATGTTCATCACCCATTCGATCGACGAGGCGGTGCTGCTCGCCGATCGCGTCGTCGTCATGTCGCCGCGCCCGGGACGGATCGAGCGGACGATCGACATTCCGCTTCCGCGTCCACGCGGCCTCGCGGCGCGCCGCGAACCTGAATTCGTCCGCATCACCGAAGAGATCACCGACATTTTCCTCGCACGCGGCGTGTTGCACGGCGCGCGCACCCTCTGAGGACGCACGCCATGACCACGTTCAAGCTGCAGGGAATCGTCGCGGCGCCCGTGCTGCCGATGCTGCCCGACCATTCGATCGACTGGGTGTCGCTGCGGTCGTACATCCGCTGGATCGCCGACCAGAAGCCCACGGCGATCGCGATGAACATGGATGCAAGCGAAGGACCGTCGCTCGAGCATGACGAACAGCTCGAGATCCTCCGCGTGTGCAAGGAGGTGATTGCTGGCGCCGTGCCGCTGTTCTCGGGACTGATCGCCGGATCGACGGCCGGTGCGGTGCGCTGGGGCAACGAGCTGAAGCAGGCCGGCGCGCAAGCGCTCGCCGTATTCCCGCCGTTCCCGACGTTCCTCGGCAACCCGGTGCCCGCGGAAATGATCTACGCGTACCACAAGGCCATTGCGGATGGCGTCGGATTACCGCTGATCGCGTTCCAGTTCCCGAAGGCGTTCGGTCCCGACTTCCCGCCCGAGACGCTCGAGCGGCTCTCTACGATCCCCGAGATCATCGGGCTCAAGGAAGCGTCGTTCGACACGACGAAAACGATAGAGACGATTGCAACCGCGCGCGCGCTGCCGCGCAGGCTCGGCATCATGACGGGCAGCGATACGTTCATCTGCGAGGCGATGGTGCTGGGCTGCGATGGCGCGCTGATCGGCTTCGCCAGCACGGCAACGGCGGAGCTCGTCGCGATGCACCGCGATGTCGTCGCGCGGGACTTCGCGCGGGCGTTCGCCATCTGGGAACGGCTGGGTCCCCTCGCGCGATACGCATGGCGCAATCCGATCCGCGACTATCGGCCGCGGATGAAGGAAGTGCTGAAGATGCAGGGGCTGATTGCGCACGCGACCGTGCGGCCGCCACAGCTCGGCGTCGACGCGAGCGAGCGGGCGGAACTCAAGCGCCTCGCTGCACTGGCCGGGTTGCTGCCGTCGACAGCACCTTCCGCCATCACTGCCGGCGTCACCGCGCCGGCGAAGAATTCCGGCGCGGTGGTCGCGCGCCCTGCGCCAGCAACGCGGTGACGTTGCCCCGCTCCCGCTCGCGCAGGTGCGTGCACGCGTCGATCTGCTCGAGCGTCTGCGTGAGGTTGTGCGCGGCAGTTGGATAGGCGCCGATGCGCGATTGCCAGAACGCTTCGACGCCCGCGCGATCGGCTGCGCTGCACAGCGATTCCGCATAGCCCGGCCATCCGCCGGGCGCATCGGCGTCCACGCGAGCAGCTAGCGCTTCGAAGTGCTCGGCGATGAACGCGTGCGTGGTTCGCCTCGGCGGCGTGCGCGCCGCGGCACTTCCCAGCGCCGTCATCGCGTCGCGCATGTCGATCTGTGGATCGAGAAGCAGCGACAGGCCGCGGCGGGCCAGCGCCGGATCGTCGAACGAATAGAGGGCGATCAGCAGGTTGCGGCGATCGAGGCGGTCGGATGTCCTGCGCATCTCGTCCTGCATCGCGTCGAACAGGGTCGCATCGCCCGTGCGCGCCGCGATCAGCAGCACGGTGTCGGCAAGACCGGCGTCGACGGCCTTCCGGTCGGCGATCCATGCGCGGGCAAGTCGGCGCGCCTCGCCTGCCAGCGCCGGGTCTTCCGGACCGACGAAAGCCAGCATTGATCGGCGCAGCAGTTGGTCATCGTCGCGTTCGCCGCGCCGGGGGACGAATCCGAGTGCACGCGCGCGCGGCCCGAATTCATGGCGAACCAAAGCCGCGAATTGCGTGCGCGCTTCGTCGGGCACCAGTTCGTCGCGCACGAACGACGCGAGCGCCATCGCCGCCAGCATCACGTGCCGGTCGGTCGAACGAGCCGCTGTGCTGATCCACTCGAAGGCCTGCGCGCTCGACACGGCGCCTGCGCGAACGAGCGGCCGAAGGTCATACAGCACGCTCGCGTACTCCGCGGATGTCAGCGCAGCGCGATGCCGGGCGAGGCGCGCCAGCAAATCGGTACTGTAGGCCGGCAGGTAATAGCCGCGACCGCCGGCATTGGCGACGACGAACGCCGGACAGCCGGATCCGAGGTCCAGCGACCCCTCGCGCCCCGCCAGCAGCGTGCATGCGGTTCGGCTCGCGCTCCCGCTCCCGCGCCCGTAGCGCGCACACACCGGGATTTGCCAGCGCTGCTCCGCGGCGGTCGATTCCTGGGTCGTGTACCGGCGCTGCCCAAGCGAAAGACGCGCGCGCCCGTTCGTGCAGGCGAGTGCAACGGAAACTTCGGGAACGCCGTTCTGGTCGAGGAATGTCGCGAACGCGGGGGCGACGGGCTTGCCAGTGGCTGCGTCGAGCGCGTCGAGAAAGTCCGTCACGGTCGCGCTGCCGTAGCGATGCTCTTCCAGATACCGATGCACACCGTGGCGAAAGGGCTCAGCGCCCACCCACGCCTCGAACATGCCGATGACCGTTGCGCCCTTCTGGTACGTGATCGAATCGAATGCGTTGAAGATGTCGCCACGCACGCGGATTGGCTCGCGGATGCGACGGGCGGATGCGAGCCGATCCGCTTCGATGGCTTCGGCGCGCTCATGCACGCGCTGCGCGCCACGCTCGTAGTCGGGCCGCCACGCATCGATCATCTTTTCCGCGAACCACGTCGCGAACGCCTCGTTGAGCCAGATGTCGTCCCACCACGCCGTCGTCACCAGGTTCCCGAACCACTGGTGCGCCATCTCGTGCGCGCCAATACTCGCGGCGACGTGGCGAAACGCCGGCGTCGCGGCATCGGGCTGCAGCAGGATCGTCGCTCCATACGTGATGAGCCCGGCGTTCTCCATCGCGAAGCGAACGGCGAGCGGGATCGCAATGTGGTCGAGCTTGGCGAACGGATAGTCGATGCCGAACCAGCGCTCTTCGAGCGCGAAGAGCTCGGGAAACGCATGCGACGCGAACGCCAGCGACGATGCGTGGCCGCGAGCCGCGATCAGCCGCATCGGCGTCGGCCGGCGGCCGAGCGTTCCGGCGCTGACCACATCCCACGGCCCGACGGCGAATGCGACGAGGTATGACGGCAGCGGCTCGGTCTGCGCGAAGCGAACGATCTTGTCCGTCTCGTCGACCGCAGTCTCGGATACAACGGGCGTGTTCGACACCGCGACCATCGCACGCGGGACGCGCAGCGTGAGTTGCCACGGTGCCTTGAAGCCCGGCTCGTCGAAGCATGGGAAAGCCTGCCGCGCCGCCATAGGCTCGAAGTGCGTCATCGCATAAGACGCGTCGCCGTCCTGCAGCGTGAAGATGCCGCGGCTTGAGTTGCGATTCTGCGGCGCGCGATAGACGAGCGTCACGCGGTGGCGGCCTGCAGGCAGCGGGGGATCGAACGCGAGGCCGAGAAACTGGTCGCGATTCGCGGCGACGCGCACGTTCGTTCCGGTCACGTCGACACCGACGTCGCCGATGGAAAGTCCGACCGCATTGAGCCAGAGGATCGGATGCGGCCGATCGAGCTCGATGTCGATCGCCGCTTCTCCGGCGACGTCGGCCTCGCCGGGCGCCACGGTCAGCTTGACGTCGTAGCGCAGCGGCCTCGCACCGGGTGGAATCCGCAACTCAGGGGGCGTGGCATCGGCGGCGCCACCCGCATCCGCCGCAACCGCGAAGTCGAACCACGTCGCCACGAGCGCGACGACGGCAACGACAGCCCAGCGCGGAATCGTCCGCACGAAATCGCGGGCTGTCAGTCCGGCGTGACGGGCGCCGAGACGCGCGCGACCCAGCGCGCTGTCAGCTTCTCCTGCACGGCGTTCTGCCGCAAGCGCGCGTCGAGTCCCGGAAAGTCGACCTCGTCGAGCGGCTGGTCCTGGTTGAAGCACGAGAACACGTAGCTGACTTTGCCCGTGGCCGGGTCGCGATGCGGTTGCAGACATTGCGCGCAGATCTCCTTCATCATGCACTGCATCGGCGAGTTGATCGAGCCGAGCGCCACGTGCCGCGGGGACAGGTAGGGCGCGAGCACGTTATGACGCGCGGCCGCGACGGCCGCCATCATCTTGTCCGATCCGATCGCGATGATCCGGTCACATTCGTTGAGCTCGATCGGGCGCGCGCCCAGGCGACCGCTCGCGTAGGCGCGCATGGCCTCGACGATGTTGCCGACGAACGCATGGTCCTGCGCGCGCGTTGGCGTGAATCCAGGTCCCTCGTCGCAACACCAGACGACGGCGTCGGCCGCAGCCTCGATCTCCTCCACCTTGTAGCGATCCGACATGCGCCGGTAGCCGGCGAAGTACAGGACCCGCGAGCCCGCATCGCGATACGCGCGCGCGATCGAGAACAGCACCGCGTTGCCGAGCCCTCCACCGACGAGGAGCACCGTCTTGTCATGCTCGATTTCCGTGGGCGCGCCGGTCGGTCCCATCAGCACGATCGGCTCGCCGGGGCGAAGCGCGTGGCACAAGTCGGACGAGCCGCCCATTTCGAGCACGATGACCGATACGAGGCCCCGCGCGCGATCGACCCACGCACCGGTCAGTGCGAGGCCTTCCATCGCGAGGCGCGTGCCGTGCGTGCGCCGCGCCAGCGCCTCGAAGTTCTGCAATCGGTAGAACTGGCCCGGCTGGAATCGCTGCGCCGCGGCCGGGGCATGCACGACGACCTCGACGATCGTCGGTGTCAGGCGATTCACCCGCTCGACGCGTGCGCGCCATTGCGCATCGAGTGCCGCCAGGAAATCGGCATCGGTGCGCGGATCGGCGGCGCCCACGCGTGCAAGCATCCGCGACACGATCGGGTAGCCCTGCTTGGCGCTCGCCATCGCCTTGACGACATTGCCGAAGAACGACGGGTGCAGGTCGCCGAAAAAACTGATCGCGCGGCCGTCGTCGCGCACGCTCGCGAGCACGGCCGGAAGCGCCGGTTTGGCTAGGCCGCGCAGCGGCTTCTCGACGGTTCCACCCTCGTTGCGCAACTCGAAGTAGTTGCCGTCCAGACGGAAATGTTCCGCGTCTTCGCGCGCGAGAACGGTGTTGGGATGCGTGCCGGCGGCAACCAGGATGGTTCGCGCAGGCAGCAGCGTGCGTCGCGGCGCAACCCCCGTCGCTTCGTCGCCGCGCACGTCGACGGTCAGGCCGATCGCGTGTCCCGCCTCGTCCACCTCGACCGACACGGGTGTCAATCCCTCGGCAAACCGGATGCCCTCCTCGAGCGCCTTTTCGACTTCCTCGTGATTGAGCGTGTACGAAGGGCTGTCGATCATTCGCTTGCGGTAAGCGATCGTCGCGCCGCCCCACGAGCGCAACAACTCGACGATCGCGGGCGCGCGCTTCGCCGCCGTCGCCTGCTGCCGTTCGAGGCGGATCGCCCGCGCATGCGACAGGAACTCCTCGGCGATCAGGAATTCGTGATCGCTCCACGTGCCTTCGACGACCGCGCGTCCCTGGGCCTGCACGAGCGCTTCGTAGCGTGCGAGGAACTTCTCGACCTGCACCGGGTAGTACGCCAGTGCCTCGGTGGCCGTATCGATCGCCGTCAGCCCGCCGCCGATGACGACGACGGGCAGGCGTACCTGCATGTTCGCGATCGAATCGGGTTTCGCCGCGCCGGTGAGTTGCAGCGCCATCAGGAAATCGGACGCCGTGCGCACGCCATGCGCAAGTCCGTGCGGCAGGTCGAGCACCGTGGGCCGCCCCGCACCCGCGGCCAGGGCCACGTGATCGAAACCGAGCGCGAAGGCGCCTTCGGCGTCGACGGCGCCGCCGAAGCGAACGCCACCGAAGAGCGCGTATCTCGCACGCCGTTCGAGCAGCAACCGGACCATCTTGAGGAAGTTCTTGTCCCAGCGCACGGTGATGCCGTACTCGGCGACGCCGCCGAAGCCCGCCATCACGCGGTCGTCGAGCGGCTCCTGCAGCGACGTCACGTCGCGCACCGGCGCGAACGGAACGCGCCCGCCGCCGAGCGCGGTGCCGGACAGCGCCGGATCGAGCGGCTCGATCTTGAGACCGTCGATGGCCGCAACCGCATGACCGTCGTTCAGCAGGTGGTGGGCCAGCGTGAAGCCTGCCGGGCCCTGTCCGACGACGAGCACGCGCTTGCCGCTCGCAGGCAGCGGCACGGGCCGGCGCAAGTTGAGCGGATTCCATCGCGTCAGCAGCGAATAGATCTCGAAGCCGTACGGCAGGGCGAGCACGTCCTTCAGCACGCGCGTTTCCGATTGCGGAATGTCGACCGGATCCTGTTTCTGGTAGATGCACGACTTCATGCAGTCGTTGCAGATCCGGTGACCGGTGGCGGCCGCCATCGGGTTGTCGACGCAGATCATCGCCAGCGCGCCGATCGGCCAGCCTTCGGCGCGCAGCTTGTGGAATTCGGAGATGCGCTCCTCGAGCGGGCAGCCGGCGAGCGTCACCCCGAAGACCGACTTCTTGAACGGGTTTGTCGTCGTCGCGGCATCGGCGGCTGCGCCGTCGGGCGTAGCCGCGCGCTTTTCGAGCAACCCGCGCGCGCACGAGTCCTTGCCCTGTTCGTGGCACCAGATGCAGTAGTGCGCCTGATCGAGCGCACCGACGAGATCGGTTCCGCGATCGGTCAGCGCGAATCCGTCGCGACGCCGGAGTCCGTGCGCAGCTGCGATCTGCAACGCCTGGACGTCGTCGTTGACCTTGACCGTTTCGGTGGGCACGAGCTTGTACAGGTCGAGCTTGCGCGGCGCACGAAACAGCACGCCGCCGCGGTGCGCGGACCTGCCTGCTGCCGTATGCGCTGCCCAGGCCGCGTAGCGCTGCGCGATATCGATCCGCTCGGCATTGGCGGCTTCGTCCTGTAGCCATTGCGTGACGGCCCGCGCAAACGCGAGCTCGAACGCCTGGACGCCTTCAGTCGGGCCGATCGCAGCGTCGATAGCGGCACGCAGCGCGGCGCCGTCGAACGTCGCCGCGACATCGGGCTTGTGGGCATTCATCGCCTTGCGCTGCACGAACTGTCGCTTGACGGCGTAGAGCGGCGCCAGCGCGTGGTGCTGCGCCTCGAGCGCCTGGACGTCGGCGACGATGCCGAACAAGCGGGCGAGAAAGTCCTCGACGTGCGGCGCGACGTCGATCAGCAGCGCGGATTCTTCCTTCGCCGGTAGGGGCGCGGTCGCGCTGCGCGCCTTGGCCAGGCGGTCGCCCAGCGCCGGATCGGCCGCACGCAGCGCGTCGACGAACAACGCGTCGATTCGCGCTGCACCCTCGGTCGTGTACAAATCCGCGAACGCGAGGCCGAAGGACGGGTGGGGTATGGTGGCTCGCGCGGCGGCCACGATGTCGTTGAACATGGATACGGCAGTGGGCAAATCCGCCATTTTACCGGTCGGTACCCATCCGGGGACAGCGGACCGCCGGCATATCGATAGCACGGAGCGCCGTCAGCGCGTGGTGCTCCACAAGCGTTGATCGCTGATTTGCTACCATCGACGAATGCGGCGACGTTTCAAGCGCCGGGGTAGCGCCGTCAATCGGGAGTCCGGATGCAACGCTTTGCCCTGCTTACGCTGCTGACCGCTTGCATCGCTGCGCCAACTGCGACCGCCCAGACGATCAAGCTCGGCGAGATCAACGAGTACAAGCAGTTCCCCGCATTCCTCGAACCTTATCGCAAGGGAATGGACCTTGCGGTCGACGAGATCAATGCGGCCGGCGGCGTCCTTGGCAAGAAGCTCGAGATCGTGTCGCGCGACGACAACGGCGTTCCGGGCGATGCCGTGCGTGCAGCGGAGGAGTTGCTGACGCGGGAGAAGGTGGCGCTGCTGATGGGCACGTTCGCGTCGAACGTCGGACTTGCCGTCGCCGATCTCGCCAAGCGCCGGCAGGTGCTCTTCATCGCCGCGGAGCCGCTCAGCGACAAGCTGGTGTGGGACAGCGGCAACAAGTACACCTTTCGCCTCCGCGCATCGACGTACATGCAGACGGCGATGCTCGTTCCGGATGCGGTGAAGGCCGGCAAGAAGCGCTGGGCGATCGTCTACCCGAACTACGAGTACGGCCAGGCGGCGACGACGGCGTTCAAGCAGCAAATGCAGGCTCAGCAGGGCGCGGGCGTCGAATTCGTCGAGCAGGCCGTGCCGCTCGGCAAGATCGAGCCCGGTGCCGTCGTCCAGGCGTTGCTCGATGCGCGCCCCGACGCGATTTTCTCGTCGCTGTTCGGCCCTGACCTCGCGCGGTTCGTGCGCGAAGGACAGTTGCGCGGCCTCTTCAAGGATCGCCCGGTGTTCAACCTGCTGGGCGGCGAGCCGGAGTATCTCGACCCGCTCAAGGACGAGGCACCGGTCGGCTGGTTTGTAACCGGCTACCCGTGGTACGCAATCGACACGCCCGAGCATCAGCGTTTCCGGG
>Ga0207708_10000752_pt1 | contig 24268 bp, 21 predicted proteins | sample KBSK5101metaG_FD_184340 | JGI IMG/M metagenome (GOLD analysis project Ga0207708, IMG submission 184340) | Corn, switchgrass and miscanthus rhizosphere microbial communities from Kellogg Biological Station, Michigan, USA - KBS K5-10-1 metaG... | ecosystem: Host-associated > Plants > Roots >...
CTGCCCGATCTGCAAACAACCGTTTCCACGATCACGATCAACCAGAATTTGACCATTGCCGATGTGAATGTCCGCGTCAGGCTGACTCATCCTTACGATGGCAACCTCGTTCTGCGCCTCATCGCTCCGGATGGGACGGAAATTCTGCTCGTCAATCGCAGGGGAGGGTCTGGGGACAACTTCAACAACACGCCGTTTGATGACGAAGCCACCAAGGCCATCGCCACCGGCTCCGCTCCGTTCTCCTCCGCGTATCGCCCAGAAACGCCACTTGCTGTTTTGGATTGCAAGAACGCCAACGGCACCTGGCAATTGAAGATTGAATTCCAAAAAGAGTTTGCAAAAGTGCTAAGCGGACTAGCTGCGAGCGTCGGCGTGTGCTGACACATCACGACGGCCACGGGTCCGCTGCACGGTTTCCAGCCAGGCCTCGAGCCAGCCGGTGTGCTGCCGGGTCTCCAGGCCGATGAGCTTGGGGTTGTACCGGTGCGCCACCACGCCGGCCCGGCGGCCGCCGGGCGGCAGGCCGGCCGCGCTCGTGATGCTCACCCCGCCGCTGTCGGCGCCGGTCACCGCGAAGGGCAGGATCACCGGGTACCCGTCGGCGTCCACGTAGGCGATGAGGCGGTGGGGCAGCTCGCCCGCCCGCGTGCCCGCGCGGGCGGCGTCCACGCGCGGGCCCGTGCCCTTCTTGGGCGCCGGCTGGGGCTTGGGCGGCTCGGCCGGCCGTTCGCTCCCCACGACGAGCGGGGCGCCCTCGGTCTGCAGGTCGGGCCAGGCCACGATGCGCTCCACCGCGACGGTCACCAGCACGCGGTCCGCGTAGTAGGCCTGCAGCCAGCGGTCCCAGAAGAACCCGCGGCGCGGTTCCCCCATATAGCGGACCGAGCGCGGGCCGATCTCGTTCTCGAGGTAGTCGGGGTCAGGGTCGGCGTCGAAGCTGGCGCGGCCCTGCACGAGCACGTAGCGCCGGTTGGCCCCGTCGCCGACGCCGTGCTCGCGCGCGTGGTAGGCCATCGCGATGCGGGGTTCGGTGCGCAGGCGGTCGAGCTTGCGCCCGAACCCGAGCGACGTGGTGAAGCCGACCGTGTTGGCCTCGCGGTCGCGCAGGCCGATCGGGGCGACGGCGGTCACGACCGCGCCGCCCGCAGGCGTCACGTAGGCGATGGCGCAGGTCAGGTCGCCGCCGAGGACATCGTCGACTTCGTCGGGCCACACGGGCCCATTTTCTCCGACCGCCGGTCGCGGCGTCCAGCTAGCGGCGCGGGCGCCGCGGGTGCGTGGGCGCGCCGGGGCGCGGGATGCGGCGGACCGACTCGATCGACGGGTCGCCCTCGTCGACGACCCGCGCCTCGTCGGAGAGCGGCGGCGGCGCCTCCTCGAGCTGGGTGTCGGGCTCGAGCTCCGGCTCGGGCTCCGGCTCGGGGATCGGCGCGGGCTCCGGCCCGGCCGCGCGCGCAACCGGCGGGCGCGGCGGGCGCGGCGGCGGCTCGACGGGGGGGCCGCCGTCCTCGGCGGGCGGGAAGCGCTCGAGCGCCTCGTCGGCGAGCCGGATCAGCGCCTCCCCCATGGAGCGGGCGTCCTCCAGGAGCCGGCGCCGGTCGGCCCAGACGTCGTCGGTGTCCTTGTCGATCCGCTTCAGGCGGGCCTCGGCCTCGCGGCGGAGCTCGTCCGCCTGGCGCTCGGCCTCCTCGATGCGGGCGGCGGCGCGGGTGCGTGAGCGCCGCGTGATCTCGTCCGCGGACTCATGGGCGCGCTGCAGGATCGCGGAGGTCTCCTGGCCGACGCGGTCGAGCTCGCGACGGACCGCGGACTGCGGGGTGCGCGTGGCGTGCAGCTCGGCGACGTCCTCCTCGAGCGCGGCCAGGTGGGCGTCGACGACCTCGCGGTCGTAGCCGCGGAAGACCACGGGGAACTCGGCCCGTATGCGCGGAGGCGCGTCGATCGGGCCGCCGACCAGGCCCTCGGTGAACGTGTCCGGGTCCGGGGTCAGCCGGTCGGGGATCGCGGGGTCCTCCACCGCCTCGGTGGGCGCCGGCTCCTCGACGGTCTCGTCGTCGACGATCGGCTCCTCAGCCGTCGGCGGCTCGAACTCCTCGTCCGGCTCGCGCTTCTCGGGCGTCTCGCTCACGCGCCCCGCAGGATAGAGCGGTCAGCGGTCGGGAGTGACCTCCTCGATCACCTCGTAGAAGTCGTCGGCCCCGGTGGAGACGACGTGGCGGCCCATGCCCTCCTGCCGCAGGCGCTCCGAGTCGGCGTTGCGCTCGCGCCAGGCCATGAGCTCCTCCTGGGTGGCGTCGAACATGCCGAAGGACACGATCTCGTCCGGATCCTGGACGCTGCGGGCATGGATGGCGCGGACGAAGCCGGGCGGGTACTCGTCCCCCTTCGGCTCCCAGCCGGCGCGGAATCCGTCCCACTCCCCGGGCTTGAGCTTGCGGGTGGTGAGGGCGATGAACATCTCAGACCTCCTGGTCGGTGTCGAGGCAACCCTCTCACCTCCGCGTCACGCGGCCGTCAGCGGAGCGTGAAAGCGGGTTAGGCTCGCCGCCCATGCTGCGAGTGCGGCTGCTCGGGGAGCTGGCGATCGAGTCCGACGGCGAGCGGTGCGAACCGCCCGCACCGGCCAAGGCGCGCGGGCTGCTGGCCTGGCTGGCGCTGCACCCGGGGGCGCACTCGCGCTCCGAGGTGGCGGGGACGTTCTGGCCCGACGTGCTCGAGGAGAGCGCGCGGGCGAGCCTGCGCACGGCCCTGTCGGCCGTGCGCCGGTCGCTGGGCGGTGCCGCCGACGCCCACCTGCTGGCCACGCGCGAGTCGGTGGGGCTGCAGGACGCCTGGGTCGACGCCCTCGCGTTCGCGGAGCTGGTCGCGGCCGGACGGCTCGAGGACGCGCTGGAGCTCGGCCAGGGCGAGCTGCTCCCGAGCCTGGACGACGAGTGGGCCCGCGACGCCCGCGACGAGCAGCGCCGGCGCCGGGCCGAGGTCCTGGCCCAGGTGGCCGAGCGCGCCGGCGACCCGGCCGAGGCGGTGCGCCTGGCTCGGGCCCGGCTCGCGCTCGACCCGCTCTCCGAGGAGGCCGCGCGCGCCCTGATCGAGCGGCTGGTCGAGGCGGGCGACCGCGCCGGGGCGCTCGTGGCCTACGACGAGCTGCGCCAGCGCCTGCGCACCACCCTCGCCATCGCCCCTTCGCCGGCCACGCGCGCGCTCTACGACGCGATCCGCCGGCGCGTGCCGAGCCGGCCAGCCTCCTCGCCCCTGCTGGACCGGCGCACGGCCGGGGTCTTCGTGGGCCGCGAGGCCGAGCGCGCCGGCGCCGCCGGCGAGCGCGGCCTGGTCGTGATCGAGGGCGACCCCGGCGTGGGCAAGACCCGGCTGGCGCTCGAGCTTGCGCGCGACGTTCGCGACGCCGGCGGCGTGGCCCTGGTGGGCCGCTGCTCGGAGGAGCCGTTGCGGGCCTACGAGGCCTGGGCCGAGGCGCTGCGCCCTCTGCTCGACGACGCCGACGACTCCGAGCGCGAGGCGGTCGCGCCCCTCTTCGGCACCGGCGCCGCGGGCGACGCCGAGGGGGAGCGCTACGCGCTGTTCGAGGCTGCGCGCGAGCTGCTCGCGAACGTCGCCGACGCGTGGCCGCTGCTGATCGTGCTCGACGACCTGCACTGGGCCGACCGGCCCACGCTGCTCCTGCTCGCCCACCTCGTGCGCGCCCCCGAGGGCCCGCCCGCCCGCCTCGTGGGCACCTATCGCTCCAGCGAGCTCGCGCGCGACCATCCGCTCGGCGCCCTGCTGGCCGACGCGCGGCGCGAGCAGCTGGCCGAACGGGTGGCCCTGCGCGGCCTGGGCGCGCGGGCCACCGCCGAGCTGGTCGCGGCCAGCACCGGCCCGGACACGCCCGAGCGCGTGGCCCTGGCGGTGCACGCCGAGACCGACGGCAACCCGTTCTTCGTGGTCGAGGTCGCGCGCCACCTGGCCGAGACCGGCGCCTCGTCGCTGGGCGAGGTCGGCCTGCCCGAGTCCGTGCGCGAGGTGCTCGGGCGTCGCATCGAGCGCCTGGGCGACCGCACCCACGCCGTCCTCCGCGACGCGGCGGTGCTGGGCGAGCGCTTCTCGATCGACGCCCTCGACGGCGAGCCGGCACCGCTGCTGGACGCCCTCGACGCCGCCGTGGCCGCCGGCCTGGTGCGCGAGGAGGCCGAACCGCCCGGGTCCTACGCGTTCGCCCACGCGCTCGTGCGCCAGACCCTGTACGAGGAGCGCAGCGCCGCCCGCCGCGTGCGCGCCCACGCGGCCGCGGCGCAGCGCCTGCTCGCCCTGCGCGAGGCGGGTCGCGCCGTCTCGGCGGCCGAGGTCGCCCACCACCTGCTCGAGGCCGCGCCCGCCGGCGACCCGGTGGCCGCCGCCCGCGCGGCCGGGCGTGCGGCGGTCGAGTCCACGGCGGCACTGGCCTGGGAGGACGCGGCCGCCCACGCCGAGCGCGGGCTGCAGGCGCTGGAGTGGCTCGACGGTCCGCCCGCGGACCTGCGCGCCGACCTCCTGCTGGCGCAGGGTGAGGCGCAGATGCGCGCGGGCGAGCCCGCCCCCGCCCGCGCGGCCCTGCGTGAGGCCATCGCGGCCTACGCCGCCCTGCAGCGGCCCGACGACCTGGCCCGCGCGGCGCTGGCCCTGGGCGGGGTCGGGATCTTCATCGGCCACCCCGACGAGGAGCTGGCCGCCGCGCTCGAGGCCGCGCTACAGGCACTGCCGCCCGACGCCGACCGCCTGCGCGCGCGCCTGCTCGCCCGCTTGGCGGTCGAGCGCTACTACGAGCCCCCGGGGGAGACGCGCCGGCGCCTGTCCGACGACGCGCTGGCCGCGGCCCGCCGCGCCGGCGACGACGCCACCCTGGCCGCGGCGCTGAACGCCCGCCACGTCGCCCTGTGGGACTCCGACCACGTACACGAGCGGCTTGACGTGGCGGAGGAGATGATCGCGGTGGCCGAGCGCGCCGGGGACCGCGAGGCGGCCCTGCAGGGGCGCAACTGGCGCGTGGTCGACCTGTTCGAGCTCGGCCGTATCGACGCATGCTGGGAGCAGATGGCGGACCATGCGGCAATGGCGGAGGCGCTGCGGTTGCCGACCTATCGGTGGTACACGCCGCTGTGGGCCGGCGTGCGCGCGCTGCTCGAGGGCCGCTACGCCGAGGCCCGGCGGGAGTGCGAGCGGGCGCGCATCCTCGGGCTGGCTGCCGGCGACGGCAACGCCGAGCTGTTCACGGCCATGGTCGAGTGGGGCGAGCACGTCCTGCGCACCACCTGGGCGGAAGCGGACTGGGGCTGGATCGAGGAGCAGCTGCGCACGTCCCCGGCCGCAATCGCCTACCGCCCCGCCTACACGTGGATGCTCGCCGGGGTCGGCCGCACCGACGAGGCCCGCGCCTCGCTGCACGCGCTGGCCCCCGACCGCTTCGGGATCATCAGCTTCGACGCCAACTGGATCTCGGCCATGGTCGAGCTCAGCGAGGCCTGCCTGCTCCTCGGGGAGCGCGAGCTCGCCGCCGTCCTGCACGAGCTGCTCGCCCCCCACGCCGGCTCCACCGTGCCCGCCGCGCGCGCGGTGGGTCAGTACGGGCTGGTCGACGAGATCCTCGGCCGCCTGGGGCTCCTGCTGGACCGGCCCGAGGCGCCTGCGCGGATCGAGTGGGCGATCGCGTTCTACGAGCGCCACGGCTGGGTCCCGTACGCACAGCGGGCCACCGCGGCGCTCGCGGCGTTCGACACTGGGTCGAAACGTCCGGACGAGGCATTGGACTGACGTCCATGGGTTGCGAGTTGAAAATCGGGTAAAACGCTGCCTTTCATGCCCGACGTCCGCCCCCTCATCGGTGTCTCGACCTCGGAGCTGCGCGAGGCCCGCACCGTGCGCCCCCTGGCCCAGGGCGAGCCGCGCCAGCACGAGATCGCGCTCGGCCTCGACTACCCCGAGTCCGTCGACGCGTCCGGCGGCTTGCCGGTCATCCTGCCCCCGATCGAGCCCGAGGGCGTGGGCGACCTCGTCAGCCGCGTCTCCGGCCTCATGCTCTCCGGCGGGCCCGACCTGCACCCGAGCGCATACGGGGCCGCCGTGGACCGCAACCTCGGCCCCACCGAGCCCGAGCTCGACCACTTCGAGCTCGCCCTGTTGCGCGAGGCCGACGCGCTGGGCATGCCCATCCTGGCCATCTGCCGCGGCATGCAGGCGCTCAACGTGGCGCGCGAGGGCACGCTGCACCAGCACCTGCCCGATGTCGTGGGCACCGACATCGACCACCGCCAGGCCGTGGCCGGCAGCCGGCCGACCCACTGGATCTCGCTGCAGCAGGGCAGCGGGCTGGCGACGACGCTCGGCCGCGGCCGCAGCAAGGTCAACTCGTTCCATCATCAGGCCATCCAGCGCCTCGGTACCGGCCTGACCGAAGTGGCGTGGGCCGCCGACGGGACCATCGAGGGCGTCGAGGACCCCTCGCGGCCGTTCCTCGTCGGCGTCCAGTGGCACGCCGAGTCGCTGGCCCACCGGCCCGAGCATCGTGCCCTGTTCGCGGCCTTCGTGGCCGCGTGCAAGCGTTACGAGCGCAGGGCGCGGCCGTTCGCGCGCGCGGCCTGACCGCTGCCCGAGCGGGCCAGGAAGGCATCGGCGAGCGCGGCCACGAGACCGGGGAGACGCGCCTCGTCGCGGGCGATCTCGAGCTGTCGGTCGGCGCCGGTGCGGGCGGCGAGCGGGCGGATGCCCTCCAGCTCGGCCGCGCACCCGAGCGCCTCGGCGTGGGGCGCGCAGATCTCCAGCAGCTCCTCGAGCTGGGCCCTGGCGGGCACGCGGCGCTCGCGCGCGGGGTCGATCAGGCGCGCGTCCATGCCGTCGCGGGCGGCCAGGAAGCGGTTCTCGATCAGCACCTCGGGCGAGTGGCCCACGGACCGGATCGCTTCCTTCTCCAGCACCTCGCGCCGGGCGATGGTCTGAACCAGGGCCACCAGCGCGGCGGTCTCGTCGACGCTGGACTGCACGTCCATGATCCGCACCTCGACGGTGCCGAAGCGGGGCTGCGGCCGCGCGTCCCACCACAGGAAGGTCGGCTCGGGGATGGCGCCGCAGCGCACGAGCAGGTCGACGGCCTCGACGTAGTCGGCGTAGGAGCGGAAGCCGCGCGGGATGCCCACGCGCGGGAAGGCCTGGAACAGCGGCGTGCGCGCCGAGGACAGGCCGGTGTCGCGGCCCTGCCAGAACGGCGAGTTGACCGACACCGCGAGCAGCAGCGGCAGGTGGGCGCGCAGGCGACGGTGCAGGAGGATGGCGTCCTCGGCCTCCGCCACCCCGACGTGAACGTGTAGCGCGAAGGTGGGCTCGCGGCGGGCGAGCTCGCGCATGGAGCCGTAGACGAACTGGTAGCGGGTGCCGGAGCTGACCACGGTCTCGTGCCACACCGTCGACGGGTGGGTCCCGGCCGCGGCGGCGCGCAGGCCTTGGCCCTCGAGCACGTCCTCGAGCCCCGAGCGCAGGTCGGCGAGCTGCTCGATGGCGGCTCCGACCGTCTGGTGCGGGTCGGTCGCGAGCTCGATCGCGGCCCCGTGCGTCTCCGCCGTCATGTGCGCCTCGATGTCGGACGGCACCTCGGGCAGCACGGCGTCGATCTCCTGCGCCAGCGACCAGTCGCCGGGCCGGAGCATCATCACCTCCTCCTCGATCCCCACCGTGAAGGGCGTCGAAGGACGCCAGCGGGCCCAGTTCGGGGTCATGCCGACAGCACCCACGTGTCCTTGGCCCCGCCGCCGCGCGACGAGTTGACCACGAGCTCGTCCTCGGCGAAGGCCACCCGGGTCAGGCCGCCGGGCACGACGCACACGTCGTCGCCGGCGCGGTAGGCGAACGGCCGCAGGTCGACGTGGCGCGGCTCGAGCCGGCCGTCGACCACCGTCGGATGGCGCGAGAACCACACCGTCTCCTGGGCCACGTGGCCCTCAGGGTCGTCGCGCACGGCGCGCGACGCGCGCTCGCGATCGGCCGCCGGCGCCCGCGGCCCCACGACCACGCCGCGCCCGCCGTAGCCGCCGCGCGGCTTGACCACGAGCTCGTCCACGCGCTCCAGCGCCTCGGCGCGGACCGCGGCGTCGCCGAGGTCGTAGGTGTCGACCGAGCGCAGGATCGGCTCCTGGTCCAGATAGAAGCGGACCATGTCCTCGACGTAGGCGTGGGCCACCTTGTCGTCGGCGATGCCGGTGCCGTAGGCGTTGACCATCCCCAGCGTGCCCGCCGACCACGGCGGCATGAGCAGCTCCGCCGGCGGGGTCAGCCGGCCGGTGGCGTCGCACAGGCGGTCCTCGTCGGTGCGCCGGTAGACGACGTCCACCGGGCGGGCATGGCCGGCCGGGCGGCGCGCGTAGAGCCGGTCGCCGCGCACCTCGAGCTCGTCGAGCCCCACGAGCGCGATCGGCAGCGCATCGGCCAGCACGCGGTGCTCCCAGTGGGCGGCATTGGACGGCCCGTCGGTGACCAGCGCGATGAACGGCCGCTCCACGCCGGGTGGCGCCGCCGCCTGCAAGGTCGTCCGCAGCCCGTCCAGCAGGATCTCCCGCACGTCGGCGCGCTCGGGCGGCGCCCAGCCCAGGGCATGGTCCACCGCCTGGCGGGCGGCGAGCAGGTAGGCGGCGCCCGACGGGGTGCGCAGGTTGTCCTCTACGACGGCGAAGCGGCCGTCGGGGCCGCGCAGCAGGTCGAGGCCGGACACCCCGATCCAGCCGCCGGGCGGGCGCAGGCCCACGAGCTCGGGCGCGTAGTGGTCGGCGCCGCGCAGGACGCGCTCGGGCACGACCCCCGCGGCGACGATGGCCCGGGGCCCGTACGCGTCGGCCACGAAGGCCTCGAGCGCCCGCACGCGCTGCGCGATGCCCGCGCTGAGCTCGCGCCACTCATCGGCCTCGATCACGCGTGGGACCGGGTCAACCTCGAACCGGCGCGGCCCGAAGGTCACGCCCTGGCGGTGCAGGCTGTCGTCCACCCGGCCGCGCAAGGCCTCGAGGTCGGCGGCGTCCAGCCGTTTGCGCAGCTCCGGGTGCGCCAAGCGCTCGGTCAAGCCAGTCCCGTCCATAGGGGTTCCAACCGTAGAACGCGTCGGATCACGGGCCATTGGCCCCACGGTCCCATCCAAGCGCATATCGCCTGTCCCTGTAGTGGAGTGAGTGCGTATGGTGCCCACGTACCCCGCAGAGAGCGACAAGGAGAGCCTCATATGCAACTTGGGATGGTCGGACTCGGGCGGATGGGCGCGAACCTCGTGCGCCGGCTCATGCGCGACGGCCACGACTGCGTCGTCTATGACGTCAGCGCCGACGTGGTCTCGGAGCTGGCCGGCGAGGGCGCGACCGGGTCGGGCAGCCTGGAGGAGTTCGTCTCCAAGCTCGACAAGCCCCGCGCCGCCTGGGTCATGGTCCCGGCCGGGTACACGGGCGAGACCGTCGAGAAGCTCGCCGACCTCATGGACGAGGGCGACATCATCATCGACGGCGGCAACTCGTACTACCGGGACGACATCGACCGGGCCGCGGCGCTCAAGCCCAAGGGCGTCCACTACGTCGACGTCGGCACCAGCGGCGGCGTGTTCGGCCTCGACCGCGGCTTCTGCATCATGATCGGCGGCGAGGACGACGTCGTCGGGCACCTCGACCCGGTCTTCCGCACCATCGCCCCCGGCGTCGACGGCGCCCCGCGCACGCCGGGGAAGACCGGCGAGCCGTCACCGGCCGAGAACGGCTACCTGCACTGCGGCCCCCACGGCGCGGGCCACTTCGTGAAGATGGTCCACAACGGCATCGAGTACGCGCTCATGGCCGCCTACGCCGAGGGCCTGAACATCCTCAAGCACGCCGATGTCGGCCTGCACATGGAGGACATCGACGCCGAGACCACGCCGCTGCGCGAGCCGAAGTACTACCAGTACGAGATCGACACCGCCGACGTGGCCGAGGTGTGGCGCCGGGGGTCGGTGATTGCGAGCTGGCTTCTCGACTTGACCGCGCACGCGCTCAGCGTGAACCCCAAGCTGGACGACTTCACCGGCCACGTGTCGGACTCCGGCGAGGGGCGGTGGACCGTGCTGGCCGCGGTCGACGTGGGCGCGCCCGCGGACGTCCTGTCCACGGCGCTGTTCAACCGCTTCGCCTCGCGCGGCGAGGCCGAGTTCGCCAACCGGCTGCTCTCGGCCATGCGCAAGGAGTTCGGCGGCCACGCGGAGAAGCCGGCCGGCGAGGCCTCCATCAGCTCCTAGATTGGGTGGCCGCCATGTGCGGCCGCTACACGAACACGCAGAGCCCGGACCAGATCGTGGGCGCGCTCGGCCTCGCGGGCGCGCCCGACCCCGAGACCGTCGGGCGCTTCAACGTCGCCCCGACCCAGGAGGTCCTGGCCGCGGTGGCGCGCGATGGCGCGCTCGCGACCCGGACCATGCGCTGGGGGCTGATCCCCCGCTGGTCGGACGGCCCGACCGACAAGCGGGCCGGCGGGCGGCTGATCAACGCCCGCGTCGAGACCGTGTGGTCCAAGCCGGCGTTCGGGCGCCTCGTCCGCGACCCGCGCCGGCGCTGCCTGGTCGTCGCCGACGGCTTCTACGAGTGGCGCAAGGCCGAGCGCCCCAAGGCGCCGCGCCTCGCCGTGCACTTCGCGCTGCCCGATCGCGCGCCGTTCGCGTTCGCAGGCCTGAACGACCTGTGGTGGCCGTCGCGCGACGACGACGGCGAGCCTCTGCGCAGCTGCACGATCATCGTCGGGCCGGCAACGGCGCCGGTGGAGGCGATCCACGACCGCCAGCCGGTGCTCCTCGACACGCCCGAGCGCCGCGCCGCGTGGCTGGACCCGTCGGTGACCGAGGCCGACCTCGGCGAGCTGCTGGCGCCGCTGCCGGCGGGCCGGCTGCAGCCGCACGCGGTCGGGTCCTACGTCAACGACCCCGACCACGAGGGCGAACGCTGCCTGGCGCCCGACGCCGCCGAGGAGCCGGCCGAGCCTACGTTGTTCTGAGCAGCACGGCGCGGGCGGGCCCGCCGTCGCTGCCGACCAGCTTGAGCGGCAGGCACACGAGCTGGTACGGGCCCGGTTCCACCGCCCGCAGGTCCAGGCCCTCCACCACCGCCACGTCGGCGCCGAGCAGCGCCCGGTGCGCGCCCGGGTCGCCGACCGAGAGGTAGTCGATGCCGACGAGGCTCACGCCGGCGTCCAGCAGCGCGCGGGCGCCCGAGGCGTCGAACGACACGAAGTCCTCGCTGAACTCGTCCTGCTCCCACAGCTGCGAGTTGCGCGTCTTGAACAGCACGCGCTCGGCGCCCGCAGGCACGCCGGCGGCGGCCACGGCGGCGGCGTCCAGCGTCTTGTCGACCGCGGTGGCGTCGACCACGACGGCGGGGCCGATCAGCGGTGCGAGCGCAACGGTGTCCACGCCGCCGGCGCCGTCGAGGAAGTGGTTGGGCGCGTCCACGTGTGTGCCGGTGTGGGCGCCGAGGTCGACCGCGGACACATTGGCGACCGCGCCGTCGGCGATCGCGTCGATCCGCCGCAGGGCCACGCCCGCGTTGGCCGGGTAGATCGGCATGCGCGTGCGGATCGGGATGCTGACGTCGAGGATCTCCATCACGGGCGGCGGCTCAGGGCGGCGACGAGGCGACGATACGCCCCGTAGGCCGGCTTGGGTGAGTAGTCGTCGCGCAGCAGCCCGTAGTGGTGCTGGAAGTTGGTCGATGCGGTGCGGTGGTCGCGCAGGTCGAACCAGCGGTAGTCGGTGACGTGCAGCGGGCTACGCTCGGCGTCGACCGCGCGCACCATCGCCCGCAGCGCCTGCGCCTGCTCGGCCGCGGTGCGGGCCGGCGGGAGCGTCGGCCAGCCGTTCTCCTCCACGTGGATCGGCGTGGCGCGCCCGATGCCGATGCCGCGCAGGTGGCGGCGCAGCGAGCGCAGCGCCGCGACCATGGCCGGGCCGTAGCCGCCGGGCGCGACCGCGGGCGGGAACACGGTGCCGGGGTAGGCGTCGAGCCCCACCCAGTTGACGGCATGGACGAACGCGCGCCCGCCGTGGTCGCGCAGGTAGCCCCAGAACGCGTCCTCGCTGGCCGCGTCGGTGCGGAAGAACCAGTTGAAGCCGATGCGGAGCTGGCGGTAGCCGCGCCGCGTGGCCTGGGCGTGCGCCGCCTCGACGCCCGCGATGAGCGCGTCGCGCGCGCCCGCGTAGGCGCCGTCGGAGGAGTCCGGCGAGATGGTGAAGTTGACCTCGTTGGTCACCTGCAGCCCGACCACACGGCGGTTGGGGCCGAAGGCGTCGACGACCTCGCGCACGAACGCGAGCCAGGCGCGGGTGTCGCCGACCTGCTCGGGCCGCGGGTGGTAGCGGAGCTGGAGCTCCACGCGAAAGCCCGCGCGCGTGTAGCGCCGGGCCAATGCCGCGAAGCGGTCGATGCCTGCCTGCCCGTCGGACCAGAAGAACCGGTTGAGTCGCAGGACGAACGGCGCGCCGCGCGGGCGCAGGCGCTGCAGGGCGGCCAGCGTCCTGGGCGGGTCGTCGGGCACCGGCGGCACGGTCGGGCCCAGGGCGCCCGCCTCGCCCGCCGGGGTGATGCCGAAGGTCAGCGGCGGGGCAGCGGCCGCGGGCGATGCGGCCGGCGCCAGCAGCGCGGCCGCGACGAGGAGCAGCGCCCTCACAGCTCTGAGAGCAGGGCCCCGAAGCGGCGCATGAGCGGCGTCGCCGCGCGGCGCTCGGCCGGGGTCAGGCCGTCGTAGACCGCACGCAGGCGCTCGAGGATCCATACCCGCTTCTCCGCCATGAGGTCGCGCCCGGCCGGGGTCAGGCGCACGCGCACGATACGGCGGTCGTGGTCGACGCGGTGCCGCTCGACGATCCCGTCGCGCTCCAGGCCCCCGAGCATGCGGGTGACCGTGGGCACGGCGACCCCGGCGGCACGGGCCAGCGCGGTCACGGTGGCGTCGCCCTCGTCCTCGACCGTCTGCAGGACGGTGAACTGCGAGAGGCTGAGCGGCCGGCTGCCCGCTTCCCCCGCCTCGCCGCGCTTGCGGCGGGCGGCGCGGAAGAACGCGGTGAGCGCGCCGGCGAAGCTGTCGAAATCGGTCTCGTCAGGCACTTTACAGGCTAAAGGTTAGCGTGCTAAATTTATCGTGACAACCAAGGAGGCGACCATGTTCCGCTCCATCCTCGTCGGCTTCGACGGCTCGCCCCACGCCGAGCGCGCGCTCTCCGAGGCGGTTGCGATCGCCCGCGCCGACCACGCCACCCTCACGGTCCTCGCCGTTGTCCCCGACCCCTCGCCGCTGACCGGCATGGGCTCGCTCGGGTTCGGCGGCGCCAGTTTCGCGCTCGCCGAGTCCGAGCTCGAGCACGACTACGCCACCCACCTCGACGCCGCCGTCGAGGCCCTCCCTTCCGACCTGTCGGTGACCAAGTTGCTGGTGCACGGCCGGCCCGGCCCGGCGATCGTGCACGAGGCGCGCGAGGGCCACCACGACCTCGTCGTCGTGGGATCGCGCGGCCTCGGCGCCGCTGCGTCGATCGTGCTCGGATCGATCAGCGGCTATGTCCTGCACCACCTGCCCGGCGCGGCCCTCGTGGTCCACGCCGAGCCGGTGGCGGCCTGAGCCGGAAGCCGGCGACCTCGCCGGGCCGCAGGCTGACCGTCTCCGGGGCGGGGCCGAGCGGCGTCTCGTCCAGGCGGCAGCGCTCCAGCGCCGCCGTCGTCTCGAGCCGCACCGCGGCGGGCTCGCGCCCGGGGTTGCAGGCGCGCAGCACGACACCGTCGCCGTCCTCGGCGCCCTTCAGGGCGGTGACGAGGACGTCGCCCTCGACCCGCACCGGCGCCGCCAGCACGACGCCCGGGCGGCCGGCCACGAACGCGAAGCGGTGGTCCTGCGAGGCGCGCAGCAGCGCCGCGTCGGCGGGCTCTCCCAGCGCCAGCGCGTAGGCGAAGCGGTGGGTGCCGAGGCACTGCGCGCCGGGCACCGGCAGCTCGGGCCCGGCGTGCCCGCGCCGGGTGCTGAGGTCGCCGCGCGACAGCCAGCCCACGCCGCGCAGCAGCGTGAGCGCCAGCGCGCCCTCCTCGGTGACCTCGTACTCGGGCAGGCCGGTCGTGTACAGCGCCAGGCCGCCCGTGGCGACGGCGCCGAGCGTGTGGTTGGTGTCGTGCGGCGGCTCGACCCAGGTGCCGTTCCACACCGGCCGGGGCGGGCGCTCGACCACGGCGTAGTGGCCCTCGGCGCGCACCCGCGCGGGCTCCTCCGGGGTCGGGAAGAGCACGCGCAGCCGGTGGTCGCGGGCGCGGTTGTCGACCGTGGTCGCAAACTCCAGCCGCTCCGCGCCGGCCGCCAGCCGCACGCGCGTCGTCAGCGGGCAGGCCACGGCGCCGTCGGCGCGCGCGTCGCGGCCCGCGGCCAGCCCCGCGGGCAGCGTCAGCGCGGTCGCCAGCTCGAGCTCGGCGAACACCGGGCCGGCGGCGGTGACGCGCACCTGGGTCGGCGCGCCGGCGCCCACCGGCCGGTCGCCGTCGACCGGGCAGAAGGTGTAGCTGTCACCGCGGTCGGCCACGTCCTCGAGGCGGTGCAGGCCGCGCACGACGGCGCCGCTGCGCCGGTCCTCCACCGTGAGCGTGCCGTCGTCGTGCCCGGTCACGCGGTAGCGCGCGTTCTCGATCGTGCGCGCGTCGAGCGCTCGGGCGCCGGGGGTGCCTGGTGGCGCGCTCCCCGCCGCCAGCGCGACGTCGCGGGCCGAGAACCCCGGCACCTCGAGCTCGAGCCACGCGCGTCCGTCGGCGTCGACCTGGACCGGGCCGTCGCCCGCGCGCAGCCCCGGGGCGGCGGTGAGCGCGTCGGGCACGTCGAGCGCGACCAGCCGCCGGCGCGCGAACGGCAGCACGTTGGCGAACGACGCCGCGCCCGTGCGGTCCTCCACGCGCACCGAGCCGCCCGGCAACGGGCGGTAGGACCAGCGGTAGCGGCCCTCGAGCCCGTGCGCCTCGGCCTCGTTGTCGCCCGGCCCGCCGCTTCCGCCGAGCACGTGCAGGGCCATGTCGGCCAGGCGCAGCGCGATCTCCAGCGACGCGCGGAAGCGCTGGGGCATGTCAGCGTGGGTCTCGTCGACCGAGCAGCCGCAGATCGAGTCGTGCGGGTGGTTGCGCAGCAGCTCGCGCCAGGCGTGGCGCAGCTCGGCCAGGGGATACCGGGCGCCCGGCCGCGACAGCACCGCGAGCGCCCACAGCGTCTCGGCCTCCTGCAGCGCGCGCTCGCCGCGCTCGTTGTCCTGCTTGAGCGGCATGCGGGCCGAGTTGACGCCGCGCAGCACGTTCAGGCGCGCGCCGCCGCTGAGCTCGCCCGCGAACGTGGGCAGGTCTCCAGGCGCCCGCGCGATCGCGGCCGTGTAGTCCGAGAGCCGCGCGATCTCGACGTCGAGGTGGGGCCGGCGCGCGCGCAGGTCGTCCACGACCTCGGGCAGGTCGTCCTGCAGGTGGGCGTGGTCGACGCCGTTGCCGAGGAAGAGGTCGCGGAACGCCGGGTCCGCACGCATGGGCGCCTCGGCGCGCAGGATCTGCTCGACCCGGTCGGCGGCGTTGGCGCCGGGCTCGGCCTGCTCGGACCGGCCCGAGTGGCCGAACGCGGTGGCGGCGCCATAGTCGACCGGCTGCGGCAGCGCCAGCACCTCGGAGCCGTCCGGGGCGACCCAGCGGAAGCGCCCGCCGAGGCGCTCGCGCTCGTCGCCGAGGCCGCGTGAGAACACGAACGTGTCCAGGCCGAACCCGCGCAGGACCTGCGGCAGCTGCGCCGGGTGGCCGAAGCTGTCGGGCAGGTAGCCGACGGCGGCCGGGCGGGCGCCGTGGCGCTCGCACACCAGGCGGCCGTGGAGCAGGTTGCGCACCAGCGACTCGGCGCCGACGAGGAACTCGTCGGGCAGCGTGTAGCAGGGGCCGGTGTCGATTCGCCCGGCTCGCAGCAGCGCGCGCAGCCGGTCCTCCAGCTCGGGCCGGATCTCCAGGTAGTCCTCGAGCAGGATGGCCTGCCCGTCGAGCGTGAACCGGTACTCGGGCCGGGCCTCCAGCATGGCGATGACCTCGTCGATGACCTCGACCAGGTGGATGCGGAAGTCCTCGAAGGGCAGGTACCACTCGCGGTCCCAGTGCGTGTGCGGCACGAGCCACAGGCGCCAGGGCCGGGAGTCGAGCAGGGGCGTCTCGAGCACGTCAGAACGCGATCGGCGCGCGGTCGCGGAAGAACCCGCCGGTGGGGCCGCTGTCCTCGAGCGTGGCCAGCCAGACGGCGGTGTCGGCGCCCTCGGGCACCGTGCGCGTGGCGTTGGGGCCGCCCATGTCGGTCCGCACCCAGCCCGGGCAGGCAGCGTTGACGAGCACGTTGGCGCCCGCGGTCTCGGCCGCGAGCATGCGCACGAGCGCGTTGACGCCGGCCTTGGACACGCGGTAGCCGGGCGAGCCGCCGCCCATCTCGCTGAGCGCGTCCACCGACGCGTCGCTGGTCACGTCGAGCACGCCGGGGACGGCCCGCAGCCCGGAGGCGGTGAGCGCATGAAGGGGGTCAAGTCTTTCTTGTTGCACAGACAAGGCAGAAGTCTGCCCGTCGCCCCGGGTGCAACAAGAAAGACTTGACCCCCGCTCGACCCTACTGGCTGGCCACGAGGTAGTCGGCCACGCGCGCCGCCGCCGCGCGCAGGCGGCGGAAGTAGGTCGCCCGCGACAGGAAGAGCTCGTCGGCGGCCTGCTCGTGGCTGCCGGCCGGCTCGAGGTAGCCGCGCCGCAGGACCTGGCGCAGGAGCTGCTCGTCGTCGGAGGCGCCGAAGGCGTGCTCGGCCGCGGCCTCCAGCCGCGCCCGCACCGACGCGGCCCGCTCCTCCGGCGCGTCGCCGGTGGCCAGCGGGTTGCGCGCCAGCTCGAGCGGCCGCGACAGCGAGCGCAGCGCGTCGCGCACGGCCTCGGCGTCGAAGGGCGCGGGCGCGGAGACGACCGCGGCGGGCTTCGTCGCGCCGTCGAGCGCCGGCGGCGCCGCAGGCGGGGTCAGGCCGAGCTCGCCGTAGATGACGATGCGCTGCAGCCCGAGCAGGCCGCCGGGCCCGTAGTCGACGCGGTGGCACTGCACGGCGTGGTCCCCCGCGAGGTCGAGCGCGGCGAGGTGCTCGGCGCCGAGCAGGGTGGTGAACTCGCCGGCTTCGTCGTAGGCGGGGTCGACGGGCAGGTAGGCGTAGCGCGGGTTGGCCAGGCCCGAGCGCAGCACGCCGGCCATGTTCACCATCGCCTGCACCTCGGACCGCGCCGGGTCCGACGGGCCGGTGGTGAAGTCGACGGCGTCGCGCCACAGGATCACGTTGCCGTCGGGGATGGTCGCGCGCGCGTGCTGGAGCCAGGGGCCGAGCAGCGGATCGTCGTCGGCGACGTCGGGCGCGTTGTCGGGCGTGAGCGCGATGAGGTAGCCGACGAGCTGGTCGTCGGCGTCGCGCGCGATCGCCACGGTGTGCGGCGCGTGCTCGAAGAACGGGCGCGTGGCCTCCCACCAGCCCGGCAGCTTGCGGCCCTCCAGCAACGCCGCGACCACGCCGGCGTCGCCGGGGCGCACGCCGTCGATGCGGTACTGGGCCGCGCCGTCCCACGAGTACAGGGCGCGGATGGTCGGGTTCTCGACCAGGTCGGCGAGGTCGATGGTCAGCCGCGGCTGGCCGCTCATGGCCTGGGTGTAGAGGTGGTCGGCGACGCGGCGGCGCAGCTCGCGCTCGCGTTCGGGATCGCTGCGGCGCAGCTCGGCCCGCAGGGCGCGGCGCACGAGGTCGTGCAGGGTCAGGCCATCGCCCAGGGGCTCGGAGAACGTGCGCGAGGCCAGCCACTCGTAGGCCTCGACCGCATCCACGCCGGGCAGCACATCGCGCAGCAGGTCGACGGTGACCACGCGCGCGAGCGCGCCGACGGCGATGGCCCCGCGGTGGGCGGCGTCGAGCTCGGCCGCCGTGATGCGGCGGATGAGCGCGCGAACGATTTCCGGCGGGTCGGGGGAGCGGTTGGGCTCCCAGCGCGGCTCGGCGGTGGCGGCGTCGGCGGCCAGCGCCAGGGCCAGCGGCGAGCCGTCGGCCCAGGCCACGATCGCGTCGGCGCGCCGCTCGTCGGCGACGCCGTGCTCGGTGACCAGCGCGACCGCATCCTCGGCCGGCATCTCGGCCAACGGGAGCTCGTGCACGAGCCGCTCCCAGCCGCCCTCGAACCAGGCCGACTCCGGGCCGGTGCGGCTGGCGATGACCACGAGCGCGCCCTCGCGCAGCATGGGCAGAAAGCGCTGGCGCAGGTAGCCGCCGGCGGCGCTCATGCGCTCGTAGGTGTCGATGAGCAGGAGCGGGCGCTCCTCGTGCTGCAGGCCCTCGAGCGCGCGCTCGAGCTCGCCCGGCACGGGGGCGAGGTCGCGACCCTCGACGATGCGCGGCGTGTAGCCGCGCCTGGCGCCGCGCCGCGCGACCTCGCGCAGCAGCGTGCTCTTGCCGATGCCGGCGCGGCCGTGGACGAGCACGACGGCGACGTCGAGGTCGCCGTCGAAGAGCCGGTCGAAGAAGTGGAGCTCCTCGCGCCGACCGACAAAACGCTCCTCGTCCGCATCGGCAAGGCGGCTGGCGAGCGTCCCCGGCACGGGTGTGAGCGTATCCGCGGTGAGGACGCCAATGGGGGGGTTCATGCCCGCTCAAGCGCCCTGCCCGCGACGAATTACGCGCGTATGCTGCGGCCGGGATGCGCGCCCTCGTTGTCTCCGACACCCACTTCGGTGCCTGGACCGGCGACGACCTCCTGCGCCACGACTGGGCGCTCCGGTCCCTGGCCCCGCAACTCGAGGCGGTCGACGAGCTCGTCATCCTCGGCGACCTCTTCGACTTCCTCTTCGCCACCGTCACCGACGCCTTCGCCGCTGCCGACCCGTTCTTCACGCTGGTCGCCGACAAGCTCGCCGGCAAGCGGGTGGTGTGGCTGGCCGGCAACCACGACCGCCACGTCATGGCCCGCGAGCTCGAGGACCTGAACGAGGAGATGCTGGCCACCGGCGAGAGCGCGGAGGTGGTGGGGCCGAGGCTGCGCGGGCGCAACTACTTCCTGCGCTTCCTGCGCCGCCGCCTGCCCGACTGCGAGGTGGCGGTCGAGTACCCGTTCTACCGCGTCGGCGACGTCCTCTGCTGCCACGGCCACTACCTCGACGCGCACGTGCAGGGGTCGGTGGCCAACCGCATGTTCACGCGCGGGCTACGGCGCGTCGGCGGCGTCAAGACCCGCGGGCGCGAGCTCAGCATCGCCGACTACGAGGCCGCCACCGGCCCGCTGACCGAGCTGCTCTACACCGTCGCCCAGCTCCCGAGCGGCACCGCCGCGCAGCAAGGGCTGATGGACGAGGTCCAGCGCGTCGGCCGCGTCGTGCGCGCCGTCGCCTCGCCCGGCCGTGAGGCCGAGCGGCTGGCGCACAGCCTCACCGACCGGGCCAAGTCGCTCGTACGCCCCGGCGGCGGCATCGAGGCGGCGACGAGCGCGCCGGTCGAGAGCGCCGACGAGGCCTCGATGAACCTGGCGCGCGTGCTCGCGCCCGACGAGCCGGTGGAGCGGTCGCTGCGCGCCTACGCCCAGGTGGTCAAGAACCTGGGCCTGGACCGCCACCACGAGCACCTGGTCTTCGCGCATACCCACCAGCCGCTGGCGGCGGTGCGCGCGCAGCCGCTCGAGGGCGAGCTGGCGCGGGACGTGCGCTTCTGGAACACGGGCTGCTGGATCTACGAGCCCACACTCGGATCGCTGGAGACCTACGAGCGCTACCTGCGCATCGCCTGGCCGGGTACGGCGGTGCTGGTCGACACCGACCGGCCCGAGCCCGAGCTCGTGTCCTGCCTGGCCGGCCTCAACCCGCTGACCGCGGGCGCCGAGCGCCTGCCCGAGGGCAGCGCCGAGAGCACCTACCGGCGGGCGCGCGCGGCCGGCAAGGCCTTCCCTAGTCCGCCGACCCCAGCACCACCGCCGCCGGCGTCATCAGCAGGATCTTGAAGTCCAGCCAGAGCGACCAGTTCTGGATGTAGTAGTTGTCCCACTCGACCCGGTCCACCATCGAGGTCTTGCCGCGGAAGCGGTGCACCTGGGCCCAGCCGGTGATGCCGGACCGCACGCGGTGGCGGTCGGCGTAGCGGTCGACGATCTCCTCGAACAGCTCGACGAGCTCGGGCCGCTCGGGTCGCGGGCCGACCATCGACATCTCTCCGCGCAGCACGTTGAGGAGCTGCGGCAGCTCGTCGATCGAGAGGCGGCGCAGCCAGATGCCCACGCGGGTGCGGCGGTCCTCGCCCTCGACGCCGCCGGGTCCGTGCTCGGCGTCGACGTCGACGGACGCGGCGGCGGGCGCCGCCACTCGCATGGAGCGGAACTTGAGCAAGTCGAAGACCTGGCCGTCGCGGCCCAGGCGCTGCTGGCGGAAGAGCACCGGCCCCGGCGAGGAGAGCCGGACCGCGATCGCGGCGGCGGCGAACACGGGGCTGAGCAGCACGAGCAGGAGCAGCGCACCGACGCGGTCGAACGTGTGCTTGATGAGGAACTGCCAGCCCTTGGGGTCGACCTCGCGCAGGGCGAAGACGGGCAGGCCGCCGATGTGCTCGAGCACGATCCGGTTCGTGGTCTCGTCGAACAGGCGGGGCACGATCGAGAGCTCGACGCCCAGCTCCTCGGCCTGCCGCACCACCGGGCGCAGGCCGCGGTCGGGGGCCGACGAGGGCGCGAGGATGACGTGCTCGGCGTGGGTCTCCTCCACGACCGCGGCCAGGTCGCCGAGGGTGCCGAGCACCGGCTCGGCGCGCTTGTCCCGCGTGGGTGCGCGGTCGGGATGGGGGTCGACGAACCCCACCGGCACCAGGCCGAGGTCGGGCAGCTGGCGCAGCCGGCGCCCGAGCAGCATGGCCACGTCGCCGGTGCCGACGATCAGCGTGCGCTTGCCCGCGCGATGGTGGCGGCGCGCGCGGGCGCGCAGGACGTAGAGCGCGGCGCGCCCGCCGGTGACGAGCAGGCCGCCGAGGATGAGCTCGTCCAGCGCGAGCGTCGGCTCGATGTCCTGCGGGTCGGTCAGCCCGGCGATGCCCGAGCTGACGAGCGCGGCGATGCCGACGGCAAGCAGGATGTTGGCGAGGCGGTCCAGGCCGCCGATCAGCGCCGACGGGTCGTACATGCGCCGGACCGCCAGCACGACGATGACCAGGACCGGGAAGTCGAAGACGAAGAAGTCGTTCTCGGGCTCGGGCGTCAGCTCGCGCGCGAGCAGCAGCGCGATCGTCAGCAGGATGAGGTCGGAGAGGACGCGGGTGATCGCGAAGCCGGGGCCCTCGTGCAGCCAATGCGTGAACCCGCGGGCGGGTGGAAGCCCGGGCTCCTGCATGCGGGGCGGCGGTGTCGCGGTGCTGGGACCGGCCACTGCGACCGAGGGTAATGGCCGGTTCAGGCCGCGTGGGTGCGGTTCTCGGGCGCGTCGGCGACGTAGCGGGGCTCGTAGGCCTCCATCTGCACCTCGCGGCACTCGGCGCCGCAGTGGTCGCACACGACGACGAAGCGGATGGCCTTGAACCGCGGGTCGTAGCGGCCGATGCCGCTGTGGAGTCCGGAGTGGTCGCACCGTCTCATGCGTCACGTCCTTCCCGGTCTTTTCGACGCGGGGGGGCGAATGCCCCCTGCACGCCGAGGCCGTGTGGACTCATATACGACGACTCGGACGCCAACGAGTTTCCGTAATTCTCCGCCGCACGCGCCGCTTGCCCCTGTGGATGCGCGCGCTGGCCCTGCCGATTTCGCCCTGGCTGATTCCGTCCCGCGGATGTACCGTAGGCCCCATGTCCGGGGGGAGCGGGACCGACGCCGCAGGCGCGGACAGCCCGGAGCAGAGAGCGCAAGAGGCGCAGCTTGCCCGCCGTGCGGCCGACGGCGACAGCGCCGCCTTCGCGACCCTCTACGACCGCTACGAGCAGCGGATCTTCACGTTCTGCCAGCGCCTCACCGGCTCGGCCGACGACGCCGCCGACGCGACGCAGGAGGCGTTCGTGTCGATGCTCGAGCGCCTGCCCGGCCTCACCGACCGCGACCTGAACTTCGGCGCCTACCTGTTCACCACCGCGCGCCACTCCGCCTACCGGGTGATGGAGAAGCGGCGCAAGGCCGAGCCCACCGAGGTGCTGCCCGAGCGCGGCGCGTCCGGCGGCGGCTTCGGCGCCGGCATGGACCCGGACCAGGGCGACCCCGAAGAGGACCCGGAGCGCAAGGCGCTCGTCGAGGGCCAGCAGGAGCAGGTCCGCGCCGCCCACGCGCGCCTGCCCGAGCGCCAGCGCGAGGTGCTCGTCCTGCGCGAGCTCGAGGAGATGTCCTACGACGAGATCGCCGAGATCATGGACATGAACCGCAACTCGGTGGCGCAGCTGATCTCCCGCGCGCGGATCAAGCTGCGCGACGAGCTGCGGGGCGAGGCGCTGGCGTCGATCGCGACCACGTCGGCCGAGTGCGAGAAGGCGCTGCCGCTCATCGCCATGCGCGACGACGGCCAGCTCACCGACCCGCTCGAGCTCGCGTGGCTCGACCAGCACCTGGCCGGCTGCGACACCTGCCGCGCCTCGGTCGAGGCGATGCACGAGGCGGGCGTGTCCTACCGCTCGATGGCCCCGATCGTCGTGTTCGCGTGGCTGCGCCAGGAGTCGATCGCGAAGGCGGCCGAGCACATGGGCTTCGACTGGAGCGACGTGCCGCCGCGGTCCAGCGGTTCGGGTGGCTCGGGTGGCAGCGCCGGCGGCGTCGCCGCCGGCGCCGCGGCGGGCGCCGGCGACGCAGCCGAGGCGGCGACCGGCGTCGAGCGCGTGCAGGCCTACGTGTCCGAGCACCGGACGCGCGTCGCCGCGGGCGCGGCGGCGGTGGTCGTGCTCCTGCTCGGCGGCGTCACCGCCTACGCGGTCGGCGGCCACGGTGACATGCTGCCCCCCGCCACCACCGGCGAGCGGGCGGCCGACACGCTCCCGGCCGGCGCGACGACGACCGCCGCCGCCGAAGCGACCACGACCGGCGCCGGGATCGACCACGGGGGCACGGGCCACAAGGCCAACCACGACGACGGAAGCGCGGCCGTCCCGGTGGTGGCCACGACGTCGGCCGGCACCAAGACGACGACGGCGCCCACCTCCACCCATCCCACGACGGTCGCCGAGCTGCCCTCGCGCCAGCCGCGCACCCACCACGTGCGTACGCACACCGACACGCCGACCCAGCACAAGCCGAAGCGCACCCCCAAGACTGGTTCGAGCACGCCGGACTCGACGCCGGCGCCGACCCCGACGCCCACGCCGGACAACCCGCCGTCGACGGCGACGCACGACGACCCGCCGCCGCAGTCGGTGGCGCCGCAGAGCGACCCCACCCCGCCGACGACCACGGCCGACCCCACGCCGCCCACCACGACGACGCGCACGACCACGAACCCGAACTGCCCGCCGGCGACGCTGCGCCCACCGAACTGCTGAGGAACGCCCTGACCGGGCGAGGGCTGGTCAGGGAAGCTGTCGAAGCATCCGACCCTATTCTGCGGGGACATGACGCTTCAACGGATGGACAACGTGCTCATCGTTGTCGACAACCTCGAAGCTGCCAAAGCGTTCTTCGCCGAACTCGGTATGGAGCTGGAAGGCGAGGCGACGAACGAGGGGCCTTGGGTGGACCGCGTCGTCGGGCTCAACGACGTCCGTGCCGACATCGCCATGATGCGGACCCCGGACGGCCACAGCCGGCTTGAGCTGGCGAAGTTCCACACGCCGCCCGCGGTCAGCGCCGAGCCGGAACGCGCGCCGACGAACACGCTGGGCATACGCCGCATCATGTTCGCCGTCGACGACGTCGATGACGTCGTTGCCCGCCTGCGCAGCCACGGTGCCGAGCTCGTCGGCGAGATCGCGCAGTACGAGGACATCTACCGGCTCTGCTTCCTGCGTGGCCCTGAGGGCATCATCATCGGACTGGCCGAGCAGGTCGGCTAGCGCGGGCGCAGCGCCGCGTCGATCTCGCGCGCGGCGCTCACGATCGGGCGCGAGAATTCTCCCGAGGCCAGCCTCCGCCCCACTCGGCGCAGGCGCGGGAAGTCCGAACGGTTGCGCGCGGAGATCGCCGCCCCGAGCACCCGCGCGAGCGAGCGGAACGCCGCCACGAAGCGCCGGTGCGGCGCCGTCGCCGGGGCGGGTGGGCGCTGTGCCTGCAGGCGGTCGGCC
>Ga0207708_10000754_pt1 | contig 24241 bp, 20 predicted proteins | sample KBSK5101metaG_FD_184340 | JGI IMG/M metagenome (GOLD analysis project Ga0207708, IMG submission 184340) | Corn, switchgrass and miscanthus rhizosphere microbial communities from Kellogg Biological Station, Michigan, USA - KBS K5-10-1 metaG... | ecosystem: Host-associated > Plants > Roots >...
GCGGTTCGACAGCAGGGTCATGAAGGCCTCCGTTAAGTGGCGGACACTCTATCACAGGCAGAAGTGACGCCAGGCGAACCGGGCGGCGCAAATTTGGCGCGCGCAACGCGTCCCGCGCCCGCGGGCGCGTGCGCCGCGCTCGACAGGCGGCCGTCGATGCCGTAGGAAAGGCAGGCGTTGCTCAAGGACATCCTCTGCTGCCCGCGCTGCGCGGGGACGCTCGCCGACGCCGCCGGCGGCTTGCGCTGCGAGCGATGCGCGACAGCGTTTCCAGTGTTCGGCCGCATCCCCTGTCTCGTCGACGATCCGGCGCTGTGGCGGACCGTCTGGCTGCGGCGGCTGGACGACTACACGACCACGGTCGAAGCGCGCGTGCAGGAGCTGCAGGGCGAGGCGGAGAGCGCCCAGCTGCTCCCGCGCACGCGCCAGCGCCTTTTGCGCATCGCGAACGGTTTCGCGCAGCAGGTCGAAGCGGTCGCCGCGCTGTTCGATCCGCTGGACGCGGGGACCGACGAGATGGCCGCGTCCGTGGTCCCCAGTCGGCCCGAGCCCGCGCTGCAGCCGGCGATCCTCGAATGCTACGAGCACGTGTTCCGCGACTGGGTGTGGGGCGAGCGCGAATGCGGGCTGACGCTGGACTTCATCAAGCCGCTGTTGCCGTCGGGCCTCGAGCGCGTCGCGATGTACGGCGCGGGCGCCGGCCGGCTCGCCGCCGACGTGCATCAGACGTGCACGCCGGGGCACACGCTGGCGCTGGACGTGAACCCGGTCCCGTTCCTGGTCGCGGACAAGTTGCTGGCGGGCGACACGATCGACCTGCCGGAGTTTCCGCTCGACCCGAACTCTGACGAGGTCGCCGTCGTGACGCGCCACCTGGCGCGTCCGTTCGCGGTGCGCGACGGCCTCTCGTTCGTGTTCGCCGACGCGCTTCGCCCGCCCATCCCGGCGGGGTCGCTGGACGCGGTCGTGACGTCATGGTTCATCGACGCCGCGCGCGTCGATCTGCGGCAGACCGCGGCGGCGATCAACCGCGTGCTGAAGCCCGGCGGTCTGTGGGTGAACCTGGGGCCGCTGCGCTTTCAGGCGGTGCTGTCGCGCGCGTATACGATCGAGGAAGCGCTGGAGATCGTCGGCGCCAGCGCGTTCCAGCTGCTGTCGAACGATCGCCAGGAGCTGCCTTACTTCGAATCGCCCGTCAGCGGATCGCACCGTACGGATCTGGTTTTTCGCTTCGCCGCGCGCAAGACCGGCGAAGCCGCGGCGGCCGACATTCCGGATGTCGTCCCGCCCTGGGTCGCCAACCCGCTGGAGCCGATTCCGATCACGCCCGCGCTGGTGGCGCTGGGACGCACGTCGATGTTCACCGCGGGCGTGCTGTCGATGATCGACGGACAGCGTTCGATCGTCGACGTCGCGCGCGACCTGGGCGCCGCGTGGGGCGTCGAGCCCGCGCGCCTGCAGGACGAGCTGCGCGCGTTCCTGGCCCGCCTGCCGGGAAGCTGACGGTCAGGGCGCGCCGCCGGCGATCCAGCAGGTGATCGCGTCGACTTCAGCCTGCGGGATCATCGACCACCGGATCGCTTCGCCTTCCGGCATGGGCAGGCCCAGCGAGCCGTCGGCCGGGAGATCGTCGGTGAGCTTGCGCATGAGGAAGCTCGCGGCCGGATCGCCGGGGACGACCAACACCAGGCCCATGCCGTGAATCGACGCGCGATCGACGAGCTGGCCGCGGTTCGACGAGGGCGACAGATCGATCGGGCCGGCGGGCGACGATGGCGTGAGCCCGCCGCCGCCGTGGCAGCGCCCGGAACAGCGCGGGCTGAAGGTGGACGTCACCAGCTGGGAGTAGGTCGGCACCGTCGGGCAGGATGGGCCGGCATCGAAGCGCGTGGTGGTGCCGGCGCCGCCGCAGCCAACCGGCGCCAGAATGAAGGCGCAGAGGATGAGGTGGCGATAAGTCATGGGCATGCGCCTGCAGCAAGCCCGACGCCAGGACGGTCGCGCGCGATATAATTGAGCGACGCCGCGCCCCGCCGCCGGCGAGAATCAGATTCCTGACACGCGAAGGAGAATTCCTGAGCCGACCCGCGCCGCACACGCCGCTTTCAATCGAGGCCAGCTAGCCGACGATGGCGGCAAAGCGATTTTTGTTCGGCGATGAAGGGCGCGCGCGCTTGCTGGCGGGATCGCGCGTGCTCGCCGGCGCGGTGAGGCCGACGCTGGGGCCGCTGGGCCGGAACATCTTCCTCGAGCGTCCGATGCACGGCGCGCCGCTGGTGACGAAGGACGGCGTGACGGTCGCGGAGGAGATCGAGCTTCCGGAATCGTTCGCGAACATGGGCGCGCAGCTGGTGCTGGAAAGCGCGGTGCGCACCGGCAACACCGCCGGCGACGGCACCACGACGGCCACCGTGCTGGCGCACGCCATCTTCCGGGAGGGGACGAAGCTGGTCGCCGCCGGATATCACCCGCTGGCGCTCAAGCGCGGCATCGACGCCGGCGTCGCGCGCGTCGTCGAGGCGCTGGCGAAGGTGTCCCGGCGCGTGACGGGCAAGCGCGACATCGCGAAGGTCGCCACCGTCAGCGCCAACGGCGACACGGTCGTCGGCAAGCTGATCGCGGACGCTGTCGGCAAGGTCGGCCTGGACGGGATCATTCACGTCGAGCAGGGCACCGAGGTGGAGACGCGGTTGGAGGTCGCCGAGGGGGCGGAGGTCGACTGCGGCTTCTCGTCGGCATACTTCGTCACCGATCCCGAACGGATCGTCGCGCGGCTGGACGACGCCTACATCCTGCTGTGTCCCCACAAGATCAACGCCGTTCCCGAGCTGTTGCCGATCCTCGAGAAGGTCGCGAAGAAAGGGCGGCCGCTGCTGGTGGTGGCGGAGCTGTCGGGCGAGGCGCTGTCGCTGCTGGTCGTCAACAAGCTGAAGGGAACGATGAAGGTCTGCGCCATCACCGCGCCGTCATTCGGCGACCGGCGCTTGATGTGGCTGCGCGACCTGGCCGCGCAGACCGGCGGCCGCCTCGTCGGCGAGGAGCCGGGGATCAAGCTGAGCGAGGCGACCCTGGAGGATCTGGGGCGGGCCAAGAAGATCGTCGTCGATCAGGAGAAGACGACCATCGTCGGCGGCGCCACCAACAAAGCGGAGCTGGAGGCGCGCGTGAACGAGATCCGCGGCGAATTCGCCGCCACGAACTCGACGTTCAAGCACGGGCAGCTGGAAGACCGCCTGCGCAAGCTACTGGGCGGTGTGGCGCTGATCCGCGTGGGCGGTACGACCGAGGCGGAGACGCGTGACCGCAAGCTGCGCATCGAGGACGCGCTGTTCGCTACGCGGGCCGCGATCGCGGAAGGGATCGTGGCCGGGGGCGGCACCGCGCTGCTGCGCGCGGCGGGCGTGCTCGCGAAACCGGCGAAGGGCCTGCCCGAGGAGGAACAGGCGGGCGTGGCGATCGTGCAGCGGGCGTGCGACGAGCCGTGCCGGCAGATTGTCCAGAACGCGGGCCGCGACGCCTCGGCGATCCTGACGCGCGTCCGCCAGGGCAAGGGTGGGTTCGGATACAACGCCGCCCGCGACGAGTTCGAGAATCTCGTCGACGCGGGCGTCGTGGATCCGACGATGGTCGTCCGGCTCGCGCTGCAACACGCGGCTTCGATCGCGGGGCTGCTGCTGTCCAGCGAGGCGCTGATCGCGGACAGCTATCCCGAACCGGTCGACATCCCGGAGAACGGCGGTCCCACCGACGCCATGCGCACCGATCACATCGTGTCGCGGCGGGACCGCAGACCGATCGGCGGCCGATCGGTCTGACGCGTGCGCTACGGCATCGCGCCCAGGGCGATCCAGTCGAGGATCTTGGTGCGGTCAGCGTCGGTGATCATGCCGTTGCTGGGCATCGGCGCGCCGCAGGCGGTGATCGGGTTGACGCCCGCGCCGGCCTGACACTTCGAGGTCACGCACGACAGGCCGCCCGATCCCGAGATCTTGTAGGCCATGAAGCTGTTGTTCACGCTGCCCGGCACGACGATGGCCATCGAGGGCGCGTTGACCGCCATACCCAGCAGCTGCGTCCTCACGTCCGCGGCGGGCGTGTTCAGGTACTTCATCGTCTTGGTCTCCCCTTTGTCGATCGGCATCGGGGGCTCGCCGTGACAGATGAACGCCTGCGAGCAGCCAACGGGCGCCGTGGCGAGGCCCGTGGTCGTGCTGGTGAGGATCGGCATGATGTCGGTCGCGAACGAGGGCGCCGTCAGCGTCGACGCCGTGTAGCTCATGAGCGTCATGCACACGGGGTCGGGAGCGCTGTCGTTGCCGCCGCCGCACGAGATTCCAGAAAGCGCGGCGAGCGAAACCGCGGCGAGCGAAGCGGTCATGATGTTGGGGCGGCGATTCATTTCGTTCTCCTTTGTCTTGGCGCGGAGAATAGTTCGTCTCGGCGTCGGATCGACAGAATTAGTTACGAGTGTTAAAGATGCGGGAGGCTCGTCGCCTGGCTCAAGAAAGTGCCATGCGAAGGGCCTGCACGACGCGCGGCAGGATATCAGCGTTCGCGTCGATCGCACGAAACCACCACGGGTTGACACGGATCCGGAAATTCCGTTTTCTGAGCCTCGTAAGACCACACACGGCACTACAAGTAACCCTCTTCCAAGTCAGCAGTTTCACAGGATAAGGAGCGTCAATGCGCGGACGATTCCGGTTGGTTCAGTCGTTGGGTGTTCTGTTCGGTGTCATGGTATTCGTGGCCGCTGGATCGGCCGTGAGCGCCGCGAAGGAAAAGGCCGAGAAGGCCGAGAAGGCTGACAAAGCCGAGAAGAAGGCCGACAAGGGCAAGGGGAAGGGCAAGGCGATCGAGAAGGCGAGCTACGGCACCGTCGACGGCAAGCCGGTCGACATCTATACGCTGACCAATTCGAAGGGCGCGATCGCGAAGATCACGAACTACGGCGCGATCGTCACCGAGCTGCACATGCCCGACAAGGCCGGGAAGATGGGCGACATCGTGCTCGGCTTCGACAAGGTTGACGACTACGTCGCGAAGAGCCCGTACTTCGGCGCCATCGTCGGCCGCGTCGCGAACCGCATCGCGAACGGCAAGTTCATGCTCGACGGCAAGGCGTACCAGCTGAACACGAACAACGCGCCCCACCACCTGCACGGCGGCAAGAAGGGCTGGGACAAGGTGATCTGGAAGGCGGAGCCGAAGGAAACGAAGGACGGCCCGTCGCTGAAGCTGACGCACGTGTCGCCCGACGGCGAGGAGAACTATCCGGGCACCGTCACCGCGACGGCGACGTACACGCTGACCAACGACAACGAGCTGCGCATCGACATGTCAGCGACGACGGACAAGACGACGCTGATCAACATGGCCCACCACAGCTACTGGAACCTCGCCGGCGGCGGCACGATCCTGGAGCAGGAGCTGACCATCCCGGCCGATTCGTACACGCCGGGCACGCCCATGGTCCCCGACGGAACGATCAAGCCGGTGAAGGGGACGCCCTTCGATTTCACGAAGGCCAAGCCGATCGGCAAGGATCTGAAGGCGGCGGGCGGAACGCCGGTCGGCTTCGATCACAACTGGGTCGTCAACGGCGAACCGCACGCGATGCGCCTGATGGCGAAGCTGAAGGATCCGAAGTCGGGCCGCGTGATGACGATAACCGCCGACCAGCCCGGGCTGCAGTTCTATTCGGGCAACTTCATGGACGGGAAGACCAGCGGCAAGGGCGTCACGCACGTGCAGTACGCGGGGCTGTGCCTCGAGTCGCAGAAGTTCCCGAACTCGATCAACGTCCCGGCCTGGAAGGACGAGGTCATCCTCAAGCCCGGCCAGACGTACAAGCACACGATGATTCACAAGTTCACCACCGAGTAAGGCAGGCGTAGCAAACATGAAGGAAAAGCTGAACTGGGGCGTGGTCGGCACCGGCGGGATCGCCACCGACTTCGCCAACGCGCTGACGAAATCGAGCCGCTGCAAGATCGTCAGCGTCACCGGCCTGACGCCCGAGCTGTCCCAGGCGTTCGCCGACAAATGGAAGATCCCGTCGACGGCGGCGTCGCTCGACGACCTGCTCGCCGACAAGAACGTCGAGGCGGTCTACATCGGGACGCCGCACCCCTTCCACGAGAAGATGACGATGGCGGCGATCGCGGCCGGCAAGCCGGTGCTGTGCGAGAAGCCGATCGCGCTCGACGCCGAATCGTCGGCGAAGGTGATCGACGCCGCCCGCAAGAAGGGCGTCTTCCTGATGGAAGGGTACATGTACCGCGGCCACCCGCTGATGCGCGAGGTGGTGAAGCGGCTGCAGGAGGGTGTGATCGGAAAGATCCGCCACGTGCGCGCCGACTTCGCCTTCCGCGTTCCGCGCGATCCGGAGGGGCGCCTGTTCGCGACCAGCCTGGGCGGCGGCGGCATCCTGGACGTCGGCGGCTACGTCGTGTCGTTCGCGCGGCTGGTCGCCGGCATCGTCGAGGGCGCGCCCTTCGCCGAGCCGACGGGCTTCGCGGCCAACGGCGTCGTCGGCCCGCACGGCGCCGACGAGACCGCGACCGCGCTGCTGACGTTCAAATCCGGAATGACGGCGACGGTGACTGCGGCCGTGTTTCACGACGCGGGGACGTACGGCGTCGTGTTCGGCGACGAGGGCAAGCTGGTGATGCCCGATCCCTGGATCCCGCAGAGCAAGCGCCAGTGCCTGGAGACCAGCTACACCATCCATCGCGACGGCAAGCCGCCCGAGACGGTCAACATCAAGACCGAGATGTCGACCTACGCCATCGAGGCTGAGCTTGTCGCGGACAGCCTGCCTGCGCTCGAGCCGGCCTGGCCGGCGATGACCTGGGCCGACACGCTGGGCAACATGCGCGTGCTCGATGCCTGGCGAGCCGCGCTTGCCTCCGCTCGGAAGTGATAGAAACGCCTCTGGAAGTGATAGAAAAGCTTCCGAGCGGGAATACAGGCAAACAGGGGAGACGATGACGACGACGACGATGATGCGCCGTGGTTTGATCGTGGCATTCGCCGCGATCGCCACGATTGGTGTCGGAAGCTGCAAGAAGTCAGGCGAAGGCGCGAGTGGGGGCGGCGCGGCGCCGGCGGCGACGCCCGCGCCGGGCGGCCAGTACACGTTCGCGTTCGTGACGAACAATTCGGCGGGGTTCTGGAACATCGCCAAGAAAGGCGTCGAGAAAGCGGAGAAGGACTTCGGCATCAAGGCCGAGGTGCTCCGCCCCCTGAAGGGCGAGCTCGCCGAGCAGCAGCGCTATCTGGAAGACGTGATGGTGCGCGGCTTCCAGGGCATGGCGGTGTCGCCGGTCAACCCGGACTCGATGACGCCGCTGCTGGATCGCGTCGCCGAGAAGATGCCGGTCATCTGCCACGACTCTGACGCGCCCAAGTCGAAGCGCATCTCGTACGTCGGCACCAACAACACCGAGGCGGGCCGCGCCGCGGGCACCGCCGCGCTGAAGGCGCTGGGGGACAAGCGCAAGGGCAAGGTGGCGCTGTTCGTCGGCCGCATCGACATGCAGAACGCGATCGAGCGCCGCGCCGGCGTCGAGGAGATCCTCAAGCCGACCGGTCTCGAGATCCTGCCGGTGTTCCTGGACGGCACCGATCGCGCGAAGGCGAAGAAGAACGTCGAGGACGCGCTGGCGCGTTACCCCGACCTGGTGCTGACCATCGGCCTCTGGTCGTACAACGGTCCGTCGATCGCGGGCGCCATCCGCGCGTCGTCGCGCAAGGAGAAGCCGGCCATCGTCGCGTTCGACGAGGACGAGGAGACGCTGAAGGCGGTCGAGGACGGCCTGATCTACGCGACCATCGTCCAGAAGCCGTTCGAGTTCGGCTATCAGTCGATGAAGCTGCTGAAGGACATCAAGGACGGCAAGCAGGTGCCGGCCAACGTGAACCCCGGCATCGATACGATCTCGAAGGAGAACCTCACCGCGTTCTGGACCAAGCTCAAAGAGTTGCAGAAGTAATGCTCGAGCTGCGAGGGATCAAGAAATCCTTCGGCGGGGTCAAGGCGCTTCAAGGGGTCGACTTCTCGGTCGCCCCCGGTGAAATCGTCGGTCTCGTCGGCGGTAACGGCGCCGGAAAATCGACGCTGATGAAGATCTCGGCGGGCGCCTATCTGCCCGACGAGGGGACCGTCACGATGGCCGGTCAGACGCCCCAGAGCCCGGCGGACGCCATCCGCCTGGGCGTTTCGCTGGTGCGCCAGGAGCTGATCCAGGCCGTCGACCTGGACGTCGGCGCGAACGTGATGCTGGGGCACGAGCCGCACCGCTACGGCATCATCGATCGCGGCGCGTTGTACCGGCTGGCGTCGCAGGCCCTGGAACGGGTGGGCGGCGGCATCGACGTGCACACCACGCTGGGATCGCTGTCGCCCGGACAGAAACAGCGGGTCGAGATCGCGCGCGCCCTGTCGCTGAACGCGAAGGTGCTGCTGCTCGACGAGCCGACGGCGACGCTGACAGAGAACGACGCCGCGCTGCTGTTCGATCTGCTGCGTGACCTGCGCAAGCAGGGGCTGGGGATGGTTTACATCTCGCACCGGCTGGCCGAGGTCCTCGAGATTACCGATCGCATAGTCTGCCTGCGCGACGGCCAGAAGGTCGCCGAGGTGTCGACGAGCAGCCAAACGCGCGAGAGCCTGGTCGAGTTCCTGGCCGGCGCGGGGGGCGTCTACTCGACGGACATGGAGGCGCCGCCGCCCGTCAAGTCGGACGTCGTGCTGGAGGTGCGGGGTCGGCTGTCGTTCGATCTGCACGCGGGCGAGATCCTGGGCCTGGCCGGTCTGGTCGGCGCAGGGCGCACCAGCGTGCTGATGGGCCTGTTCGGCGGGCGGCCCGGGCGCCGGCCCGACAATCTGATCGTCAAGATCAAGGGCCAGCCGGTCACGCTCGACTCGGCGGCGGCGGCGATCCGCGCGGGCCTGGCGCTGGTTCCCGAGGAGCGCGGCTCGCAGGGCCTGATCCTGGACATGCTGATCGAGCGCAACCTGGCGCTGCCGTCGCTGAGCGGCGTCCTGCTCAAGGACGAGCTCGCGATCGCCGCGCCCTACATGAAGCAGTTCAACTTCCGCGGCGGCGCGCCCGCGTCGACGCTGTCGGGCGGCAACCAGCAGAAGATCGTCCTGTCGAAGTGGATGGCGATGTCACCGTCGGTGCTGCTGCTCGACGAGCCGACGCGCGGCCTGGACATCAAGGCCAAGCGCGACGTGCACGAGGTGGTGCGCAAGCTGGCCGCCGAGGGCCGCGGCATCATCGTCTCCAGCTCGGAGGCCGACGAGATCGCCGCCCTCTGCCACCGGGCCCTGGTGCTCAGCCGCGGCGCGATCGCCGGCGAGCTGCGCCGCGAAGAGCTGACCGACGCCAACATCCTGAAGCTGGCCGCCTGACGAAGGAAGCAATGAAAGCGTTCAAGAAAGAACTGACGATGCTGGGCGTGATGATCGCCCTCGCGATCATCACCGCTGCTCTGAACCCGAGCAGCTTTCTCACCGGCGACAACCTGCGCAACAACATCCGCCACATCTCGCTGATCTCGCTGTTCGCGGCGGGCGAGGCGATGGTGATCATCGCGGGCGGCATCGACCTGTCGGTCGGGTCGATCATCTGCCTCATCTCGGTGTCGACCAGTTACCTGACGATGATGCAGGGCTTCGGCATCGTTCCCGCGGTGATCATCGTGATCGCCCTGGCGATCATCATCGGCCTGGCGCAGGGCCTGGTGATCTCGCGCATCGGCGTGCAGCCGTTCGTCGTCACGCTGGGATCGATGCTGCTCTTGCGCGGTATCGCCGAGGTGCTGACCGGCGGCGCGGAGATCGGATTTCAAGGAAAGTTCCCCACCTTCAGGTTTCTCGGCGAGGGCGTCGGCCTGGGGGTGCCGATGCCATTCTGGTTCGCGCTGGGCGCGGTCGCGATCGTCGCCTTTGTCATGCACCGGACGACGTTCGGGCGATACTGTTACGCGATCGGATCGAACGCCGAGGCGGCACGGCTGTCGGGCGTTCCGGTGCGCGCCGTCCGCCTCATCACGTTCGTCGCCAGCGCGTTACTCTCCGGTTTCGCCGGCATTCTTTACGTCGCCTACCTGCCGGCCGCCACGCCGGCGCTCGGGAACGCCTACGAGCTGCACGCGGTCACCGCCGCCGTTCTTGGAGGTTGTTCCCTGCAGGGCGGAAAAGGGACGGTTTTCGGCGTGCTGATCGGGGCCGGCGTCATGCAAATCACCTTCAACGCCGTGAACCTGGTGGGTAAGTCTTTGTGGCAGAATGTCGTCGGTGGCGCCGTCATTTTGGTGGCAGTCATCGTCGATCGCTTGCTCGAAATGCGCAGGGCTCGCAAGGGTTAGCGGCAGGGGTAGAATTGTGAGCTGTCGATGTCTGGCAGCGTCGCTTCTCCGGCGGAATGGGGCTTGCCCTTCTCAAGGAGAATAGATTGATGCGGGACGTCGAAGACGGTGCCCGTGTGATTCTTCTGCCCGGCGCGGCCCTCGCCGAGTCGGACGACGCCACGCTGGCGCGCGCGCTCATCGCCCGCGACCCGCGCGCCCCGCGCGTGCTGTGGCAGCGCTTCGCGCCGATGGTGTTCCGGATGCTGCGGCGGACGCTCGGCTCCGATCACGATCTGGACGATCTCGCGCAGGAGGTCTTCCTGTGCGTGTTCGAGAAGGTGCGCGCGCTGCGCGAGCCGAAGGCGCTGAAGGCGTTCGTCATCTCGGTGACGTCGCTGACGATGCGCCACGAGCTGCGGCGCCGCTGGGTCCGCCGCTGGGTTCGGCTGTCGGGAAAGACCGACGCCGCCGAGCTGGAAATCGTCACACCGGACACTGACGCGCGGGAGGCGCTTGCTCGTTTCTACAAGATCCTCGATCGCGTCAATGCCACGGACCGTGCTGCGTTCGTGCTCCGCTTCATGGAGGGGCTGGAGTTGACGGAGGTCGCTGCTGCGCTCAAGTTGTCGCTGGCCACGACGAAGCGCCGTCTGGCGCGCGTGTGGGCCCGGGTACTACTGCTGGTCGAGCGGGATCCGGTGCTGGCTCACTACGGGCCGAAATTGGTGCAGGAAACTCCCGGGGGGGAGCGATCATGAGGCGCTCATCCGGGAATTTAGGGGGGAGCTTCGACGGAATGCGGGACGTCAACGATTCTCATCGCACGCTGGACCAGCTGATCGGCGCCGCGCGCAGCACGTTCGACGACGGGCTGACGGGGCACGAGCAGGCGGGCCTGGTGCGCTTCGAACAGGCGGTCGCGCGCCGCACGTTGCGGTCGACGTCGCATTTCGGGGCCTGGTCGCTGGCGTTGGTGGCGGCGGGCGCGACGGCGGCGGTGGTCCTGTACCACCGCACCGATTCGACGCTGACCTTCGCGGTCGTCAACGGCAGCGTCAGCGACGGCGGCTACGTCCGCGCCAAGGCGGAAGGCGGGACCGAGCTGCAGTTCTCGGACGGGTCATCGCTGGCGCTGGATCCAGGGACCAGCACGCGGGTGACCGACATCGACGCTCACGGCAGCCGCGTGCTGCTGGAGAGCGGGCGCGCGCACGTGCGGGTCACGCACAAGCCGGCCGCGAAGTGGACGATCGACGCGGGGCCGTACTCGGTCCAGGTCGTCGGCACCGAGTTCGACGTGCGCTGGTCGGGTTCCGAAGAGGTCCTCGACGTGCAGATGCAGCGGGGCAAGGTCATCGTGCGCGGGCCGCTGGCGGCCGGCGGCGGGCTGACGATGGAGGCGGGCCAGCATCTGGTCGCGAGCGTGAAGGACGGCGATCTCTTCCTGGACGCGACGCCGGGGGCGCCCGAGGCCTCCAACCTTCCGCGCCGGCGCGAAGAGTCGCCCGAGCCGACGTTCGTCGACGATCCGGCGACCGCGCCGTCGATCGCCGCGCCGGCGACGGCACCGGCGCATGCCGCGCGCGCCCGGGCGCTGGCGGTTCGAAACGTCGCGGCGCCGGCCGTGGCTGGCGACGTCAGCTGGAGCAAGCTGATCGCGCAAGGTGAGTTCGAGGCGGTGCTGGCGAACGCCGAACAGCGCGGGCTCGCGCGCACGTTCGAGAGCGCGTCGGCGGCTGACCTGACCGCGCTGGCCGATGCCGCCCGTTACGTGCGCCGCAGCGACGTCGCGCGGCGTGCGCTGCTGGCGGAACGCGACCGCTTCTCGCAGACGGGGCCGGCGCGCGAGGCCGCATTCTTCCTGGGCGGTCTGGCCGAGGACGAATCCGGCGTCGGGGCCGCGAAGACGGCGCTGGAATGGTACGAGCGCTACCTGTCCGAGAGCCCGCGCGGGACCTACGCCGCCCAGGCGCTTGGCCGCCGGATGATCCTCGTTCACAAGCTGCGCGGCAGCGCGGCCGCCCGCCCGATCGCGTCGGAATACCTGGAACGCTTCCCCTCCGGGGCGTACGCCGAGCCCGCCAAGAAGCTGCTGCGCGACTAGAGCGCATCTCATCCCACGCCGAGGGGCACTTGCGGCCATTCCCTTGGTATGGGGCGTATGCGCCAAGCCGTCGCTGCCGGGCTGGTAGCCGTGGCCGCGGCCGCGTCCGTGGCGCGCGCCGAGCTGAGCTACCGCGTGGTGCTGCTGAAGCCGCCGGTCACCGATGACGTGACGTCCGACGCGCTGGCGCGCGTGCGCGGCGAGCTGACCGCCGCCGGGTTCGAGGTGAGCATGCTGCCCCAGGACGCCGTGCTGGACGTGCGCACGGCGCTGGAGACGGTTGGGCGCGAGCTGGATCCGATCGCGGCGTTCGCGATCGTGCGCGCCGCGACCGTGAACACCGCGGAGATCTGGGTGTGCGATCGCATCGCCGGCAAGTCGGTCATCCAGAGCGTGCGGCTGGACGTTGCGGGCAAGCCGGGCGAGCCGTCGCGATCGGTGGTGCTGGCGGTGCAGGCCGTCGAGTTGCTGAAGGCAAGCCTGGCGCAGTACTGGCTGGCCTCGCAACGACGGGCATCGTCGTCGGGAGGCGCCGCCGGCGGAGCCGCCGCGGCGCCCGCGCCCGCCGCCGTCACCGCCGGGCTGGGCGTCGAGGCCGCCGTCGGCGTGCTGGACAACGCCGGCGCCGTCAGCCCGGTCTGGCAGCCGATCGTGCGCGCCTCGTACGGCAGCACGGGCGGCTGGGCCGGCCGCATCACCGTCGCGGGCCTGGGAAGCGACGCGGAGCTGCGCGCGCCGGAAGGGAGCGCGCAGATTCGCCAGATGTTCGGGGTGATCGAGCTCCTGCGCGGCTTCCGCGCCGGCACGCGCGTGCAGCCGATCTTGTCCGTCGGTGGCGGCGTGTACCGCGCGCGCGTCACCGGCGTCGGCGCGCCCAACTACGACGGCTCGCAATCGAACACGTGGTCGGCGCTGGCCGTCGCCGGCGCCGGCGTCGTCGTGCCGGTGGTGTCGCGGGTCGCGGTCGTCGCCGACGCGCAGGTCGGGATCACCTGGCCCGATAACCTGATCCGGCTGAACTTCGTCGACGCGGGACGCCTGGGCCGGCCGTCGCTGCTCGCGTCCGCGGGCGTGCTCGCGACCTTCTAATCGTTGCGCCGGACCTCGAGGGCGTACACCAGCAGCACCTGGCTCGGCCCGTTGCGCCACAGCCAGGGGCCGATCGGGAAACGAACGGCGAACTGTTGTTTCAGCTCGGAATCGCGCCGCATCTCGGATGACAGCTGGCCGGGGTGCGCGACGAAGATGAAGTGGCCGCCCGCGATGATGTCGCTCATCAGCCGGCCGAGGTCCGCGTTCGCGGCGACGTGATTGAGCGGCGGGTAGATGCCGCTGTCGGTGAGATCGGTGACCAGCAGCGCGACGCCGCCCGGCGCCAGGAGCGCCCCCAGCACGCGGACATGCGCGCGGTTGACCGCCTCGCGCAGCTCTCCGAACCGCGGGTTGGTGTCGCCGATGACCTGCAGCAACACCAGCTGAAGCTGCGTGAGCAGGCTGCACGACGCGACGACGTCGAACGGGCCGGGCAGGGCGGCGACCACGCGCGCGACGGCGGCGCCGATGACGCCCCCGATCGCGTCGGGCGCCGGCGGATTGGCCGCCCAGCCTTCCAGGCGATCGAAGAGGCCCGACGCGTCGACGGGCACGTGCGCGACGATCTGGGCGCGCCGTGCCTCCGACACGCGCGCGGCCGCGCGCGCGACGGCGCCCGGGTCGATGTCGACCAGGTGGATCTCGGCGTAGCGTGCCGCCAGCGCGTCCAGGTCGACGTCGTTGGCGTTGCCCGCGCCCAGCAGGCACAGCCGCCCGCGGCCCGACGCGGGCGCGCGCTCGGCAATCTCGCGCGTCAGGCGGGCGCGGTGGTCCGCGAAGGTGGCCTCGTGGCCGCTCGCGCTATCGTTCGACGCGATCTGTTCGGCGACGGCGGTGGCGAGCGGACCCGGCTTCACCTACCAATAATAAGTCACGCCGCCGTTGACGAAGTTGATCAGCTGCTGCTCGCCGGCGATATGACCGCCCGTCGCCAGCGGCGCGCCCCACCATCCGGCCGCGAAGTTGAAGTAATCCAGGCCGATGACGATGCTGTCGGTGGCGTGGAAGTAGACGCCGGCCGAGATGCCGCGGTGGTAGCGGATCACGCTGAGCATCGTGTTCATCTTGTCGTCGGCGGTCTGTGCCACCAGGCTCATGCCGAAGCCGCCGGTGAGCAGCACGCGCCCGAACTCGAGGCCGCCCTGCCCGTAGAAGCCGGTGAAGGTCCGGAACTTGTGCGTCTGGTCCTCGGTGGCGGACGTCTTCTGGAGCGCGTAGTAGAGACCCAGGCCCTTCCCGGTGAAGCCCGAGACGCCGAGGCGCAACGGGCCCGCCTCGATGCGCAGGCCGCCCGACACGCTGGACACCGACCCGGTGACATCGGCCATGGTCGTGGTGTCGGTGCGCGAGACCTGCTGGTACATGCCCTCGACGCCGAACTTGACCCGGGCCGTCTCGCCGATCGGCCGGTCGAACGTCACGGCGCCTTCCACGCGCGGCAAGCTGGCGCGCGACCAGTCGTCGCTGTTCGCCGAGAAGATGACGGGGTCGTAGATGCCGACGTTGAGCTTCAGGCCTCCCAGGCTCGGCGTCGCGTACATCATGCCGGCGCTGTAGCCGGGGAAGATCGCGCCCGCGCCCGTATGACCGCAGGCGGGCCCCAGAGCGTCGGTGCACGGCAAGCCGACGCCGAACCCGTGACCGTACGCGCTGTCGATGTCGTAAGACATGCGGCCGATCCAGCCCAGCATGCGGCCCACGTAGGCCGTGCCCCAGGGGCCGTTCACGGCGAGGTAGCCCTCGCGCGCGACCGGGTTGATGGGCGCCCACTTGTCCTCGCCCAGCGATTCGACCGTCGACCAGATCGAGATGTATCCCCGCACCGACGTGGTGTCGCTGATCTTGCGTGCGATGCCGAAGCCCAGAATGTTGCCGTACATACCGCTGCGCACGCGGATGTTGGTGAACTTGCCGTTCACGTCCTTCTGGCCGAAGTTCACGTGCCAGCCGACGTCGGGGATGCTGTCGACGGTTGCCGGGCTGCCCATGACGTTGTACGAGGAACCGTCGGGAGCCATGCCCGGCGAGTTGGGGAGGTCGTCGCCGAAACCGCCGCTGAGGAACGCGTTCACGCGGCCGTCGAAGGTGAACGTCCACCCGTCCTTTTCAACGAGCTTCACCTCGGCGCGCGCGACACGGCTTCCCAGCAGGCAAGCAGCGAGGCAGACCCCGACGCGTACGCCGTTCGACCTTTGGAGTTTTTTCAGGATGTTCACGAGATCACCTCGGTTGGTTTTCCTCACGGCTACGCCTACCAGTGAAAGGTCGCGCCCATGTTCAAGAAGTGGACGACTTGCTTCTCGCCCGGCAGGGAGCCCGGCTGCAGCATGGTGACGGTGGAGGTCGTCGGATCGAGCGTCGCATTCCGCGCGCCCCACCAGTCGGTCTGGAACCGGAAGTAATCGATCCCCAGCACGAGCACGTCAGACACGTGGTGGTAGAAGGCGAGCGAGAACCCGGTCTGGTACTTCAGGTTGCTGTTCCCGTACGCGGGCGTGAGATCGATGATCGGGTTGCCGTTCATGTCCAGCATCGGCCGGCCCATGTCGTCGAGGACCACGTGGCCGTTCTTGTCGGAGTCCAGCAGGTGGCCCATCACGCGGCCGATGCCGGTCGAGAACTGCTCGCGCGCAAACACCAGCGCCAGCTGCGCGTACATGCCCGTGAAGTACCGCATGTCGCGATAGACCTGGTCGAACGTCGATGCGGCGTTCTGGAGCGCGATGTACGAGCCAAGGCCCTTGCCGTGGTACGCGGAGATGCCGAGGCGCAGCGGACCGGCCTCGAGGCGCGCGCCACCCTCCACGCCCCACACCCTGTCCTCCCGGACGTTCTCCTTGATCGCGATGTACTGGTACATCCCCTCGCCCTGCACCTTGAACATCACGCTGGGCGAGATCCGACGCTCGAACCAGAGCGCGCCCTCGGGCCGCGGATAAGGCGCGCGTTCCCAGGCGCCCAGCAGGCGGACCGGGTCGTAGAGGCCGCCCTTGAAGCGGAGACCGCCGAGCGACGGCGTCGTGTACGTGAAGCCGGCCGCGACGCCGTTGCCGAGCGCGCCGGTTCCGATGTGCCCGCAGCTCGGGAAGTAGAACTCGACGCAGGGGAGGCCGAGGCCGTAGTTATGGCCGTAGAGGAAGTCGATCTCGGTCGAGATGCCGCCCAGGATCCCGCCCTGCTTGCCCGCGACCAGGGCGCCCCAGGGACCCTCGATGGCGAGCCAGCCCTCGCGGACGTCGAATGACCGGTAGGGGTTGTCCTTGCCCAGTACATCGAAGTCGCGGTTGCGGAAGTTCGTCTCCGCCGTCTGCCACAGGGCGACGTAGCTCTTGATCGACGTCCACTCGGTGGCCTGGCGCTTGATACCGAACGCGATGATCGAGCCGAGGAAGCCGCTGCGCAGGCGGACCGCGGAGTACTTGCCGTTGAACCCCTGCGGCTGGGTCGGGAAGCCTGCCGTGAACGGCTGACCCTCGCCGACGACGCCGTGGCTGACGTTCGGATCGAGATTGTTGGGCGTCGGCCTGGGGAAGTCGTTGCCCTGGCCGTACGAGAAGAAGGTGTTGATTCGCCCGTCGGTGAAGAACGTCCAGCCGTCCTTGTCGAAAAGGATCAGGTCGGCGGAAGCGGGCCTCGCGGCGAGCAGAAGCGCGCCGAGTATGAGGCCGCACACCACTCCGCGGCGTCTGACGGAGCTTGCAGTTGTCACGGCGGTCACCTCATCGGACGGAACGTGGAGGCCCGCCCAAGCCGCCGGCGAGCACAGGGACAGTAAACGACAACCCGACCGGCGATCTCCAGTTTTGCGCTTTTGTTACGCGCTTGCGATCGCCGGTCGGCAGGGCCCGGATCCTAAGGCGTGACGCTCTTGACCGTCAGGACGATCCACTGGCCGTTGTAGGCGTTGCTGAAGTTGAAGCTCGGGTTCTTCGACACCGCCGTCGGCTCGATGTTCTGCAGGATGATGGGCGACAGGCAGGTGCTGCCGCTGACGCTCGGGCCGCAGTTCTTGATCATGCTGCAGTTCGAGTCGGCCGCGACGACGCGGATGGTGGCGCCGCCCTTGGCCGTGAGCGCTCCCGGCGAACCGGCCGCGGGCGTCGTGTAGTCGATGCCGTAGGTCGTGTGGTTCTCGACGCCCGGGGGCTCGAGCGAGTTGAGGAAGAAGTCACGCGCCGTCGCGCCCGGATCGGTCACGCGAAGCATGTAGACGTTGTACGCGTTGTTGGTCTGGGGCACCGGGTTCGCGCCGCCGTTGTGACCGCGCCAGCCGTCGGCCCTCGGCGAGGTCAGCGACGAGTTCTGATCGGTGCCGTTGGTGTAGTTCTTCGACTCGACCTCGCCCTGAACGTGCAGGACGATCGTGTAGGTCGTGGCGGGATCGCCGCCCAGGGTCACCGTCTTGTCGGTGGTGAGCACGCCGCGCAGCGCGATGTCGGAGATACCCGTGTTCGGGCAGTTGCCGCTGACCGTCGCGCAAACCGAAGGCTCGGTGTCGCGCAAGCAGGGCCCGGTCATCATCACGCCGTCGAGGACGCCGGCGACGTTACCCGCGCCGCCGGCGCCGGTGGTGCCGCCGCGACCGGTGGTGCCGGCCATGCCGGTGGTGCCAGCCGCGCCGGTGGTGCCGCCGCGACCGGTGGTGCCGGCCGCGCTGCCGGCCGCGCCGGTGGTGCCACCGCGACCGGTGGTGCCGGCCGCGCTGCCGCCCACGCCGGTGCCGGCCATGCCGCCGCGACCGCCCATGCCAGCCATGCCGTTGCCAGCCATGCCGCCCGTGCCGGCCTGGCCCTGACCGTTGCCGCCCGTGCCCGCCTGGCCCTGGCCGTTGCCGGCCTGGCCGGTCGTGCCCGCCGTCGAGACGCTGCCGCCCGAGCCCGTGGTGCCCGCATCGCCGGCGGTGTCGCCGCCCTGGCCGACCGTGCCCGCCTGGCCCTGGCCGTTATCGCCAGCCTGGCCCGAGGTACCGGCCTGTCCTTGTCCGTTGCCGCCTTTACCCGTAGTGACCACCCCGCCGTCATCCGCCGGCAAACAGCCGACGTACCCGGCAACCAGGAACAACCCAAGGGAAACGAGAACGACACGCTTCATTTGAAACCCTCCGCAGGGACCAGTTTTGGACACCGGGCTATCCGGCAATTTCTCGGTTCATGGAGTGGCGACACGCATAAGTGACGACACATCCTACACGCAGCTCAAAAAAGTAAAGATTCGAACAAAATAACAAAATTCAGTAGTTATGCCTACTGTCCCTAAGTGTATGTCCGGGCCCGCGACATTCTGTAGGTGGCTGACCGAACGGTTTGTCGGGGCGCGCAGGGTTTTGTCAGGGCCAGACCTTTACGGCGCACCGCCCCGATCGGACGCGTCCGCACGGGCGATGCACCGGGGACCGGTCAAAGCGCCGGGGTCAGTGATCGCGTGAGGAGCCGGCCGGCTTTGCCGGCCGCGTATCGTCGCGGGAGGCGTGGTACCGAGCGGTACATGGCAGCGAAGCTGCCATGCCGGGAGGTCGCGCTTTACACCCTCTCAGGGTTCCACTAGTAGAAAAGCAGGGGCCACCAGTTCTTCATCGGTGACCCGTCGAAGCTCTTCGCGTGGTTCCCGAGGCCCGGGATGCTCTGCCGCCAGTAGATCTGCCAGCCGCCGCCGCAGTCGGGGAACGCCTGGTCCAGCGCGGCGACTTTCGTGAAGTTGTACGGTTCGTAGGCGTCGTTCAGGTCCTGGCCGTCGCGCAGGCCGAAGTGCTCGCAGCGCGAATTCACCGTCGTGGTCGCATTGTTGTTGTCCCCGCGGCGGGTCGCGTTCGGCGGGAACGTCGTGCTCCCACACCCTTGCAGGAACGGCGAGATGGTCCAGGGCGTGCCATTGCGGTCGGTGGCGCGCGCGCTGGTCGGCGACGGGTACGCGATGCAGGGCGTGCTGCCGGTTTCGTCGCAGATCGATTCCCAGCTGTCGAAGGGGACGCCGAAACGCGTGTCGAAATCGCGGTTCAGGAAGGCGAGCGCATCGGCGCGCAGCGACGGGAGCGCCGCCCACATCGATTCGATCTCCCAGCCGCGGACCTCGAGATCACAGCCGGGGCCGCGCACGCCGTCGAGGTGCGCGAACCGGACGGTAACCGAGCACGTGATGCTCGACCCACTGCCGCCACCGCCGGCGTTGGGCGCGAAGGTGCCGGGGACGGCGGTCTCCGTGCCGTCGTAGCTCTGCTTTCGCTCCAGGCTGAGCGGCGCGCGTCGTGGCGGGCCGAGCTCGCCGTCCTGGATCCACACCTCGTTGATCGCGCCTTGCTCGAACAGCTCGCAAAGCGGCAGCGCGCGCGTAGCGTCCTTCGGATCGGTGAACCCGTACATGGCAGCGAACTGCGCCGAGAACAGCGCCGCGACGTCGAACTCGCCCGTCGCGGTCGTGGGCAACTTCGTGCTCGACGGGTTGAGCCAGCCGGACGGCACCGTCGGGTCGGTCAGATTGACCACCTTCGCGATCTCGTAGCGGATGAACGGCGGCGCGTTCGGATCGCTGTAACCGTGGTAGCGCGACCCCTCGGCGACCGCGTCGACCTGGCGCTGGGCGGTCGCGCGCGCGCCGTCGACGGACACGCCGTTCTGGAAGTTCAGCACCAGCACGCGCGGACGCATCTCGGTGATCACGGTGCGATGACTGACCAGCCACGGGTCCGAGTTCGCGCCGTGCGACGTCGTCGGCCACGGGCTGGGTCCGCAGCCCGCGACGCCCGCCTCCGCGGCGCAGTCCTGCGGCGTCACCGCGTCGATCACGCGCGTGCAACCGCCCGCGGTCAGCGCGATGGCGGCGCAGACGAGGACCCGGTGAATGCGCATGATTCCCCGGTAAGGCTACCGAACGCCGGCACCCCGGCTCAGGAATCGCGCCGAGCTAGGCGCGTCGAGCGTAGCGCGGCTTCGCCGCGCGGAGCTCATCGCGGGAGGTTTGGAGGGGAGGGTGGGGGCCCCCACCCTTTCCCCTCCGAGCTAGGCGGATGCGCCGGCGATGACCGCGGGCGAGGGGCGCCGCAGGTCCCAGATGAAGCCCAGGAACGCGAGCACGCGCAGCACATAGAAGGTCACGTCGATCTCCCACCACCGGAAGCCCTGGTTCGCGGAGCTCTGATAATGATGGTGGTTGTTGTGCCAGCCCTCGCCGGTCGTCAGCAGGGCCAGCGCCCAGTTGTTGCGTGAATCGTCGGTCGTTTCGTAGCGCCGCTTGCCGAACATGTGCGACAGCGAATTGATCGAGAACGATCCGTGCCACAGCATCACCGTCGACACCATGAAGCCCCAGACGAATCCGGGCAGACCGCCCACCAACGCGAACACCAGCGCCAGCCCGACCGCCGGCAAGAGGTTCACGGCGCGGTGGTTCAGGAAGCGCAGCTCGCGGTACTTGTTGAGGTCCGCAATCATCGCGTCGTTCGTGTGATCCCAGTCGTCGCCGAGGATCCACCCGATGTGCGAGTGCCAGAACCCGCTGCGCCTCACCGAATGGATGTCCTTCGGCGTGTCGGAGTACTTGTGATGGTGGCGGTGATGGCTCGCCCACCACAGCACGCCTTTCTGCGCGGATGACTGCGCGCCGAGCGCGAGCAGGAACTGGAACGCGCGCGACGTCTTGAAGGAACGGTGCGAGAAATAGCGGTGGTACGCGGCGGTGACCACCACCATGCGCACGAAGTAGCAGGCGATCGCCAGCAGGACGCCCTTCCAGGAGAAACAGGCGATCGCGCCGACAACCGCGACCACGTGCATGCCCCAGAACAGCGCCGTGGAGGGGCGAAAACTCCTCAGCCAGGCGCGCCAGCCGCGCGTGTCGCGCGTGGTGCTGTCGGGCGTGGGAAGTTCGGGTTCCAGCGACGGAGAAAGGGGTGTGGTGGTGCTGCTCACGTGCTCTGAGTTTGTAACGGGTTTCGTGGAACCTGCAACATTCATCTAGTGGTCGCGCCAACGTTTTTTGGACGGGGGACTCGGCCGTCAGACCGCTGGCGCGGTGGGCGCGTGTGGGCCGCGGTCGCGGTCGCGCGCGGGACGCCTCGCAACTCTTCCACTTTGCGGGGACGGGCGCAGGAATTGCGGGCAAAGGCGGCACGGCGGCTTCCGTAGAACCGCGTTACCATCACCCGGCACGGCTGTAGTCCGGAGGAGGCGACGCGATGGAGGACGAGATCGAGATCGGCGGCGAGCTGGTGGTCCTTCCGCTGCGCAACGCCGTCATGTTCCCGGGCTCGCTGATCCCGCTTGAAATCGGCCGCGCGCGGAGCGTCGTCGCCGTCGAGCGCGCGACGGCGGCGGCGGGGGTGCTCGCGCTCGTCGCCCAGAAGGACCAGGCGGACGACTCGCCTGACATGCCGCTCTTCGATGTGGGTTGCGCGGCGCGGATCCTCAAGGTCATGAAGCTGGCGCCGGACAAGCTCGTCGCCATCGTGCAGGGGTTGCGGCGCATCCGCGTGCTTGGCGTCGACCGGACCGGGCCGTGCTTCGTCGCGCGCGTCGAAACGATCGCAGAGCCCGCGGGGTTCGACGACGAGGTCGCTCTCGGGAAAGCGGAGACCCTCCGGGCGAGCGCGCGGCGCTTCGTCGAGGCGACGCCGGACCTCCCCCGCGAGGCGTTCGCGCTGCTGGACGCCATGAAGCATCCGGGCCAGCTCGCCGACGTCGTGTTCAGCACTTTCGACCTCGCCTCCGTGGAGGCGAAGCAACGGGCGCTGGAGACGATTGCTCTGGTCCCGCGGCTGGATCTCGCGCTCGAGCTCGTGCGCCGCCACCTTCAACCCTGAAACGCGCCGGCTCCGCCGTCAGCCGCCGGCGCAATCAGGCATCGACGGACGCTGACAGCCGTGCGTGCGATCCGCACATCCGATCGCACGCCGATGAGCCGTAAACGTATCGCGATCGCCTGCCAGGGCGGGGGAAGTCAGTGCGCGTTCGTCGCGGGCGCGCTGGACGCCCTGTTCGTGCGCGGGATCCAGGATCAGTACGAGATCGTCGGGCTGAGCGGGACGTCGGGCGGCGCTCTCACCGCCGCGCTCGCGTGGTTCGGCCTGCTCAAGCGGGCCCAGGGCGACACGACCCCGATCGGCGATCGCATCATCGACTGCTGGAAGGATCTGTCGGCGCGCACGCCGCAGGAGATCGTGTTCGACAAGGTCTGCATCGACCTGCTGCGCATGGTCGAGCACGGCTATCTGCCCAGCGTGGCGATGAGCCCGTCGTCGCCGCAGTTCCAGTTCTGGTCGCGGATGACGGCGGCGATGATCGGGCGCCCGGAGTTCACGGATCTACGGGCGCTGCTGGTGAAGCACATCGACTTCGAGGCCTTGCCGTCGCTGGTCCGGCCGAACAGCCCGGTGCTGCTGGTCGGGGCGGGCGACGTGTTGCAGGGAAACTTCAAGGTCTTCAGTTCGACCAGCAACGAGATAAAGGTTGAAGCGCTGCTCGCGTCGGCGGCGATCCCGACGCTGTTCCCCGCCGTGCGGGCGAACGGCCATGCGTACTGGGACGGGATCTTCGCGACCAATCCGCCCATCGTCGCGCTGCTGCAGAAGCACTTCATGGGCACCGTGCCGCGGCCCGAGGAGATCTGGGTCATCCAGGTCAACCCCGTGCAGCACGACGACGTTCCGGAGATGCCCAGCGACATCTCGGATCGCCGCAACCATCTGGCCGGCAACCTGAGCCTGCAGCACGAGCTGCAGATCGTCGACATGTGGAACGTCCTGATCCAGGAAGGCGGGCTTACGGACGCCTTCCGCGCCCGCGTCGGCATCGACGCGACGGAACCGATCGCGGTGCATTTCATCCGGATGTCGTCCGCGCTGCAGGAGGGCCTGGACTATCCGAGCAAGCTGTCACGGCAGCCGGATCACATCGAACGGCTGATGGCCGACGGCGAGGCTCAGGCCAACGCGTTTCTCGCCAAGCTCGCCGATGGACAGCCGCCGGTGCCGAGCGAACCCGACAGGCTGGTCGAGAGCGTCGAGGAACCCGGCTCGATGTGGCCGACCTGATGCGGCCGGCGGGGGCTGCCATCGGCCTGCTGTTGGCGTTGCTCGCGGCGAGCGCGCGGGCGCAACCGTCTCCCGACCTACCGCCCGCGCCGGCGCCGCCCCCTGACCTGCCGCCACTCACGCAGAACGCGCCACCGCCGCCGGTGCAGCCGATGGAGACGCCAAACCGGCCCGAGGTGCCCGGGCTGGTGGAGGTGCCGACAGCGCAGACGGGCCATCCAGCCGAAGCGCCGGCCGAGCCGGCGCCATCGGCCTCCGCTGGATGGGAGACGCCCCACTGGGACAAGGGGTTCGTGCTGGTATCGGCGCCGCCATCTAGCCCGATGCCGTTCCGGCTGGTGCTCAATCACGTGTCGCAGTTCAAGTACACGAACAGCCTGGCGACGAACGCGACATACACGGACCACAACGGGATGGTGCACGACGTCGTGAGGCGCAACGACATCCAGCTCACGCGCGACGTCTTCTACTTTTCCGGGCACGCGTTCGATCCGCGCCTGGTGTTCAACATCCTGGTCTTCACGTCGTCCGCGACGCTGGTGGCGACGGCCGCCGGGTACGTCGGTTTCGTGTTCAACAAGGGGTTCACCCTCTGCGCCGGCTACTTCTCGCTGCCGAGTGTGCGCAGCCTGACCGGAACCTATCCCTTCTTCCACGGCATC
>Ga0207708_10000757_pt1 | contig 24232 bp, 24 predicted proteins | sample KBSK5101metaG_FD_184340 | JGI IMG/M metagenome (GOLD analysis project Ga0207708, IMG submission 184340) | Corn, switchgrass and miscanthus rhizosphere microbial communities from Kellogg Biological Station, Michigan, USA - KBS K5-10-1 metaG... | ecosystem: Host-associated > Plants > Roots >...
CTGGCCGAGCTTGATCGGACCGCCCTGATACGGCGGATTGGTCGAGCTGTACACCGGGCTCCAGGGGCCGTAGCCGACGGCCGGCAGTCCGTTCTGGCGGGTCTGCTTGTTGTCGTCGGTGCGGTCGGTGCGGAGCGCGCGGATTCGCCAGCGCACGGTCGTCGTCCAATCCGGAGTGCGGTGGAACGTGTAGAACTCGCGCTCGTCGAGGACGTTCGTGAAGACCGTCTCCATCTTCGGCGTCGGGTTGTTGATGTCGATGAACCAGACCTGGTAGCCGTCGGCTCCCTCGACCGGCGCCCAACGAAGCAGGCCCGGAGCTGCGGGAAGCGGCTTCGGCGGGGAGCCCGGCGTCATGTCGAAGCCGAACGCCTTGCTCCAGGGAGTGGTCCCGGAAGCGGTGACTCCACGGACCCGTGCGAAGAGCGCGTGCGGGTTGCCTGTGATCCACGGCAGCATCACGGTGGGTGCTACGACGGGAGTCGTCAGCCCGCCGGTCGAGTAGACGATGCCGCTTTCGCGAAAGCTCGAGCTCGTCGCCAGCTGGAACTGGTAGCGGACCGCGCCGGGTACCGGATTCCATGCGAACGCGGGTGTGCGCGAGAAGGCCGTGGCGGAAGGCTCGTCGGCGCGCAGCAGGAAGCCGTGCAGGTTGGCGGGTGCGCGGCGAACAGGCTTCGCCGCCTCGGCGCCGGGCGCGAGTGTGAGCAGGCCGAAACAGACGGCGAGAAGAAGAGGGGTCCGCATGATCCTCTTTGGTAGTCGGCAGGGGCCGTGCGCCTGCTGTCCCTCGATCGAGGGATGGCCGGGCCGTCAGTTCAGGAGAGCGGCGAGGCGGGTTCCTGCGGCGAGGACGACAGCGTCGGCTCCGCGCCTGCCGACCAGTTGCACGGAGGCCGGCAGACCGTCTTCGGCCGGCCCGGCGGGGAGGGCCAGGGCAGGCCAACCGAGCGTGTTGAAGGGCAGCGTGTTGGCGATCAGCCGCTCTCGCAGCGCGAGGTCGCCGATCCCTGTGGGCGGCGCGACGCATGCCAGTGTCGGCGTCAGCAGGAGGTCGAGCCCGTCGAGGAGCTCGAGGCAGCGGTCGGCGTACTCGGTCCGCGCTTGCTCGGCGCGTGCCGCTTCTGCGTCGGACACGGCGAGACAACGCTCGATCTTGACCGCGATCTCATCCCCGTACAGCTCGCCCTCTTCTGTGTAGAGCTCGCGGTGCACGTCTGCGACCTCACGCATGAAGAGGGAGCCGATGTGTGGACGCGGCCAGTCGAGCGCGCGGCCTCGTGGAAATCGCGCCGCCGCAGCGGCGACGCGTTCGGCGACGAGCGGATCGGCGTCCTCGAGCCAGGCCACGCCGACGGCGACCTCTTCGAGGGAGCTCAGCTCTTCGGCGGTGAACTCCGGGGCGATCGCCTCGAGGAGCGCAGCGCAGTCGGTGACGCTCCGCGCCATCGGTCCGACGTGGTCGAAGCTCGGTGCGAGCGGAAAGCAGCCCGCGGTCGAGACGAGGTCGAAGGTCGGCTTGAAACCGACCACGCCGCAGCACGCTGCCGGAATGCGGATCGACCCGCCGGAGTCGGTCCCGAGCGCAGCTTCTGCGAGGCCCGCTGCCAGCGCCGCGGCGGAGCCGCCGGACGAGCCGCCGGCGATCCGGCCGGCAGCGAGGGGATTCGGGACGGTGCCGAAGTGTGCGTTCTCCGACGTGACCCCGTAGGCGAACTCGTGCAAGTTCGTCTTGCCGACGTTCGCATAGCCGGCCGCCTCGGCAAGGAGGAGAGATGCAGCACTCGTGGCCGGGACGTGCTCCGCGAAGATCGCCGAGCCGTACGTCGTCGTCAGGCCCGCAGTGTCGAGCAGATCCTTGACCGCGAGCCTGGTCCCCTCACCGACAGCAACGGGGGTCGCAAGGAAGATGCCGTCGGCCGCCATCGGCCGACCCTACTGGCTACTTGCGGCGCTTCGGCTTCGGCGGCTTCTTCGCCGACGCCATCGCGACGCGGCGTGTGGCGCTGGCACCCTTGGTGCCGCCTGCCGAGTAGCTCGTGAGCGTGAGGACGTTGGCCGGCGTGTTGGTCTTGCGCAAGCTCTTGAGCAGTTGGGTCGGCAGCACGAAGCGGATGTCGTTGTTGCCGACGTGCAGTCCTCCGGATCCGAGCCAGGTCGAGCCGAGCGTTGCTTTGAGCGTTCCGTTTCCGTTCGAGTAGACGATGAAGCGGAGGAGGCGAGTCTTCGAGGAAACGCGGATGAGCTCCGGGGCGTGCACGGTCAGATCCGGTGCCGGATCGGTTGTCGGCGCCTGGATGACCGGGCCGGTGACCTTCACGCCTGCGGGCGGCTCGCTCGCGCTTGCGGGCTTCGACTTGTCGACCGTGACCGTTCCGGAGACCGTGAACTCACGTCCGTCGAGTGCGGGAGGCACCGCGTCGTTCGTCTCGTTCGGTAGTGACACGTACGCGTGCGGACTGGCTGCGCACGTGTTCCACGGGACTGTCAACGTTGCGGTGCTGCCGGAGACCGTGAACGGTTGGGCTGTCGCGCCCTTGGTGTTCGCGTAGTAGTAGGGCGTTGACGCGACGCCTGCGGGCAGAGCGACCTTGAGCGCGAGCGACGCCGAATAACAGGGCCCGGTGTCGGTGTCGGCGCCGTGCGCGAGATCGAGATAACGAACAGCAAGGTGGTTGACTGCGAGCGTCACCGGGGAGATTGCACCGCTCGAGGAGCCCACCACGATCGAGCCCTGGGTTTGCGGCAACACTCCGGCGAGGAGCTCCGAGGTGAAGTTCCCCGTCATGCGGGCGGTCGTGTAGTCCTCGAAGAACTTCCCGAGCGTCGTGCCGAGTGGCTGAACGACGGCGGAGAGGGCTTGCGTTCCGGAGAGGGCGGGGGTAGCGGCGGATGTGTCGAGGACCGACTTGACCGCGCTGTCGCCGAAACGCTCGGCGAGATACTCGAAGAGCATCCACCCTGGGTAGCCGTTGCGATCGAACTCGGTGTCGCCGCACACGGATCCGACGCAATCCATCGTTCGGCCCGGATTCTGCTCGAGGCCGCCGATCGCGCTCTCGGCGCGAACCGACGCCCATTCGGCGAGCCCTTCGTGCAACCACTGGTTGGTGTCGGGCGGAAGCACCGCGTCCTCGAAGAGGTGAAAGACCTGGTGCGCGACGATGTGGTAGGTGAGCCCCGTCGCGGCATTGAGATGGATCGCACCGGCGCCGGCGGGGGCGACGGGGGTGATCACCGCGTCCCAGCGGCTCAGCGGTACCGGCACGCCGATGCCGATTGAGCCGGAGGTGAGGCAGCCTGAGCCGAAGTCGTCGACGGAGATGTCGGTGAGGCCGTCGCCGCTGTCCGGGACCGGAGTCGTGTAGCCCCAGCTGCTGTAGAGGGCGTAGGCGCGCTCGGCCATGCCGAGCACGTCTCCCGCGTGCTCCTGGGTGATCGTCGCCGTCGGGCAGGGCGACGTGTCGCCGCTCAGGTGAACCTGGAAGTGATCACTCGAGAGTGTCGAGGGCCCGGTCGGAAATGGGTCGGTGGCCGCGGCCCGCGGCGCGCCGGCTGCGAGCGACGCCGCCAGGACGACCAGGGCGAAGGGCAGCCGCAAACGGGATGATCGCGTCATCAGGAGCCAGATCGGCGCCCGAACGCGATTCCTTTAGCCGGGGCTCAGTCGTAGTGCAGGTAGATGAACGACACCGCGATCGTGCCGAGGACGATCAGGACAACCACGCCCACCAGCGCGAGCGCGAGAACGATGTTCTTGCGGGCGACTTCCCCGACGGGTTCGACAGGGGCCACGGTCGTGCTCGGTGCAGGATCGGCTCTGGGCTCGGTCATCACAGCAGCGGGTCGACCGCCATCGCCGCGAAGAGCAGCGCGAGATAGAGCAGCGAGAAGTGGAAGAGTAGTGCTGCCCGGCGCGGCGTCGTCTCGCGGCGCAGGGCGAGCGCGAGCCAGAGGAACGCGCCGCCGAGGAGAAGCGCCGCGCCGAGATAGAGGAAGCCGAGTGGCCCCCAGACGACAGGGAACACGGTGGCCGCCACGAGCACCACCGCGTACAGGAGTATTTGTCGTGTCGTCTCGCGCTCCCCGCGGACGACGGGCAGCATCGGAATCCGCGCGGCTTCGTAGTCGCGCCGGATCAGCAGTGCAAGCGCCCAGAAGTGCGGCGGAGTCCAGAGGAAGACGATGAGGAAGAGCCAGAGCGCCGGCAGCGTCAGATTCCCCGTGACCGCGGCATAGCCGACGAGGGGCGGGACAGCTCCAGCCGCGCCACCGATCACGATGTTCTGCGGCGTCGAGCGTTTCAGCCAGTGCGTGTACACGAGCACGTAGAAGAGGTTGCCCACGAGAGCGAGCGTCGCCGTGAGCACGTTCGCAAACGACGCGAGCAGGACGAAGCTGAACGCGGACAGCGTCAGTCCGAACTCGAGCGCGCGCGACGGCGGCATACGCTCCGCCGCCAGCGGCCGTGCTCTGGTGCGCGCCCCCATTAGCTTGTCGATGTCGCGGTCGAGGACGTGGTTGAGAGCGGACGCGCCGCCGCATGCGAGCGCAAGCCCGGTCATCGTCACGACGATCAGCGACGCAGACGGAACGCCTCGCTCGGCGACGAACATGCCGCAGAGACCCGTGATGAGCAGCAACGACATGATGCGCGGCTTCGTCAGGGTGACGTAGTCCCGCCACGACGCTGCGGGCGCGGTCTCGCCGCGATAGGTCGCCACGGCGAGGAGGAGCGCGGCGGCGAAGGCGATCGCTGCGAATGCGAGGTGTAACCCCGGAGCCGTCACGAGCGCCGCAATTCCGAACAGGACCAGCGCGCTCAGCGAGGGCACGAGCAAGCGCCGATGAAACGTGAGCGCCGAGACGACGAGGGCGAGCAGAGGCGGAAGGGCCAGCGCCGCGAGCAGCCGGTGCGCGGTGCCGAGAGAGGCCGCACCGCTCACGACTGCGAGCAGGACGGCAAGCGCCGCGAACAGCGCCGTCAGCCGCAGCCAGGAACCGGGCCTAGGCATTGGCTCGCCCGGCGAGCCGACGCCGCAGGTCGCGGAGCGGTCGCGCGCTGGTGACATACGGGACCCTGTCGAAGTTGAACGCCGGCGGTGGGGACGTCGTGTACCACTCGAGCGTGTCGCCGAGCCACGGATCGTTCGGCGCACGACGGCCGGTGCGGGTGGTCTTCACGACGTTGATGAAGAAAAGCAGGATGCCGACCGCCATGATGCCCGATCCGATCGATGAGATCAGGTTGTAGGCCTGGAAGAGCCCGTGCCGGTCGTAGGTGTAGATCCGGCGGGGCATACCCATCAGCCCGAGCATGTGCTGCGGGAAGAACGTGAGGTTGAAGCCGATGAACACGAGCCAGAACTGAGCCTTGCCCAGGCGTTCGTCCAGCACTCGCCCGAAGATCTTCGGCCACCAGTAGAAGAGGGCGGCGAACGCCCCGAAGACCGCACCGCTGAAGAGGACGTAGTGCATGTGCGCGACGACGTAGTAGGTGTCCGTCACCTGCCAGTCCACGGGAAAGGCGGCCAGGAAGATTCCGGAGAGTCCGCCGATCGTGAACAACGCGATGAATCCGAGCGCCCAGAGCATCGCGGTGTCGAAGATGAGGTTGCCGCGCCACGTGGTTGCGATCCAGTTGAAGATCTTCACGCCCGTCGGGACGGCGATCACCATCGACGAGAGCATGAAGAAGACGTTGAGAAAGCTGGGCAGCCCGACGCTGAACATGTGGTGCGCCCAGACGAGCATCGAGTAGAAGCCGATCGCGATCGTCGAGAAGGCGATCGCTTTGTAACCAAAGATCGGCTTGCGCGAGAAGACGGGAATGACCTCGGAGATCACGCCCATCGCGGGCAGGATGATGATGTAGACCTCGGGATGGCCGAAGAACCAGAACAGGTGCTGGTAGAGGAGTGCGTTTCCACCCTCCTGCGGTAGGAAGAAGTGCGTTCCCGCCTGGCGATCGAGGAGCAGGAACGTCAGCCCGACGCCGATCACCGGCAGGACGACGACCAGCAGGAACGAGTAGACCTCGATCGCCCAGACGAACAGCGGAATTCTCATCCAGCTCATTCCGGGCGCGCGCATGTTGTGGATCGTGCAGATGAAGTTGATCGCACCCAGGAGCGACGAGATCGCAACGAGATGGAGGGAGAGGATCCAGAGGTCCTGTCCGCTGCCGGGTGAGAAGAACTTCTCGGAGACGGGCGGGTAGCTGTACCAACCGGACTTCGCCGCGCCGCCGCTCGAGAGGAAGCTCATGAACATGACGATGCCGCCGAAGAGGAAGAACCAGTACGAGGCTGCGTTCAGCCGTGGGAAGGCCATGTCGCGCGCGCCGATCATCAGTGGCACGAGGAAGTTCGCCAATCCCGCCCAGAACGGGACGATGAACAGGAAGATCATCGTCGTCCCGTGGATCGTGAAGAGCTCGTTGTAAGAGTTCTTCGTGATGAAGCTCTCACCCGCGGTCGCGAGCTGAGAGCGCATCAGGAGTGCGAGGATGCCGCCGGCGGTGAAGAAGACGAGCGAGGTGGCGAGGTAGAGGATCCCGATCCGCTTGTGGTCGACGGTCGTGATCCAGGACATCACGCGGCCTCGGCGCCAGTCGGGGCGGTACGGGGCGATCGGCTCGGCTCTAGCCGCCACTCGCCGACTCCTTGTAGACGTGCGCCTTCAGATAAGCGAGCAGCGCATTGACCTGCGCGTCAGTCCAGCCGCGCGCCACGGGTGGCATGTAGTTCGCGACGGGCGCCCGTTGGTTGAGCCCCTGGGTGATCAGCGTCCGCAGGCCCTCCGGCTGGACCAGGGTCGAGTTGTTCTTGATGGCGGGGCCGTACCCGCCGGAGCCGTCCAGTGCATGACACTGCGCGCAGGCGCCTGTCCACTCCTGGCCGCCGAGCTCGAGCGGGTTGGCGAGTGACGCGAGGTACGACTCGTACTCGCTCTGGCTCTGCGCGACCACGCTTGCGCGCATCGTCGCGTGGTAGACGCCGCAGAACTCTCCGCACTGTCCGCGATAGGTGCCGACCTGGTCCGCCCTGAACCAGGTCTTCGTCGGGTTACCGGGAATGGCGTCGAACTTTCCCTGCAGCGCCGGAATCCACCAGCTGTGGTCGACGTCCTCCGAGTGGATGTTGACCTGGACGACCCGGTCGACCGGCACGTGCAGATCGTTGATCGACACGGCGCCGTTCGGATACGTGAACTGCCAGTAGAACTGGTGCGCGTCGATTCTGATCTGCAGGGGTCCGCCTTCCGCCCTCGCTTTCGGGATGTCCTGGATCCCGGGCAGCTCGTACAGGACGAACGCCACGATCGCGGCGAGCATGACCACGGGAATCGCGGTCCAGATCAGCTCCAGGCGTGTCGCGCCGTGGACCTGCGGGCCTTCCGCGTCGCGCGGGCGTCCCCGGCGGCGATAGCGGAAGATGAACAGGAGCAGCGCGCTCTCGACAACGACGAAGACCACTGCCGTGAAGATCGTGATCCAGAGGTAGGTGTCGTCGATCCGCTCTGCATTGGGCGAATGCGGCGTCACGGGTGCAAAACCGCCGTTGCCAGCGTAGGCGACGCCAACCACCGCCAGCGCGACGCCGAGAGCAACTACCAAGACGAAGACCTTGCGCCTCACGAGCGATGGCATCCTATGAGAGGTGGAGGCCAATTCGCGCGTCCAGCTGCCCGTAGGCACCGGAGATAGTTACGAGGTGTACGTGAACGGGGTTCGGCAAGAGCCAGGCCGCGACTTCGACCGCATCGGGGAGGAGCTCGTCTTCCGGCGGGCCCTCGCCCAGGAGGGTCGTCTCGGCCCGGTCCGCTGGCTCTCGATGCTGCTCGGGGTCGCCGGCACCTATCGGAAGCACGAGACGGTCGATCTGGTCTACGACGAGGGCGGACGCCGCACGGTGGCGAGCCTGGCGCCCAAGGACTAGCGCACGAGGCCGAACCCCGTCATACCTCGTTCTTTGCCTCAGGCTCCAATCTGTAGCCAACTCCGTATCTGGTCTGGATGAAGGTATGGCGCGACGCCCGCCGGTCGATCTTGTCGCGTAGCCGCCGGACGAAAACGTCGACCGTGCGGTCGCGGTGCGTCTCCCGCCGTCCCCAGATCTTCTGCAAGAGCTCGTCGCGGGTCACCACGCGTCCCCGCTCGAGTGCGAGCTGGTAGAGGAGCCGGAACTCCGTCGGTGTCAGCTCGGCGCTCTCGTCGTCGACGAACGCCTGAACCTCCCGTGGGTCGATCCGCAACTCCTCGATGTTGATCGGCTCGCCGCGCGGAGTATCGTCGCGTCGACTCGCCCGCCTCGAGGCCGCGCGAACACGGGCAACGAGCTCCTTCATCGAAAACGGCTTGACGAGATAGTCGTCTGCGCCGAGATCGAGTGCATGCACGCGGTCGTGCTCGGTGCCGCGGGCCGAGACGACGACGATCGGTGTGGCGATGCCCTCCGAGCGGGCCTCCTGGATCACGCTCCAGCCGTCACGCTCGGGGAGCATCAGGTCGAGGACGACGACATCGGGGCGCTCGAATCGGAGCCGTGCCAGACCTTGCTCGCCCTTGCCGACCACGACGGGATCGAACCCCGCGGAGGCGAGATGGCGCGCCATGCCCTCAGCGATGACGCTGTCGTCTTCGACGATCAGGACTTTGGCCATACTCGACCTGAATCATGGAGGATGCGAGGGCCTATCAGGAGCTTCGAGTCGGCTTCACCGCAGCTGTCTCGCACGAGCTCCGCACTCCCCTGGCACGGTTGCTCGTGATCCTGGAGACGGCGGGTCTTCCCGGAACCGACCGTGATGAGCTTCTTTCCCAGGCGCGGGAGGAGGTCGAGCAGATGGCGGAGCTCGTGAACGACGTGCTCTTCCTCTCGGAGCTCGAAAGCGGTCGCGAGGTCGTAGCCCTCGGGAGAACCGAAGTGCGGCCCGTCCTCGAGGAGGTCCGTGCCCGGCTCGCCGATAGCGCCGAGCGGGCCGAGATCTCGATTCGAGTCGAGGCGGAGCACGGGATCGAGCTGCCGCTGCGACGCCGAATGCTGCAGACGATCGCCGAGAACCTCGCGCAGAACGCCATTCGCTATGCGGGCCCGGGAGCCACGGTGACGCTCGGCGCCGAGGCCGGCGTGCTTCGGGTCAGCGACGACGGTCGAGGGGTCGAGGAAGAGGAGCTTCCCCGTCTCTTCGAGCGTTTCTACCGGAGCGATCGCGCTCGCGCCTCTCGCGGGACCGGCCTCGGGCTCGCGATCGTCAAGCACGTCGTGGTCTCCGCCGGTGGCCAGGTCGAGGCATCGGGCGGCCCGGGACGGGGGCTGCACATCGAGTGCAGGTTCCCCGCCCCGTAGCTGTTTCGCCAATTACGTGTGGACCAGGTTGAGGGTCTTGAGCGAGGCCTTGAGAACGACCTTCGGCAGCGGCGAGAAGAGGAGCTTCGGGCCGTCCGCCTGTCCCTTCGTGACTGCCCAGCGGATGAACTGCTTGAGCTCGGCCGCCTTGGCCGTCTGCTTGGGCACGATCACGTAGGTGAAGGTGCAGATCGGGTAGGCGATCTTCTGCCGCTTCGACGGGTTGACGATCGAGATGCCGCCGTTGTCCGGGGCGACACGAAGAATCGTCGCGCCCGCCGCCTTGATGCCGTTCAGGCCGGGCAACGCGTAGATGCCTGCGCGGTTCTGGACTGCGGCGAACTTGAAGTGATTCGCCAGCGAGAAGGCGACGTCGACGTAGGTGATCCCGCCGTCCGTCTGGCTGAGCGCTGCCGACACGCCTGCCGATCCGCGCGCGCCGATGCCTGTCGGCCAGTTGACGGCGACACCCTTCCCGGGACCGCTCTTCCAGGAGCGGCTGACGGAGTTCAGGTACTCGGTCAGGTTGTACGTGGTGCCGCTGTTGTCGGAGCGGTGGATGGTGGTGATGTCGAGGTTGGGCAGCGACTTGCCCTTGTTCAGCTTCACGAGTGCCGGGTCGTTCCACTTCTTGATCCGGCCGAGGAAGATGTTGGCGACGACCGTGCCTGTCATGCGGATGTGGTTCGGCAGCGCATCGCCCTTATAGGCGATCGAAGTCGCCGAAAGCGCCCACGGGATCTGAGCGCAGCCCTTGCAAGCGGCTGCCTGGTCGGGGGTCAGCGGCGCGTCGCTGGCGCCGAAGTCGACCGTGCGGTTGGTGATGGCATTGATGCCGCCGCCCGAGCCGATCGGGCCGTAGGTGACCTTGAGGCCGAACGCCGAGTCGACCTTCGGGATCCAGGCCTGCACGAGCTTCGAGACGAATGAGCTGCCGGCGCCGGTCAGGCTTCCGGATGTGCTGCGGTCGGACTTTGCTCCGGCACCGCTTGCAACTGCCAGAGCCGCGATGCTGAGCGCACCGATCAGTGCGAGGGTCTTCCGCCTCAAGTTGGTTCCTCCCATTGGTTTCTCGTCGGATGCAAGTAGCCGAAGCCTGCCCTGCGACCTGTGAGCAGGGGGGTGCCGGGAGGTGACTTTCTGGTTACGGAGCGGTGACCGCCGCGCTCCTGGACCGGCTCCCGAATTAGGGTTGCTCCTCCGATGGCGTCCATCCCGTCCGACTATCCGGTGACCCATCCCCGTCGAGGGCTCGGCGACCGTCTCGGCGACCACGGTCTCAAGGCCATCACCCTCGCAGCAGCCCTTGCCGCCGTCGTTCTCCTCGGCGCGATCGTGTGGAAAGTCATGGAGCTTGCATGGCCCGCGATCTCGTACTACGGGCTGAGCTTCCTGACGTCGGATACCTGGGATCCGGTCAGGAAAGAGTTCGGAGCGCTCTCATTCATCTACGGCACGGTGATCAGCTCGTTCCTGGCCCTCCTGATCGCCACACCGCTGGCGGTCGCAATCGCGCTGTGGTTGAGCGAGCTCGCGCCCAGAGGCGTGCGGGGCGTCATCGGTTCGCTCGTCGAGATGCTGGCGGCGATCCCCAGCGTCGTGCTGGGTCTCTGGGGGATCCTCGTACTCGGGCCTTACCTGTCGCACACTCTCGAGCCGTGGCTGCACGACCACCTCGGGTTCCTCCCGATCTTCGGCCCGCCGTCGTCGACCGGAACCGGGATGTTCACCGCCGCGCTGATTCTCACGATCATGGTCGTCCCGATCGTTGCGAGCATCTGCCGTGAGCTCTTCCTGCAGGTTCCCAGTGAGCTCGAGGAGGGAGCGCTCGCGCTTGGCGCAACCCGCTGGGAGATGATCCGCGGCGTCATTCTCCCCGCGACCCGGACCGGGATTGCCGCGGCCGTCATCCTCGGGCTCGGTCGTGCGCTCGGCGAGGCGATCGCGGTCACCCAGGTGATCGGTGGCGGCACGAAGATCACGAGGAACATCTTCGGGCCGAGTGACACGATCGCCAGCAAGATCGCCTCCAGTTATCAGGGTGCGGCTTCGGGCCTCGAGGCGGCGTCCCTCCTCTACCTCGCCGCCATCCTCCTGGTGATCGGCTTGCTCACCAACTTCGTTGCACAGATCGTCGTCCGTCGCTTCGATCCACTGCGGGGCGCGCGCTGATGTCCACGTTGAGCCCGGAGTTCTCGCTTCGGCCGACCGGCCGGCTTCGACGGCGCCGAATAGTGAACAAGATCATGGAGGGCGTCGGCACCCTCGCTGCGCTGCTCGCCGTCGCCGTCCTGGGGCTCGTGATCGTCTCGGTTGCGGTCCGAGCTGCGCCCGCGATCAGCCTCGACTTCTTCACAAAGCCTCCGAACATCTTCGGCGGGCCCGGCGGTGGCATTTCGAGTGCGATCGTCGGGTCAATACTGATCGTGGGGATGGCGACCGCTCTGGCGCTCCCGCTAGGCGTGCTGATCGCGATCTACCTCACGGAGTTTGCGCCGCGAGCCGTCGCCGTACCGGTCCAGCTCGTACTCGACATCCTCAACGGTCTTCCGACCATCGTCACCGGCATCTTCGTGTACGGGATCCTGGTGATCGGACACACCCAGAGCGCCTACGCCGGGGCGGTTGCGCTTGCGATTGTGATGCTTCCCCTGGTGGCGCGCGCTGCCCAGGAGACTTTGCTCCTGGTCCCTTCGGCCTTGCGCGAAGGAGCCCTCGCGCTTGGCGTTAGCCGGTGGCGGACGGTCCTCGGAGTGATCCTCCCGACAACCTTGGGAGGCATCCTCACAGGGGGAGTCCTTGCGATGGCGCGGGCGGCCGGCGAGACCGCGCCGCTGCTCTTCACCTCTTCGATCTTCAATCCCGCGGTGTCGACGGATGTGAGTCACGCGCTACCCAACATCCCGGTCCTGATCTTCACCTACTCGGAGCAGCCCGACCAGGTGTTGCACGAACAGGCCTGGGGCGCCGCGCTCGTCCTGATGGCGTTCGTCCTCGTGGCTAGTCTTTCTGCCAAAGCGTTACTTGCTCGTTCGCAGAGGAAGCTCGGTCGATGACGACCCATAACGTTACGATCCCTGTCGAAGTGGGCCCTGTCGAAATCGCCCAGGAACGTAGAGCTCCTGCTCCTGCCCAGCGCGAGGTCGTCTTCGACATTCGCGACCTCGCGGTGAATTACGGCCCGACGACCGCCATCAGCGGGGTCACTCTCGAGATCTACAAGAACTACATCACCGCGATGATCGGGCCGTCGGGCTGCGGCAAGAGCACGTTCATCCGCTGCTTGAATCGAATGAACGATCTTGTCCCGGGGGCGACGATCGACGGGCAGGTGCTGTACCAGGGACAAGACATCTACGGCGACGGCGTCGACCCTGTCGAGGTTCGCCGCCGAATTGGAATGGTCTTCCAGCGCGCGAACCCTTTCCCGAAGTCGATCTACGACAACGTCGCCTGGGGGCCGCGCGTGCTCGGGATGAAGAAGGACCTGGACGAGCGCGTCGAGAAGGCTCTGACCGGGGCGGCGCTGTGGAACGAGGTGAAGGATCGGCTCAAGAAGAGTGGACTGTCCCTTTCGGGCGGTCAGCAGCAGCGTCTCTGCATCGCGCGCGCGATCGCGATCGAGCCCGACGTGCTACTGCTTGACGAACCGGCGTCGGCTCTCGACCCGATCGCGACCACAGCGATCGAGGAGCTTATGCATGAGCTCAAGAAGGAGTACACGCTCGTGATCGTGACGCACAACATGCAGCAGGCTGCGCGCGTCGCCGATCTCACCGCATTTTTCTCGCTCGAGGTGACGGAGAGCAAGCGGACCGGAGTGCTCGTCGAGTATGACTCGACCGACAAGATCTTCACGAATCCGGCGGAGAAGCGTACGGAGGACTACGTGACAGGAAGGTTCGGATGAGATCAACTTTTCAGGATGAACTGAATCTTCTCGAGACGACTTTGCACGAGGAGGGCGCACTTGTCCTTCGAGCCCTTCGCGGTGCGATTAATGCACTCGAGCAGCGAGATCACGAGCTCGCCGACGAGGTGATCGCCTTCGACGATGACGTCGACGAACGCTATGTGAAGGTCGTGGAGGGGATCCAGTCATTGCTGGCGCGTCAGACGCCGGTGGCGAGCGATCTACGACTCGTGCTCGCGATGCTCCACATCAACCTTCACCTCGAGCGCATGGCGGACTATTGCGTGACGATCGCCAAACTGTCGAAGCTCGTGCCCGAAGTCGAGCCCTCGCCCCGCTTCATCGAGGGTTTCGAGGAGATGGGAGCGCGCTGCGAAGAAATGACCCGCATCGCGATGGACGCATTCGCGGACCGCGACCTTGCGCGCGCCGAGGTGCTCGTTGAGTTGGACGAGCTCGTCGACCGGGCGAACCGGCGCGTGGTCGAGCGGATTCTCGAGCTCGGCGGGGCGGCGAGGATGCGCGAGTACGGCCTAAGGATGGTTCTCGTCTCGCGCGCGCTCGAGCGGATCGGGGATCACGCTGTGGACATCGGCGAGCAGGTCGCCTACCTGCTGACCGGGGAGTTTCGGGAGTTCACGGACGCCTCGCATCCCGCTTCGCGCGAGGCGTAGCTCACGCAGACAGGACGCGTTGGTCCGTCGCCTCCTGAAGCGAGTGGAGTGCGGCGGCGTACACATCCTTCTCGAGCGAGTACATCGGCCGCAAGTCGACAGCGCCGTTGACCTCGAGCACGATCCAGCTGTCCCCGAGGGGTAGCAGGTCGACGCCGGCGAAGTCGATCCCGAGAGCGCGAGTTGCCGCGAGCGCAAGTTCGGATGCATCAGGTGGCGGCACCGCCGCCGAGGGCGTCCCGCCGAGCGCGACGTTCGTGCGCCACTCGTCCGGTTGAGCGGTGCGCGATGCGGCCCCCACGACTCGGCCTGCCGCGACGATCACGCGCAGATCGATTCCGAGCGGTGGCACGAGCTCCTGCACGATTCCGCCGATGCTCCACCACGCGCGACTGTTCATCGTCCCGATGTACCGAGCGAGCTCCACCGGATCGCCGCAGAGCTCGACGTCCCGCCCCCAGCTGCCGAAGCGCGGCTTTGCGACCACCGGATAACGGAGCGGCTCTGCCGAGCTCACGGACTGCAGCCGGCGAGTGCGCGGGTGGGGAACGCCAGCCGTGCGCAGCAGACGGGCAGTCAGAAGCTTGTCGTGGCAGGCGAGGAGCCCGGGGGGCCGGTTGAGGACGCGCACTCCCTGGGCTTCGAGCTGCGTCACGCTCCAGATGCCTTCCTCGACGCTGTCGAGATTTTGCGAAACGTCGAGCCGGTTCAAGGCGACATCGCCGCGCGTGAGCCGAAGGAGCGCCCGTCGAGGCGCGAGCAGATGAGGTCGTGCGCCGACCCACCCTCGAGCGGCGAGGGCCATGTTGGTCTCCGTCTGCTGATGGGCGACGACGGCGAACTCCATCTGTGAAGCGTGCGGGACTGCGTCAAGGACGTGGGTGAACAGGGAGGAGCCACGCCGTGACGATCGTGTGAATGGCGGCCTAGCCTCTCATATGACGAAGTGGTGAACAGGCTGGCTCGACGAGGTGGCAACACTTATCGTCTGCCCGGAGCTAGGATCAGACCGCTTTGGCTACTGACGCCTCCGCAAACGGTTCGCGGATCTTCACCGCGACGTACCTGGACACGGAGGACCGGCGCCTCTCGCGCGCCGGGATCAGCCTTCGTCGGCGGATGGAGAACGGCAAGAGTGTCTGGGAGCTCGACGTCGGCCAGGCCACGCGCGAAGCCGACGGCGGGCCGGGCGGCCCTCCCACCGAGATTCTGCGCTTGCTCGCTGCGCCGCTACTTGGTCGTGAGCTCGTCGAGATTGCCAGGACGCGAACTCGTAGTGAGGGCGACGACGTCGAGACCGCTCTGCTCGACGGCCAGCGCGTCGTCAGCCTCGTAGCGGACTGGCGGCCGAAGCTGCCGAAGCCGAAGAAACAGAAGAAAGTGCACACCGGTGCGCCGGCGCTCGATCGCCTCTGCACCTATCTCAAAGAGCAGGTGGACGAGATCGCGCTTCACGATCCTGGCGCCCGTCTCGGTGAGGCGCCGGAGCACGTTCATCAACTGCGTGTCGCGACGCGTCGTGCGCGCTCCGCTCTTCGCACCGCCCGCCCCCTTCTCGACAAGGCATGGGTGGACGGACTGCGCGCCGAGCTCAAGTGGCTCGGCGGTGAGCTCGCGCCGGCGCGCGATCTCGACGTTCTCCTCGACGGGCTGCGGAAGGACGGAAAGAAGCTCGGTAAGCCGGGAAGCGCCATCATCCGCCAACTCGAAGGCGATCGCCGCCGAGCGCAGACGCGCCTCGTGAAAGCGCTCGACAGTGCTCGTTACCTGAGCGTCCTGGAAGAGCTCGAACGCGGGGCGAACGCGCCTCGCGTGCGCAGGGTCGACAAGTCACTGAAGAAGCTCGCGCGCCGAGACTTCAGGCGATTGCGCCGCGCGGTCCGCGCGCTGAAGAAGAAGCCGTCAGACGAGGCCCTGCACGAGGTACGCAAGCGCGGCAAACGAGCACGCTACGCGGCCGAGCTTGCGGGCGGCAAGCGGGCGCGTCGGTTCGCGGAGGCTGCGAGGTCGTTCCAGGACGTCGTCGGCCACCATCAGGATGCGGTCGTTGCCGAGGAACGTTTGACTGCGTTCGTTCCGAAAGCGAAGAGCTCGGACGCGGTCTTTGCTGCGGGCAGGCTGCTCGAGCGTCAGCACACGCGTCGCCGAAAGGCCCGCAAGTCGCTACCGAAGGCCTGGAAGAAGCTCGACCGTCAGGGACGCAAGCTCTGGGCTTGACGGGGACGGTCCGGGCCGCCGGCGGAGTGCCGGTGCGTCGACGAGAGGACGGTTCGCTCGAAGTGCTGCTCGTCCATCGCCCCAGGTACCACGACTGGACGTTTCCGAAAGGGAAGGTCAAGGGGGACGAGAGCGACGAGGAGGCGGCCGTGCGCGAGGTGAGGGAGGAGACGGGGCTCGCGTGCACACTCGGCCGGGAGCTCCCGAGTACCCGGTACACCGATCTGAAGCTGCGCGACAAGACCGTGCGCTACTGGGAGCTCGAACTGAGCTCGGGCAGCTTCGAACCGAACGACGAGGTGGACGAGATCGAGTGGTTGGCACCTGACGTCGCTGCGGAGCGTCTGACGTACTCGCGCGACCGGGCAGTTCTACGCTCGCTTGAAAGCCGGAGATGACGCTCCTGCTCATTCGCCATGCATCCGCCGGGGACCGCGACGACTGGGTGGGCGATGACCTGCCGCGGCCGCTCGACGCTCGGGGGCGGGACCAGGCTTCGCGGCTCCCGGAGCTCCTCGGTGACTACGAGATCGCGCGTGTCCTGTCCAGCCCGGCGGCGCGTTGCGTGCAGACGGTCGAACCGCTTGCCCGCTCTCGCGGGCTAGACATCGAGGTGCGCGAGGAGCTCAGCGAAGAGCAGCAAGGCGAAGCCGGCGCCACGCTCGTGCGTTCCCTCGTCGGAGAGCAGACCGCCCTCTGTGTTCACGGCGGGCTCAGCGACACCATCTCCGGCGTTTCGCAGAAGAAGGGTGAAGTGCTCGTGCTCGACGACGAGGGGAAGGTCGTCGAGCGCTTCCGTTCCTAACCGACCGCTTCGGCCAGCTCGTCGAGCGCGATGAGTGCAGCCCCTTCGCGGATCCCGCCGCGGCCGATCTCGAGCGGCATACCGAGTCGATTCTGGACCTCTCCGAGGATGAGCGTTCCCGCGGTCAGCGTCTGCGCTCGCGCCTGACCGACTCCGTATGTTTCCTCGATCGAGCGACTCGAGCGCTTGGCGAGCTTGCGCGCAGCTGACGACAGGCTCTCGGCGTCGAGTGTCGTCCCGACAACCTTGCGAAGCGCGCGTGCTGTTCCGCCGGTCGCGATCGCCGTTCGCGCCAGCGGCGGTGTCAGCTCGGCGAACGCGGCGCTCACTTCAGCTCGAGCTGCGTCGAGGGCCTCCGGTGAGGCCGGCGTCGAGCCCAGTGCCCGCCGCGTCAGCCGGAGGGAGCCGAGATCGAAGGAGCGCGCCCAGGCCGGGCCGCCCGAGTCTGAGCCGACCACCACTTGAGTGGAGCCGCCGCCGACGTCGCAGACGGCGATCAGGTCGGACGGTGGTGTGCTTTCGAGTGCTGCGACGGCGCCGTACCAGGCGAGCTCGCCTTCCTCATCCGGCGTGAGGACGCGCGTCGGGACGCGGGTCGTCACGGCCAGCCGGGAAACGAGCGCCTGTCCATTGGCCGCCTGTCGTCCCGGTGAGGTCACGAGGATCTCGATCCGGTCGCAGCCGAGCTTCCGAGCGCGACGCACATGAGCGCCAGCGATCGAGGCGGCCTCCGCGAGCTTTTCCTCGCCGATCCCGCCCGAGTGCTCGATGTCCTCACCGAGGCCTAGCTGGACCCGCTGTTCACGAACCGCAACCAGCCGGCCCTTCTGGCGCGTGGCGACCAGAAGGCGCAGCGTATTCGCGCCGACGTCGATTATTGCCACCCGCACAAACGCGATTCTGGCCACCCCATCGGTCGTCGCCCTTCCGGGGAGGAATAAACGCAGCAGCTGCAAGATCAGCGCGTCCGCAGCGAGGCGGCTCTGCGGCGGGCGCGTGCCCGGGCGCTTCGCATGAACACCTGCTGCGCTTGGCGGCCACGATCGCCCTTCTTGGGACGCAACTTCATCCAGCGTCCTTCGGAGCTCATTTCCCACGCCGAGGCGTTGTCGGCCAGGAGGACCTCGAACGCACGGACGAGCTCCTGCTGCGCCCGCCCATCCTCGACCGGGGTGAGCACCTCGATCCGGTGATCGAGGTTCCGCGGCATCAGGTCCGCGCTCCCTATGAGGATCGATCGTTTCTGACCTGCTTCGAAGATGAAAATGCGGCTGTGCTCGAGGAAGCGGCCCACAATGCTCCGGACACGGATCGTCTCGCTCAGTCCGGGCACACCCGGTCGGAGCGTGCAGATGCTGCGGGCGACGATGTCGATGATCGCCCCTTCCTGTGATGCGCGGTAGAGCTCCTCGATCAGCTGCTCGTCATTGAGGCTGTTCACCTTGATCCGGATCCGCGCCTCCTCGCCGTTCGCTGCCGCTCGACGGACCTCGCGAATGTGCTCGACCATTCCGTCGCGCATGCCGAAGGGAGCCACGAGCAGCTTGCGGAAGGGCTGCGGCTGGCTGAAGCCACTCAGATAGTTGAAGAGATCCGCGACGTCTGCGGTGATGTCCGCATCGGCCGTGAACAGACCGTAGTCCTCGTACGTCTTCGCGGTCATGATGTTGTAGTTGCCCGTGCCGAGGTGCACGTAGCGCCGTAGCTCGCCTCCCTCCCGGCGGACGATGAGCGTCATCTTCGCGTGAATCTTCAAGTTCGGAAAGCCGTAGACGACGTGCACGCCAGCCTGTTCGAGTGAACGAGACCAGCCGATGTTGCGGCTCTCGTCGAAACGGGCCTTCAACTCGATCAGCGACATGCTTTGCTTGCCACGTTCTGCCGCGTAGATGAGCGCCGGCACCACAGGTGAGTCCTCGCTCGTCCTGTACAGCGCCGTCTTCAGTGCAACCACCGCCGGGTCCCGCGCGGCGGCCCTGAGGAACGCTTCGTAGCTCGAGGCGAACGAGTCGAACGGATGGTGCACGAGGATGTCAGTGCGCCGGATCTCCGCGAACAGCTCGTCCGCGTCGGCTGCCGCGAGGAAACGCGGATGCACGACCGGATACCAGGGCTCCTCCTTGAGGTCAGGGCGGTCGATCGAGACGAGCTCCTGCAGCTCAGCCAGGTCGAGGAGGCCCGGGATCAGATAGATCTGCTCGGTTCTAGCGCTCAGACCGCGCTCGAGCCGTTCGAGCATCCGGTCTGAGACGGAGCCGGAGACCTCGACGCGCACGACGTCGCCGAATCGCCGCCGCCGCAGCTCATCCTGCACCGCCTCGAGCAGGTCGTCTGCCTCGTCCGACACTTCGAGGTCCGCGTCGCGTGTCACGCGAAATGCGGAGCACTCGACGATCTCCATGCCGGGAAACAGGCGTGGCAGAAAGTGCCGGATCACCCGCTCGAGGGGAAGGAAGAGCCCGCGCGTGCCGATTGAGAAGAAGCGCGGAAGCAACTCGGGGACCTTGACGCGGGCAAACCGCTCCTCGCCCGAGTCCGGGTCGCGGACGAAGATGCCGAGGCTTAGCGACAGAGGTGAGATGTAGGGAAACGGCTGACCCGGCCCGACCGCGAGCGGCGTGAGGATCGGGAAGATGTCGCGCCAGAAGCGCTGCTCGAGCTCCTCGAGTTCCTTGCGGTTGCAGTCCTCGACCTCGCCGACGATCACGCCGGCGTCGGCCAGCGCCGGACGAAGCTCGCGCTTCCAGAGTTTCGCCTGCGCGGCGGTTAGCTCGAGTGTCTTCTCTCGGATTGCGGCGAGGGTCTCAGGCGCGGTTCGTCCGTCGGGAGAGCGCACGAGCAGCCCGGCCTCCTCCTGACCCATGAGACCGGCGACTCGAACCTGGAAGAACTCGTCCAGATTGGATGAGAAGTACGCGCAGCTCCGCGACCGCTCGAGGAGTGGCAATGCCGGGTCCGACGCACGCGCGAGGACGCGCGCGTTGTAGTCGAGCCAGGAAAGCTCCCGATTGAGCAGTCGCGCGTCTTCAGTCAGCAGAGCCGCCTCAGCGCGAGCCACATGTCATCCTTTCTCACCGCCGTGCGGGTGTGGGTTACGGACCTGTGACGGTCTTGTATCAGGCGGCGACCGGCACGGCCAGCCGGTCGTCCGCGGCAAACGGCGTCAGATACACCCGGGAGCGCGAGCGGAGGCAATCCAGGACCGCGTCGGCGTCCTTCTCGCACCGGAGGAGGGTCTTCCAGGAAGAAAGGTGCTCCGGATGATGGAAATCGCCGGTTGCGAGCGGAGGTAGCCCGTCTTCCGCGACCCAGGCGAACGTCTCACGCCGGTTGAAGAGCTCGTAGCGGTGGATCAGTCCCCTGAACGACTCGCGTTCGCGCCAGATCCGCCGAGTCGGGCGAAGCGGCGAGCGGTCGTGGTCGGCGTACGGGTGCGCTGCGACCACCACGGCCTCCTGGTCGTTGGCCTCCTCAAGGGCCTCGACGAGCCCGGATTCGATCGATACGAAGTGCTCGAGGCCGAGTGCGAGAGCGTGTGCCGACCGATCGGGATCAGGATGGTTGTCCGTCAACTCGAGGCCCAGGAGGACGATGAGCCCGTAATCCCGGGCGGCGCGCGCAGCCTCGGCTCGCACGCTCGTTGCGTAGGCCGGCCAGGTCCACGGATCGATTGCGGCCGGCATCGGGTCGTCCAGGCGAACCGCATGGTCGGTGATGCAGAGAACGTCGAAGTCGTTGCGCCCGTAGAGATCGACGACCTCGCTGAGCGCCAGCTGCCCGTCGCTCCAGGTCGTATGCGCGTGCAGCTCGCAGAGCAGGAGATTGCTGCTCATCGATCGTAGTGTTGCCTGCCCCGACAGCGAGTGGGCCGACGAACGGCAAAGATCCGGCCACGAAGCGGTGAACGAAGACCGACGACCTGCGGCAACGGCTACCCGGGTGACCGGAGACGGTCACCTTTCGTGCGTATCCGCCTGGGGGTTCTTTCTCGTTGGTACTACATGGTGAAAACGGAGCAGGTCGACAACCTCACCCCGAAGGGAGGTCAAACCGCATGAGCATTCTCTGGATCATCCTGATTGTGATTCTCGTGCTCGCGCTGCTCGGCTTCTTCTCGCGCGGGCGCTGGTAGAGGCGCGTAGGACCATCTGAAGCTCTGAATGGGCCGCCTGGCACTTGCCGGGCGGCCTCTCTCTGGCGATCATGGTCGGGTGGACCAGGCCGCCACACTTGCCCTGCTCGAGCAGGGAGATCTCGCGCCTCGGGCCCTGCGCCTCGGCGGGATGGCCCGCGCCGAGGGCGTCGTCATCGTCAGCGAGCGCTTCTGGGCGTTCGCCGGCACCAACGGCAGCCTGCGCGAGGGCACGATGCCGACTGCGCCGAATTCGCTCCGGTCGATTCCGCTTGTGCGCGGTCTCGTTCGTCTGAGCGCGTCACTTTCGCCGCTCTTTCGCCGGCAGGGCGTCGCGCGCAAGCGTGAGCGAATCTTCCTTCTCGCCGCGATCGTCGCGCCGCTCGCGCTGGCGTTCGCTCCGAGTTGGATCGGGCTCATTGCCGGCCTCGCCACCACCGTGGCGCTGCTCGGCTGGCTCTTGCGTGGGCGCACGCTCTACCTGCACGGCGCCGAGCACCGTGCGATCGCCGCGCTCGAGGAACGGCGCTTGCGCGAGACCTGGCACGGCGCGGCCTCGCCGTCACGCTTCTCGCTTCGCTGCGGCACCAACTTCGCGGCGCTGATGCTGCCGGTCGCGGTGCTCGGCGGGCGTGTGTGGCCGTTGCCCGCGACGGCTTTCACACCGGTCGTCGTGTCCGTGCTCGCACTCGCACTGACGATGGAGCTCTGGCAGCTCGTGCAAAGCGTTCCACGTCTGGCGCGTGTGGTGCTCCTACCGGGTCTCGGTTTGCAGCGACTCACCACGCGCGAGCCGCGGCTCGACGAAACACGGGTCGCGCTCACCGCGCTCGCAGCAGTGCTCCGCCGCGAGCTTTCGCACGCGTAGCAGAAGGGCTACGTCTTCGGCCTCAATTCGCAGGATTGGCCTGCGGCACCGAGGCTTCTCTCGCGGGTAGCCTCCGATTCGTGGAGCACGACAACAGCATCGAAGCGCACGGGCTCGTCCGTGAGTTCAAGAAGGGACCTCGCGCGGTCGACGGCATCGATCTGCGCGTCGACCCGGGTGAGATCTACGGATTCCTCGGCCCGAACGGCGCCGGGAAGTCCACGACCGTGCACATGCTCACGACGCTGCTCCCGCCGACTGCCGGAACCGCGACCGTCGCCGGCTTCGATGTCGTCAAGGAAGGGCCGAAGGTGCGGAAGGCGATCGGTGCTGCGTTGCAGGAGGCGGCGCTCGATCCGTTTCTGACCGGACGAGAGCATCTGCGGCTCCAGACGACGATGCACGGCATCACCGGCGAAGAGCGACGGCGGCGGAGCGACGAGTTGCTCACGCGCGTCGGTCTCACAGAGGCTGCGGACCGCAAGATCAAGGGCTACTCCGGCGGGATGAAGCGCCGGCTCGACCTCGCGCTCGCGCTCGTGCACCGGCCGCGCATTCTCTTCCTCGACGAGCCGACGACCGGGCTCGACGTGCAGAGCCGCACCGCGCTCTGGGTCGAGGTCGGCAGGCTCGCGAAGGAGGAGGGCGTGACCGTCTTCCTCACGACGCAGTACCTGGAAGAAGCTGACGTTCTCGCCGACCGTGTCGGGATCATCGACCACGGCACGATCGTCGCCGAGGGGACGCCGGAGAGGCTCAAGTCCGAGATCTCGTCCTCGACGGTCGAGGCGGTGCCCGCCGACCCCGCTCAGCGCGAAGCCGTCGCGTCCGTCCTCGAACGCTTCGGCGAGCAAACGACCGGCTATGGGCCCGGCAGCGTCGCCGTACAGCTGTCGTCGCCGAACGGCAACCTGACGGAGATCGTGCGTGCCCTGGATGCCGACGGTGTGGTCCTGTCGCAGCTGCAGATTCACGAGCCGACGCTCGATGACGTCTTCCTGGCGAAGACGGGCCGCCACCTCGAGGGCTCGGGTGACGAAGAGGAGCGGAGGCAGGAACGGGAAGCCGAGCCGGCGCAAGTTTGAACATCGCTCTACTACAGACCGCCGCGCTCGGACACCGCGCCGTCGTCCGGACCGCACGCCAGCCCGCGAACGTCGTCTTTCCGCTCGTCTTCCCGATGCTGCTTCTTGCCGTGAACTCTGGCGGCCTCCAGTCGGCAACGCGCCTGCCCGGGTTCCCGACGGACTCGTTTCTCGCCTTCGCGCTCGCAGTTCCGTTCGTCCAGGGTGCGCTGCTCGCGACGATCAATGCGAACGTCGAGTTCGCACGCGACATCCAGACCGGCTTCCTGAATCGGCTCGCCTTGACGCCGGTACGCGGCATCGTCCTGCTGCTCGGCCAGCTCGGCGGGTTGATGACGATCGCCGTGATCCAGGCTGTCTTCTATCTCGTGGTCGGGTATGCGTTCGGGGTGCGGCTCGCCAGTGGTGTCGGCGGTGCGTTCATGTTGCTCCTGCTCGAGATCGTGATCGCGCTCGGCTTCGCGGCGCTCGGTAGCTGGGCGGCGTTGCGCACCGGTTCCACCGAGGCGGTGCAGGGGCTCTTTCCCGTCTTCTTCGTCTTTTTGTTCCTCTCGTCGATGAACATGCCACGCAACCTGATCCAGGCCGACTGGTTCCGCTGGGTCGCGACGGTCAATCCGGTGTCGTACCTCGTCGAAGCAGTGCGCTCGCTCGTGATCGAGGGCTGGAACTGGGAAGCGCTCGCGCTCGGCTTCGCGGCGGCAGGCGCGCTCAGCGTGATCGGGTTCGTGCTCTCGGCGCACGCCCTCTATCGACGGCTGGAGCGAACATGAAGGACACACTCGCGGTCGCACGCGGCGTGTCGTGGCGCGTGCTGCACATGTTCTTCACGAACCCGGCGTTTCTGCTGCCGTCGCTCGCGTTTCCGCTCTTCTTCTTCACGGCGTTCGTGGGTGGCCTGTCGCGCATCTCGCAGGTACCGGGCTTCGACTTCCCCACGGGCTACACAGCCTTCCAGTTCGTGTTCGTCTTGTTGCAGTCCGCCGCGTTCGCGGGTGTGTTCACGGGCTTCGGCATCGCACGCGACTTCGAGAGCGGCTTCATGCGCCGCCTGATGCTCGCCGCGCCCAACCGCAGTGGGATCCTGCTCGGCTACTTGTTCTCCGCGCTCGTCCGCTGGCTCACGGTCGCGAGTGTGGTCACCGTCGTCGCATTGTTGGCGCAGATGAACATCGGAGGGAACGGCGT
>Ga0207708_10000759_pt1 | contig 24228 bp, 21 predicted proteins | sample KBSK5101metaG_FD_184340 | JGI IMG/M metagenome (GOLD analysis project Ga0207708, IMG submission 184340) | Corn, switchgrass and miscanthus rhizosphere microbial communities from Kellogg Biological Station, Michigan, USA - KBS K5-10-1 metaG... | ecosystem: Host-associated > Plants > Roots >...
AGTGCGGTGAAGACCAGCCCACCGAGGCCCACAATGCCGATGACCAACGGCAGTAGTGTTACAATATCCTCTGTGGTTGACGCTAGTACCCACATCTACCGCCTATAGGCTTTCGCAATTAGTTTGAGGTGATTGACACCAGTATATACCTGCCACGTTCCTCCACTGCCACCGCCGAACTGCAACGCTATCGTGTATGCCGTCCCTGCGACAAGCTTGAAAAGCTCGGGCATCTGACGATCCTCGAACTGCTGCACCTGCAAGTGCTGCGTGACGAGATCGAGACACTGAGTCTTACCATCCGCGTCAGCAGGAGTGAGCGTCACGTAACCGTAGGCATAGTGATACGCCGCATCAGTCTTGCCAACAATCGCCATGTGACCGAAGATATCCCACCAGCAATCAACCGCTGGTGTGTAGCTCAATGACAGTAGCGTTGTCGGACCAGCATACGGAACTGTCAAATATGCTTCTGATGAACCTCGCGCAATCTGCGCGTCGATAAGCTGACCAGCGCGGTAGAGTGCGCGTTCTAGCCGCGCCAGCCGATCGAGCACATTGTCGTCGGTCGTGATCGGCTGATAGCGCTCAGGACGAACGATCTGGTTATGGGTTGTGACATCTGGGGTGCTCATGGCGCAACCTGTAGCGCACCAAGCTGCGCGTAGCCGTTGTCATCAATGGTAAGACTCAAGCCGAAGACACGTACCGCCTGGCCTCGGATGTTGACGCGCGGTGGATGCACGGCCGTCAAGCGTCCCTGATCGCCGATACGATAGGCAATGAACGGCTCAGGCACGTTGCTGTTCGGGTTACCCGATGAGAACGGTGTGACATTGTAAGTAATGCGGCCATTGGCGCGTACGATGATCTCTGCCCCGGCATAGGCGAGCATCATACCGGCATCGCGCATGTCGGAGATCGAGGACTGCTCTTCGATCAGACCGATGAGCGCCTGCTGTGCCTTGTTCTCGGCGTACTGAGGGACTGTCCCTGCTGCGCCGGTGACGAGTACATAGTTGACCTGTGAATCAGCATCAATGTTACGGCCGAAGTTGCGGATGTTATTCGGCCCCCACTGAAAGCCGAACACGACATCATCCTTGACGCGCCGATAGCGCCGATGCCATGTGACCGCGCGAGTGAGAGGATCGACAACGATGTCGCCGCCATTCTCGATGTTCTGTAGCTCGTCAATCACCGAGAGCACGTTCTGGTACTTCGGCACGGTCTTGTTGCGCGATGCTGTCGTGTACGCCGTCGCCCCGCCGACACCCTCGTTCGGCTGTGTACCGCCCCAGGTGAGCCACGTCGGCGTGTTCGGATTGGACCCCGCCACAACCGGAACCACGTAACCATCCGGCGCGGTCGTGAGGTTCATCTCGGCGATGAGATCGGCAACAATAGCGCCATCATCCTGCGCTACGTAGATCTTGTCACGACGCACGAAACGCTTGGCAAGACGCTGCAACCAGCCAACACAACTGACAGTCATGTGGTTGGCATCGACTGTCTCATCGAGCGGCAGAACATAGCCCGACCACACGCAATCCCACACCAAGGTCAGCGAGTTGTGGCGCATGACCTTGATGCCCGTCTGATAGGGGACGATCTGCGCCGCGTAGTCGGCGTTCATCGGGTAGGAGAACGACGCCGATCCCGGCTTGCCAAGAATGAGGTCAAGCTTCTTACCAGAAGCCCTTGGCAACTCCCCGATATGGGACAGGTCGTTGCTATTGACGAGGATGTACTTGTAAAGCATCCTACATCACTGTGTGATGGAAATCGACTGTGATCCCGGACGACGCGCCCATCCCGGTCGCAGTGAAGCTGATCGGGTTCTGTCCGGGTTCGAGTTCCATCCAGTCAGAGTTCACGTCGAGGTACTGGAAGCGATTCGCCATATCGCTCTTGCGGTACAACCGAAATGCCGCGATGTCCAGCACCCACGTCTCGCCGTTAGGAATTGTCGTCGGTATTGAAATCCATTCGTGATTGGCTTCGTTCGTGATCTTCGGATTCGTCAGCGGCCCCGTCAGTTCGATCACCGGCTGCGCGCGGAAGTTACCCTCGTTGACACTGATGAAAGTGGTGTCACTAAAGCCGCTCAGCGCAATCCTGAGATCGTCAACCGTTGCCGTCAGTGGTTCCAGATCACGTAGATAGAGGCCAACTCCTCCCTTGACACCGGTACCGAACTTCGTCGCTGTCGCCCCCGTGAATGTTGTTGTGGCCGTTGCCGTAGCCGCCCCGCCGAGCGCCGGGTCTGTCTTCCAGAACTCAGACGTGAATGTGTTGCCATTGATGACAAACCGCAGCCAGCGATCAGCATCCTCGGGCCAGTCTGTCAGGACGATCGCAGTTTGAGCAGCGAAATTGAGCGATGCGTTTTCGTACTTCATGACTCTGACGTAACCAGAGTTGACGATGTTTGTGCGCTCAATGGTCGCCCAGATGTAATTGTTTACGTCAAGATACTTTCCAATAATTCCGATATAGATGCCGTTGCTGCCGATCGGATCGTCGTAACGCACCTTGAGCGACATCGTGCTGTCGCCAACCTTGTAAGGCAGGTCGGTGCGGATCATCGCAGCACGCGGATTTCGGTCCAGCGGCGTGATGCGGTTGTTCTTGATGTAAAGAAGGTTGGGGCGGAAAGCGCGACCGTCGCCGGGATCGGGCAGGAAAAACCATTCGTTGAGGTCGTCTACCGACGAGTACATCCAGTCATCAATCGCGTAGTTCGAGTGAGTGCCGCCATAGTCCTCATCGAAAGCGATCAACTGTAGTGGCGTAGCTGTCTGGAAGACCGGTGCCTGCTGCGCCGTCAGTACGTACTCACCAAAGAACGAACTGGCCCAATAGGTCGGATCGGTGTTCGGGTCCTTGGTGTTCCACTCTACTCTGACGACACCATTCTTGATCCACCCGCGCATCCAATACGTCGTACTCGCCGCGAGATTGATGGAATTGCAGCGCAGATCTACTTCCCTGACACCATTCCTGAAAACGGTGATGTAGAGGTGTGTTTCCCACGGCCCGTTGTTGTAGTACGGACGTGGCTCGACGTAAACCTGATTGCCATCATCGATGTAGGAGAGGACGAAACGCACCCCGCGCGGAACATATGCCGCCGAACCCGGGAAGGTTGCAGGGGTAGTGATCTTCGCCGTCATCATCGGCTCGGTGAACTCACGAGTCGTTGTCAGGACGCTGTACGGAGGCTGGATCGTGCGAGAATCGCCGGGGCTTGTCGATTGCTCCCAAAATGCCAGCGGGTGATCGCCATCGAAGTAGCCGTTATACGGCAGCGTCTTCTGATCGGTGAAGATTCCCTTGTCAACATGATGAACAGTCGTCAGTGGCGCATCGAAGTACACCTTCCAACTCGCCTGTTCAGCAGTCGCAGGCAAGAGGATGCTCTCCATCCTGATCTCTTGCCAATCACCTGATGTAATTATTGACGCAGACTGCTGCTTGGAAAGCGTCTTGTAACTGTCAAGTTGATTGTCAAAATAGAGCCACTCAACCTCAACCCATGCCCTGCACGGTGTCGAAGGTGAGCGCACCCGCACCCCACCGGAGAACCACTGCTTGTTAGTCTCGAAGTCTCGACACGTCCACCAAAGATAGGTCGGGTTGCCCTGAATGGAAACCTGTCCGTATGCACCGTTGTCGATGGCCCCACCAGTGGGAACCATCGTGAGTACACCATTATAGACTTGAATCCCGGAGTAATATTGTTGAAGGATGTCGAAGTCCGGCCGTTCGACGTAGTTTCTGACCGTCTCCTTGTTAGCCGAAACAAGCTTGCCACCGGACACTGTGAAGCCGCCGCCGTGCTCGTTGTAGATGTTGAGAACGTTGATCGAACTGAAGTCCTCAGTAGTGACAACATGCGGGTTAGCGGTGAAGTCCTGCAAGTTTGTGAAGTTGAGTGTGTCGTGGACCTTCACAACGCTGAGGAAGCGTGGGTTGCTGGCGCGCAACGTGACGAGGAAGGGGCGCTCGAAGTGGTTAGCCGTGCGCTGCTCATCGGCCATCTGTACCGACTGACTCTTCTTGGCGTAAATCATCATGTCAAGATCAGGGTCATTGGTACGGAAGACCAATGGCATCTCTTGGTCCAACTGCGCAAACGCCTGCCTGAGTCCCTGCTGCATATCGCGCAGCTTGAACAGCGTCTTGGAGTAGACCTTGCCCGAGAGCGTGATCGTACGCCCACCGTAGAAGCTCTCGAACGCCGTCTCGCCGTGGTAGCCTGGGTTCACCTCGCGCACATCGCGGATATCGGCGTCATCGATCCCGCCAATCGTGGTGACAAGATAGGTGTCAACCCATTCGCGGACATTCATGAACAGCCCGTTGTATTCGAGCACGGACTCGATGCCGCGCGGGCCGGACTTGCCGGTACCAGTAACCCTGTCATGGACATCGCCGGTGGCGAGGCCGACCGAGGTACCGAGAATGTCAGCGATATTGCGCATGGATCAGATGTTCAGGTTCAGCGACGGCAGAGCTTCCGGCAGCGTTTGCTCGGGGAGTTCACCATCCTGTAGCGGCTCGCCCTTCTGTAGCGCTTGCAGTGCTTCACGCGCCGCTTGGTTGTCAGCATGCACGGCATCGACGTGAGCGCTGAAGATTTCCTTGTGCTGTTCGAGCGATGCTCGCACTGCTTCCTCAGCAGCGGCCTGCTTGGCGGCATCTGCCTCGATCGTCTTGCGATCGCGTTCCTCTCGATCGCGTTCGAGCTTGAGCAGACGCTTCTTGTTGTTCTCCGCGATCTCCTCCTCGGTTGGTGGCTCCCAGCCCTCGGGGCCAACAAAGTCATCAGTCATGAACGTCTCACCTTCATGAGCTTGAGCAGACCATAGAACCGAGGCCGCACATCGGTGCCCGGATCGAGAGTCCACGTTGTCGAATTCGTAGCAGTGTTGAGAGAAACGCTGGGACCGGTCGTTGTCAGCGCACGGTCGGCTGCTCCGGTGGTGCCACCGATACCAATGCTCCCCACAGCATCGGTCTGACCGTAGCACTGTGACACCGAGTTGGCGAACGCCGCCGCCTCACCACCACCGTAGGCTGGTCCGAAGACGCGGTTGTGCTGACTGACGTAGGCCCCGCCGACGGTGTGTGCATGATTGCCGGTGTAAAGACTACCGACGCCGTGAAGGTGGTCAGCAGTAGTGTGAGTATGGCTGACCCCCGGAACACCGTGGCCGTGAGCGAAATTCTTGGCAGCATTACTGCCACCGGTTCCGCCAATGCCCGGAGCCACAGCCGCCGTGTCACCCTGACCGGCACCTGTCCCATAGGCTTTGTTGACAGGCCCCTGCGCAGCCGCCGCTTCGCCAGCGGTAGCCGGAACAGCGCCGAGGATGAACATATTGCGCAAGTCAGGAACATTGATGGCCTGCTGCGACAAACCAGCGAAGTCATGCTGACCGGCCGGAATCTGCCGACCGTCACAGATCACGAACCCCGTAGGAATCGGAACGCTGTCGTTCGGACGCCACCAGTCGATGACCTCACCGATCTGTGCCACTTGTCGCAACACATCAGCAGCCATGCTGGCGAGCGCGATACTTGCGTCTCCTGCAAGCATTGCTGTCGGGAACGATCCTGCCGCAGCACCAATCGCATTGAAACCGATCCGGCGCGAGGGGATGCGCGGTGGAGCAACCGTGTCTTCCAGCAGAACGTCGATCTCGGCCGGACCATCGGCCCAGAACGCAATCTCACCGGATGCCCCGGTGATGAACGGGTTCGGTCCACCACTCGCGCCTGCCTCCACGATCGGTCCCTGTGTCGTGCCATCGCTGGCGCGAAAGACGTTCACAGGCGTGGTCGTGTTGCGAACGTAGACAGTAGCCTTGATACCGGAGAGCGCCTTCATCACGCCTGTTGCATCCGGCTGAGTGACGGTCATTTCAAAGATGTCTCTTGCCACGTTTCACCTCCTACTGCGCTGTCTTGCTTGCAAACACGATAGCCGATGTGACTGCCGTGATATCGACTGGTTGCCCGGCCTCGTAGATGTTGACGGTCGAAGTTCCGCCAGCAGTATTGTTGGTAGTGGAGTTGCTCGAAACTGCGACTCCAGTATTGACGCCCATGCCGGTCGGGTCGTATTGCGGAAGCACCTGGCCCATGCCGCCGAAGATCGCTTCGCGGAACCACTGCCATGCCGAAGACGAGAACGTCTGCGGCTGCGTGGTCGCGCCGGTAAGATCGTTGATGGCCTTCGTATTGTTGGCCTGCGCGATTTCGTTCTCAAGAAGCTGATCGGTAAGTCTGTCGATGGCTTCTTGATCCTGATTGGCGATGGCTTCGTTCAACAGTGCTTGCAGCTTATTGTGCGTATCCTGAAGCGTGTTCGCGTCCTCTTGCGTGAGCTTCAACTGTGTTGCCGTATCGGTCAGCCCTGTGATCGCACCCGTGGCCTCGATTAGCTGGCGGCGTAGATCGTTGGTGTGGATCTTGCGGTCGGAAGTACTGGTGACTTCTTCGATCCGCGCGTTGAAAAGCTCCTTTGAGTTCTCCTGAATCGAGACTTCGAGTTCGGCCAACTGATCGGTAAGATCCTTGATGAGGCCAATGTTGCCCTGCGCTTGCGCCTGGCTGAGCACACCCTGCAAGCCTCCGTACTGCTGCCGCAGATTGGCACCGCTTGCTTGCAGCAGTGCTGAGCGAGAGAACCCGCCGGTGATTCCCTGCTGACCGAGCAACTGGTTCAGGAACGGCGTCCGTGCCCCGCCGCTACCGGTACTGACCAGGCCGACTACACCGAGCGCGTCGAGCAGCCGCTTGCCAAGATCGATATGCCCCTGTCTGCGTTGTGCATTAGCATTGATGCGATCAGCAGCATCGCGGATCGACTGCTGGATCGACTCGAAGATCTGTGTGGTCAGGTCGGCAATCTGCTGTTCGATCTGATCGGCAGCCTTGTTGGCCTCCTCGCTACCGATGTTGCGGAACCCAGCCACTTGCGCTTGCAGATCGTTGGCCTGCTGCTGCATGAGATCGCGCTGCATTTGCCCAATATTGACAAGTGCATTCTCGTCTCCCAGCGCCGTCGCCCTACGTGCTAGGCGTTCTTGGCCCGCATTTGCTTTCTCGTAAACGCTATTGAGATTATCGACGAGCTTCTGCTGCGCGTCGAGTTGCGCCTGGAGATACGCCTGCTGTGCTTCGTAGATCGATTGCAGGTTATCGGCAACGCGCTGATCGGCCTCTTCGTACATCTGGTCAAGCCTATTGGCCTGCGCAATGAGGCGAGCACGCAACTTCGGAGCAATGCCTTTGCGGCCCAAGCGCTTTCTAACCAAATCACGGTCAGCGCCAATACGTGCGCGCTCGTCTGTCAGATCTCCGCGCAGTCGGCGTGCCTCAATAAGTTCCTCTTGCGCCCCCAATACTGTTGCATCGTCGCGTTCTCTGACAACGCGCCCGGCAAGCGGCTCACCAAAGCGCCGGAAAATCGCGCGACGAGAGAACTGTGCCGTGCGCCGTTCAATCGATGTCCGCAGCCTGGCGAAGACACCATTCTCACCAGTAAGCTTCTCCATGCCATCAAGGAAGCCCATCAGCCCGCGCTCGAAGTTGGCACTGCCAGTGCGCTGCGTGGCAAGACGCCCGGACAGGCCGCTCAGCCTCTTGCCCATATCGGTCGCGTAGTCCATCCACTTTTCAACAGTGCCGATGCTAGTGGCGGACACGTCGAACGCACGACCAACCTTGCGCAGATTGACAACAATCTTACGCAGTGCGCGGTTGGTGATCTCCCGTACCTGCTTGGTGGTGAGCGGGACGATCGTCTCGGGATCGTCGCCTTCTGCGCCGACCTTGGAATCCGCAGCATCCTTGACCTTGGCCGCGAACAGCTTAGCGCGAGCAGCGTAGCCCTTATTCGTCAGATGGATTCGATCGGCACCAGTAGGAAGCTTGTTGGCCTCAACCACTGACACGCGAGCATGATGCTCAGCGAACTGACGAATCTCCTCGTTCTTACGCTTTGCGTCCGGCGCTCCACCCGGCACCAGGCCCAGGATCAAGTTCTGATCCTTCTTCAACAGGCCATATGCCTTCTTGAGACTCTTGCCCAGCACTTCTGCATTGGCATCATTAGTGCCGACATCAAAGATGACAGAGCGATAGGTGTCCTTGAGGTTCTTCTTGAGGACTTGGAAGGCTTCCGGTGAGCCAATTCCCTTCTTGACCTCAGAGACAAGATCCTTGACAAAGCCCTTGAGTGCATCGCGCATGCCGACGCTGAGCGAATCACCAACTTGCAGAACACCACCGCCAGCATACGAACCCTTGCCGCCGTGGAAGCCGAGCATCGAGGCCAAGCTCGAAGGTGACAGTCCTGCCAGCGCGGCTGCGCGCGCCTGCTGACCCTTGTTCAGAATCCACTCACCGGCATGGACGATCGCATTGAGCGGAGTGCCGTCGCCGCCGGGGATGATGCCGCCCTCAGCATACTTGCCAGCGAACTGCCGATAAGCTGCACGCGCCGGGCCGGAACGATCGCCCTGAATGCCGAAGCGCTCGTACTGGCGACCGATTGCGTTCGTAGCCTCTTCAACACTGTGGGCACCCTTGATGGCGGCATAGGCACCGGACTCCGATCCACGCAACTCATGCATGATGAAGGCAAGCTGCGTGCCCAGATCGCGCCAATCATCATGACCATGCTGCTTGGCGAAGTTGACCAGTGCGGTGAAGCGTCCGCCGCCCCACTGTACGAGTCCACGTCCAGGGCCACCGGGCTGCACTGCGCCCGGATTGAGGCCGGACTCCTGCGTGAGGTTGCCCACCCAGCCTGCGGCTTGCGCGTCGGTGAAGCCCTGCTGGCGGAAGAATTTGAAGATGTTGCCCGCACCTGCTGCAACAGTATGGATATCGCCAGCTTGTCCGTCGCTGGTGAACTGGGATGACTGCTCGCCGATATGCTCGTTCGCCGCTCCGACAGTCTTGTCGAAGATCTTCTGAACCATCTCCTTGATCGGAGAATCAGGACCCTTGACAATCAGCTTTGCGATCTCGCCGCCAACGCCACTGAAAAACTCGCCTGCCTTACCGATCCCCGGCAAATGGATCTTCTGGAACTGCGCCAGGTAGCCAGGACCCGGAGACTGGTTGAACCAACCGGCACCACCGTTGGGCCGTGCGAAGCCGCTGGTACCGAAGTAGCGATCCCCAATCCGCATGAAGGTGTGAACGGGGTTGAAGAACACCGTGACTGCGCCCGTGCCCTTGGGGAACCCCCACGAACCCATAGCTCCCGACACTGATGTCGGAACCTTGTAGCCCGCCTGCTGCGTAACATAGCTGACAGAACCGGAGCAGTCGAACGGCTCAAAGTGCGCGGGCTGTTCGTGACCGCCACCCAGGTGATAGGGGAAGTTAGCACGATTGACCTTGTTCGCCGCTGCGAGCAGGCGATTCCAGCGCGAGTTGCCCGCCGTACCACCCTCGGCGAAACCAGGCTGTCCGGTTGGCCCGGCATGCGTGCCTCCGGTGCGGTCGAACATATCGCTGAGGCCGAAGCCCCAGAAGGCGTGCATCGCCGGTTCGACGTACTTCTGATGGCCCCAGTTCAGCACTGCTTCGCCAGCACCGAGAGCGTAAAGACCCATGTCACGCCCGCGCTGGCCCTTCTGACCGATCCACCCACCGCCCGCCTTGCCGGTTGCAGGCGGTGCGCTCAGGCCGAAGTTGACCGTCTTCGCCCCGAATCCCTTGAGGGCCTTGTTCGACTCATGACCAATATAGTTGAGGCCGTCGAAGGTAAGCTTCTTGATCGACTGCCATGTGTCGCCCCAGCTAGCGACAAGACGAGCACCGCGCACCTCGAAGGAATGCTCGATGTCGGCAAGTGAGCCACGAACGGCGCGGTACATCGAATCGGCCGAGCGGGAGGTTGCGATCCGCATCTGCCGGAACTCGCGCTGAATTGCGTCAGTACCCCTGCTGGCAGCCGAGACGAGCGTACGCCAGAAGAGTATCCAGAGCCGTTGCGCGGCCTTGAGTTCATCCGCATCGATAGGAACGTTGGCCTTGGCGGGAGCGCCCCTCTGTGCAGGCTGTGCTGTGGGGCGTCGTGGCGCAGGCTTGTCGTCGCCACCACCGCCGAACACATCCTTGACCTTGCCGACGATCGAGCCGCCAATGTCGCCTGCCTTGCCGAAGATCGACTTGATCCCGTCCCAGATGGCGTTGCCAATAGTCTTGCCAACATTGAGGAGATCGGACGCCATCTTCCTGACGGCATCCAACATTTGTCCGGGAAGATTCTTGACACCGTTGACGATGCGCGTGGCGATGCGCTCGCCGAACTTGGCGGCGTTCGGGAAGGCGTCGCGGAACTTGTCCCACAGCCACCGGGCTGCGTCAGCAATAGCGCCGCCAAGAACCTTGAGGCCACGGACGAAACGTCGGGCAATCAGTTCGCCGAAGTCAGTAGCGCCCTCGAACGCGCGCTTGAAGAGAGTCCAGGCATGCCTCGGAGCGCTAGAGATGGCGCGACCAAGTGAGCGTAGGCCGTTCCTGAGTCCATCGACAATCGACTTGCCAAGATCCTCGGCCAGCTTGGAAGGACTGCTGATGCCGAAGAAGTCAAGGACTTCGCGCCAACCGTGGTGAATGAAGTCAAGAATGACGTTGCCGACAGCCTCAAAGCCTGCCTTGAGGCCCTCAAGAATCGCCTTCCCAGCTTCCACCGCAAGCTCGAACAGCATACGCGGCAGTGCTGTCATCATCCGGGTAATGCCACCGAAGAGCTTCTTGAAGCCCTCATCAAAGTCGCCGCTGAGAATATCGACAACACCAGTGAGGACATCGATGAAGCCGCCGAAGACACGACCGAGCGCGCGCCCGAGTGCAGGCAGAACGACCTTCGCTACTGCAACGAGGACATCGAAGAAGGGCTTGAGAAGGTCAATAGCATCACCAATCGGCCCCTCGCCCTTCTTGATCGTATCCCACAGTTTCCCGAAAGAGTCGATCAGATCATCGAGGGATGGCTTGACCTCCTTCCAGAACGCGCTGGCACCATCCTTGATGGCCTTCCAGGCGTCATCGAGCAAACCGAACTTCTTGAGCAGCAGAACGACAGCAGCAGTGACAGCAACAACCGCCGCTACCGGGACCAGTGCTGCGGCTGCGCCACCACCTGCCGCTGCGGCACCGGCCTCACCCGCTACAGCGCCACCCCCGAGGAACCCCTCAGCCAACCCACCTGCCGGGGCTGCTGCGCGTACTCCGGTGGCTGCGGCTCTAGCGCCAGTCCGCCCGAGTGCCGAGCTAACAAGCTTGGTCGCGCCCTTGCCGAGATCGAGTGCCAGCTTCAGCGCCGTAACAGTGCTGAGAATCTTCCCGAACACGTTGAAGAGCACGAAAGCGGCAATGCCCCACTTGAGGATATGCTCGCCGATCGGAGTAGCGGCAAACTCTACAACAATGCTGTTGGCTTCGCCGAGGAACCTGATGACATTGCCCAATGCAGGAATAACGACATCAGTCAGGAGCTTGGCGAACTTGTCGATTCGTTCAGGCGTAAAGGACTTGCCCAGTTCGACACCAGCCGCAGCCAGCACCTCAACGACCTTGCCGGTGACGTGACGTGCATCCTCGAAGAACTTGCCGACGCCTTCGCGGTTATCGCTGACCTTCTTGGTCAGACCGTCAATAGCCTTGGTAGCATCATTGATGGTTTCCAGGCCAGTACGCGCGCCACCGGCACCAGCGATTGCCAGGAACAGATTGACAACAGACAGGCCGAGCTTGATCCATGCCTCGAAGTGCTTCTCGCCCGTCTTGAAGAACTCCTCCATGTCCTTCTTGCGGTTCGTCAAGCGCAAGAACTGATTGGCGAGTCCGGCTATGAATTCGAGCAGATCGTGGAGCGCCGGGCCAGCTTCCTCAGCAATGTTGGCAAGCGAGCGACCAAAACGACTGATGATCGTCGCGAGCGGATGCAGGTTCTTGCGGCCCTGCTCTGCGATCCGCTCGAACTGCTTGACCATCTTGTCGCTAGTGAAGGAGTCAAAGATGCGGTTGAACTCCTGCGACATCCCTCGCGATAGCTTGCGCGCCGTATTGAGGATGTCCGGCCGTTGCAGAATCCGCGTGATCTTCTCGATCGAGCGCGCGAAAGAGTTGACGAGAGTGTCAGTAATGTCGCGGAAGACGCCCTCGCGGAAGAGCTTCTGGATGTTCGTGATCGCGTTGTAGAGCCGCTTCTCAGCCGGTGACAACTGTGCGAGCAGGAAGTTGAGCTTGGCGGCAGCGGTTTCCGCGCCTGCCGAAGCCTGATCGGACTGGCGCTTGGCATGCTCGACGCCGCGCCGTGCCTTCTCAACAGAGTCAGCAGCCTTGTCAGCAGCCTTCTGTGCGTCCTCGATGTCCTTCTTTGCCTGCTTGACACCGGGCATGCCCTCGACGCCGCCACGACGGCCACGCTCGGCATCGGCAGAGGCACGACGCTTCTGCGTCAGCTTGTCTTCTGCATCGCTCTGCGCTTCCAGTACGGCAAGCTGTGCCCGCTGGATTCCTTCCACGTCGCCGCGCTGCTGAGCCGCAATCAGTGCTTGCTGAGCTTCCTTTTGTGACAGTGCTGCGCCGAGAGCAGCAAGCTTGGCATCATTCTCGGCGCGGATTAGATCTTCAAGCTCTCGCCGCCCCTGTCGCCGTGCCTCACCAAGCTTGTCTTGTGCTTCGGCCAGCCGATCCTGTGCTTCAGCCACGCCGTCATGCGCAGATTTGAGTCCGTCTTCAGCATTAGCGATAGCATCGGCGGCATCGGCTTGCTTCTTGCCTGCTGTCGCTGCCTTGGTCGCCTGCTGCTGCTGTAGCAACTGCGACTGATTGACAGCATCCATGACGGCCTTGACGCGGAACATCGTCGCCGCGAAGATGCCGACCATCGGCAGAGCTTCTGCAATACCAGCGACAAACATCCCACCAATTGCCGCTGCCGCCTGTGCTGCCGACGAAGCAACGGCCAGGAATGAACCGGCCAGTCCACCGAGGACCGTGATTAGCTGCTGTGCGAAACCAACAGCACCGAGCAGCAGCAGACCGCGAAGCTGATTGTCGAATGCAGCAACACTACCCGTGTTGTGATCGAACATCTGCTTGAGATGCGACATGAAGCCATCGGCTTCATGAGTACTGCTGCTGAGGTTGCGAAGTTCATTCCTGACATGAACCAGCGAGGTCGCGAAGTGATCCTGATCCCTCTCCGAAGCCCTCGCGTGTCTTGACAGTGTGCTGTACTCGCGGCCCAACCGTTGAAGCTGGGCGATAAGCTGCGGATCGAATTCGGCCCGATCACGTCCGCGCTTGGGACGCTCGTCCAGCATCCTCCGCGTGCGGAGAAGGCGTTGCCCCGCCTGCTCGACAAGCGCGGCGTAATCGCGCTCATCGTCCAGATCCTTGCGCCGATTCGCGCGACGCTGTTCGGTAATCTTGTTGAGCTTGCCAAGAAGAACCTGCTCATCCTTGGCTTCCTGCTCGGTGGCCTTATGCCGATCGGCAACCCGCTGTTCGTAAATCTTATTGAGTTTGCCGAGAAGCGCCTGCTCATCCTTCTCAAGCTGCTCGTTGTCCTTCTTGCGCTGCGCCACGCTTTCTGCATGAGCATTATTGACACGCTTGAGTAGCGCTTCCTCGTCTTGAACGCGCTTCTCCTCGGCTGCAACGATCGCCCTCTGCGAATCGATGATCTGCTGTGCGGCCTGCTTGATTCCGCGCGATAGATCATTCGTTTGACGCCAGAATTGCTTGGTCTTGTCAAGCTTATTTGCAACAGTATCGAGTTCGCGACCAAGCTTCTTGTATGCGTCAATAGCCTGTTCATCCGTGAGAATTCCTGACTTCTGCTGCTTCTGTAGCTCGCCGTACTCCCTCCGCAACCTACCGGCTTCCTGCCGAAGCGCCGCTTGTCCCTTTGTTGCTCTCGCCGTAGTCTTGACAGAGTTCTCAACTTCCTTGTTGAGACTGGAAACCGACTTGCTGGCATCGCTACTGTCATCCCCCATGCCCTGAATGACCGAGCGCCATTCACGGATCTTCTCCGTGACGCCCGCCATGTTCGTTTCCATCGTCTTCATCGAGTTGTTGAACTTATCGAGCTTACCTGAGCTACTGTCAACATCACTTACGAAATGCCGAAGTTCCTCGCGCGCAGTCTTGAACGCCGCCGCCGTCTGGTCGCGGGCCTGGAGGATAATGCGCAGGATATACTCGATGTCGTTCATGTTGACGGTGGTTCCGTGGTTACGCTTCTAGCTGGTCTATTTCACGGTGGCCGTTCGAGCGCTCTGCCAGGATTTCGCCGATCGGGCGCTCGCCTTGCATGTTTCGGAACAGTTCATTGGTACGTGCGATCTCGCGCTTGTGGGCCGCGAAGAACGGGTTGTCCCAGTCGATCTCTTGTGTCTCTTCTGGCGTGCCCTTCGGGTAGTAGATCCTGGTGATGGCGCTGTTGAAGTGCTTGTTGATGTCACGTATGTACTCTTTACGCTTCTCCGCGTTGTCCTTGCCATCCCAGTTCGGGTTCGTATAGCAGGCAGCAATCATGTCGCGTCGCTGCCCTTCGATCGACTGGACGGCTTCGGAGCGTACGATAGATGCGTAAACACCCTCTACACGCTTCGCGGGCCATCTCATTATGTCCTCGAAAGTGTCACCTCCACCACTGGTCCAGACCTTTGTAACTACGTCAACAATCGTTAGGCGGACGCGCGGAGCGTCTTCGCCTGCCGCTGCTGCTCTCTCTGCCTCGCGCGCTTCGCGATCAGCGGTAGCTTCTCGGCGAAAAAACGGCGGATCTCCTCGTAGTTCTGATCGATGAAGATCTCGATCATCTCCACGCCCGCGTCCTCTTCCAGCCCCCACTTGTCCTCACTGGGGCGGTACGGCTGCTCGATCACGTTCTTGAACCACACGCGGTCGCCATACGGGACTTCGAGCGCGATCGCGTAGAACTCGCCGAGGAAGTCAGCATTGTAGCCAACCAGTTCCATCGCCAGCGTGAAGAACTGGGAAGCGTCGGCGAAGTCCTGATTCGACAGTCGCACCGCGCGCTCGCGAATCGTGCCACCGCCGCCACCGAAGATGTCCTCCATGCCGCCGACGCTGCCACCGCTGACCTTGATCGCCTGCGCCATCGTGCGCCCGATCAGCGCGTAAAGCCTGTTGCGAGCCATGTAGCCGAGCGGCTGCTGGACGTAGATCGAGTACTCCGTATCCTTTCCACCCTCTTCGGGCGGCTTGCCGACGACCCAGCGCCTTGCTTCGACCTTCGGTTCGAGGATTTCCATCGCCTCGTCGGCCTCGTTGACAAGCTCCTCAGCGGACTCGTCGCTGTTGTCATCGATGCCCTTGTTGATATCGTCAGTAATGCCCTCGAAAGCCTCCTTGACTTCGGCATCCGGCTCGTCGGGGACAGGGAGGATGGTGGTACTACCGCGCTGCTTCTTGGTCTTCTCGGGTGTGGGCATGACTCTCCTTTGATGAGTCAGAATCCGCCGAGATTACGACGGATGATTCTTGTCCCGGCAAGCATGAGGACATCTTGCCAAGTCTTGTAGAAGTAATGCTGACCTTCCTGACCCGTAACCCAGCGTGGGTGACGGTACTTCGTGACACGACCGCGATCGTCTGCCTCGGGAAACGGCTTCTCGATCCTGAACACACGACCACGCGGGTAGATGAAGCCGGTGCCGTAGTGAACACCAGTACCAACCTCGACGTACAGCGGGTGATAACTGTCACCAGCCTTGATACCCGCAACCGCTTCCCACACCCCACCGCCGCCAACTCCACCGGGGCGATAGATGGCGGGGGTTCGACCAACGTGGCGCAGAATGTAGCTCGACCGGCCACGCGGAACTGATGTCACCAGTATGTTCCGCGCGAACGTGCTCAGGTCATCTACGAAATCGCGAGCAGCGGTGCCGGAGCGATATTCGTGCAGACGCAAGGCATCGAAGATCTTGTCCTCGCCCTCGACCCTGATGTCGATGAATCGATCGTCAGCCATGTCGCTATACATGAAAGGGCGAAGGCCCCTATGAACCCTCGCCCCGCTTCATGTTCCTGTTGTGCTGCACGTAACCGCCTTCGCTGATTAGTGACAGCGACCCCGCCTTTGCTAGGGCCGTTATCGGTGTTGACTAGGTGACCGGAGCAGGCTGCTGCTCGATGATCTCTCCGAACTGCGAGTCCACCGGCTGTGAGGAATCGGCCTGCGCGTTCCAGCGGGCCGGGAGCGAAACCTGCTCGCCGGTCTTCTGGAGCGTCAAGCCGGACTCCTGCGCTGCCCTGTAGCAGCGGCGGAAGACCCAGGCACGGATCAGTGCCGCTGTCGCAGGAGCCGCGCCAGAAGGCTCGGGCGGGAACTGGAACAGAACCGCGACCAGGCGCTCGGCATACGACGTTGGTGCTGACAGGCCGACATGGCGCTCATCGAGCGCAGGCGCAGTGCCGACCGTGGTAGAGATCGGCCCAAGCTCCCAGGCAAGCTGGAATGTCTCCAGTGTTGCCTCGGCAAGCTGGGTACCGACGCTCATCTCCCAGTTCGTCGGGCGGCGACGAATCGAACCCGAGATCTGGTCAACGTCGAAATCTTCTTCGGCGTTGTTGCGCGTAATGTTGATGCCGGTCTTCGTGAACCCCATTTCGATCCACGGCAGCACGAGATCGTACTGAGTCGGACCGGTGGTCAGGTTCACCATGTCATCGATGCCGGTCGGGAACGGCGTGCCAGCAGGCGCATAGATGATGCGACCAGCACCCTGAACGAATCCACGTTCGTATGTGATCGGATGGCGACCACGCAGAAACGTACCCATACTTTACTCACACCTCCTTACTGGTGCGTCGTCATCGTTGTATACGCCTTGATGGCGTAGTTCGTGCCGACAGCCTGGAACCAGAAGTTCGGGCCGCGACCCTTGTGTTGGTATCTCCACGGGATCGACTGCTGTCCGCGCACCGGGTTACTGATCGATTGGATGAGACGCGCAGTCTCAGGATTGCTGCCAAGTGCGAGAAACACAGCCTCGGACATCCGTACGGCGCGGCGGAAGACGATATCGGAAGCGGGATCGATTCCGTGTGGATCGTAGTCAATACCGCTGTTGAGTCCGTCCTCGGGAGTAGCCTTGACGAGGCAGTGAACCGTAAACGGTATCCGAAGGACACTTGTCTGGTCCAGCCTGAAATCTTCAGCCTCCGGGGCGTAATCCTCCGTCGTCACTGCGATGTACGGATATGCTTCCGGTCCGACTTCTTCCAGTATTACTGACGGGAAGTTGCCGATCCAGACATGGGCGGGCGGGACATCCTCGTACGTCAACGGCACGTACGGCTCGCCGCGAAGGTCTGCCCGTGCCTGATCCAGCGGAACACGACGATTGTAGATCTCCACCAGAGCAGGATTGATGTCAGTGATGATGACCCGCTCGATGACATCGAGGATTTCCTCGGTGCCGATCGAAGCTTCAACCAGAAACGGACTCATACCGTTCCCTCGGGCGGGCCGTACATCGGCTCGAAGATTGTCGGATCAGCCGTCACGTATGATGGCTGGCCGACGACGTTCCCCGAATCGGTCACTCGCGCCGTATCCGTCGCACGGCGCGGAACCAGCGGAAGCTCTTCGTCGATCAGCGGCTTGAGCTTCGCAACATCCTTGAAAATCAGATCGCGGAGCTTGGCGAGATCCTCCGCGCGATCCTTGTACGCCTTCGTCTCACGTTCCCCGGCCGAGTGCGCAAGCGCCTGCTTCGACCAGAAGTCGATGCCAGGAATGATGAGATCCAGCGCGATCAGCTTGCCGAGGTACGCGGCCAAGATGGGGCTTACTGCGTCAGCCTCCGTATCGTCCAGTACCTTGCCAAGAGTGATGACGAGGACGAGATTGTAACGACGTTCGAGAGCCTCTGTGCCGAACGTGTCAGCCTCAAGCAGCGCATCCCACGTCTCGGGAAGCTCGTCCCGCGCGTTCTGCGTGATGAGGTTGTCAGGAACAGGCATTTTGGCTCTCGATTGTCGTCAGTACTACTCGTCGTTGGAGCGGGAGAGCGAGGTGGTACCGGGGCCTTCGGGCGGCTTCGGCTGGCGATCACGACGGCCACGCCTCGACTTGAGGCCCTGACCCTTCACGTCGCCCTTTTCCTTGTCGGCCTCCGCTCCGTAGGGCTTCTGCGGATCGCCCGTACCGGTGACACCCTCTCCGGCCTTCACCTCGTTGTCATCGACGTTGACTTCGCGTGTCGCGATGCGCGCCGACGGCTTCTCGGTGGCCTCTTGGAGATCTCCGGACACCTTGCCTTCCATGCGATCCATTGGCGACTCCCCGAAGCCGGTGTTGTAGCCGACGATCCGCTCGCGCGGTTCGTCCCGAGTGGCCTCGTATTCCTTGACGCGCTGCTGCGCGGCGCTAGGCAGCGCCTTGAGGGCGGCGAGAACGTCGTCCTCTTCCATGTCGTCGTAGCCCACGAACGGAACGCCCGCTGCCCGCGAACTGACGCCACCTTCGTCGCCAGTCTTTTCGAGCACATGCGAGAGCGAATCGTTCAGCTTGCCTTCGCCCGATTCGAGCGCTTCCTTCCAGTCCACCGCGATATCGTCGTCAGGAATGACGTCATCGCGATAGTAGGTCTGCCCCATGCCGTTCTGGTGTACGGTCGAACCATCCGGCTGAGGGAACGAGGTAATGGTCTTGTGGACCGTCACCTCATCAACGAGAACCTTGTAACCCATGTTTACACCTCCTTTCTACGGAATCCGCACGTCGGCGTACAGGATCGCTTCCGGCCGCTTGAGCCGGACCATGCGGCGAGACGCCTGCCGCAGCAGCCGGGTGTAGACGCCCTCGCCCTTGAGGATGACTTCGGACTGCGGACCCGGAAGGAATGATGTCGTGTCCGGGCCGGACTTGATCTCGACCGGGCCATTCAGCGTCTCGGCGATGCTGGTGCCCTCGATCGCGTAGTCAGTGGTGATGAGGATGTTGCCGACCGGCAGGTAGCGCGTATGATCGGCCGGAGCCTTGGAGGCACCGACGCTCACATCGCGGTACGCATGGTTGGTCGGCACGAACGTCACACCCGGCGGCAGGAGCTTGAGCACGTCGTCCAGCGTCGGCATGAACGGCTGGCCGACCGGGACGTTGAAGTACGTGCGGAGCTTCTGATTGGAGGTGATGAGTTCGGCGTCATCATCGCTGATGTGGACCCTGCGACCCGGCGCTCCAGCATCATTGCTGACGGTCTTGAGCCAGGTCTTGAGATCGTTCACCGGGTCGCTATTGGTCGTGTCCACCCACGACACCGCCGTCGTCGGCTTGTGCCCACTGGGGAGGGCATAGTCGATGACAAGAGCAGTGTCACGGAGTTGGTACTCGATCGTAAGCTGACCGGAAAACGCCTGCCACCGCATCCATTCGGTGAGTCGTTCGTTGCGGCGTTCGAGGATCTGACCGATCTCGATGAGACGGCGGGCCTCGCGAGCGGCAAGAAGGTTGCCACCCTGTGTGAGGATTTCCCAGCGGCGCGGGCTGATGCGATGAGCCTCGTCCAGATACGCAAGCTCGATGACCTCCTCGCGCTCTTCTCGACCCGTAAGGTCCATGAGCGGGATTGAGGACTCAGGCGTACGGAACTGACCGATGCCGGTCGCCATCAGATCTTCGACACGCATGCTGACGTACTGGGAGTCGGTGTCGTTCATCGGGGCGATCTGCTCCCCGACGAAAGGCATCTGCTCCATTTCCGTCTCGACCGGACCGACGATTGCGTCCGTCAGCGCGGCCTGATCCATGATGTCATCAATGACTGCGCCACCCGCCATCGGCGGGAAGCTTCCGTCCGGAAGCCGCCACCTATCAGAGGGGCGCTTGCTCTTGATGATTGCCATCTATCTTGACACCTCCTCCCTAGCTGAACTTGCAGGTTGGCAGAGCAGCGGTGATGTCAGCCAGAACGGCTGTCCCACCGAGGACGATGCGATCGGCCCTGAACCACTGGCCGTGGCACCACATCGTCGCCTGGGCATCGGACTTCGCCGTGTTGTCGGGGAAGTAGATGTCGGCTGACAGGATGCCCCGGCAGACCTGGCCGGAACCCTTCGTGTAGAACTCGTACTGGTTGTTGACGTTCTTGGACAGCGGCGTTCCGGCCTTGAGGACCAGATCGCCATTGGTATCGGGGGCGACCGTCGAGGCGTCGAGGATGATCGAGGCAGCGACATCAACGTTGACCTGCTGAACGAGGATCTCCAACGCGGGAGTCATCGTCCGCGAAGTGCGGATGTTCCATGCCATCAGTCGTCACCTCCCGCGACAGTCGCGCCGTAGCGCTTGCGAGTGCGCTTGAGGGATCGACCGGTGATCTCTTCGAGGTTCTTCTTGTGGTCGTCGCTGTCCTCGTCCTCGCCATCACCCTTGTCGTCGGGCCGACCGTGGTCGTCGGTGAGGTTCATATCGGACAGTTCGAGCTTGCCCTCGTTGTTGCGCGGCAGAAGCTCCACGAACTTGCGGAGCGCACCGGCAACGGAGATCTCCTCGCGGCCCGTTGCTCCCGTGGCGGCGTCACCGGAGAGGTGCATTTCGCTATCCGACAGCAGTACTGCACCAGGCTCCTCGGCATCACCCGAGAGCAACACGCGACGGTAGAACTTGAGCAGCCCCGGCGCGGCGGAAAGGCCAATACCACCAAGGGCCTTGACTTCCTCCTCCACGCTCGACCGGCGATCCTTGGCCTTGAGGCTGTCGTTCTCCGTCTTGAGCGGATCGACATCGGCGGAGTACTCCTGACGCAGCTTGTCCTTCTGCTCGTCAGAGAGATCCATCCCATCGATCGTTTCGAGAATCCCCACGTTTACACCTCCTTCTACTGGGACTTGCGAGACGACAGCAGTTGTCGCCTCCGTTGACGTGCAGCAGCAACCCGCCCCTCTGGCGTGTTCAGGTCATGGACCGGAACGACTCGCGGGGTGGGGGCGGGCACCGGCTGCTCGGCATCCGCCACGGGAGCAGGAATGCGCTCCCAATCAGCAGTGCTGGAGAGAATCACGACAACGCCGAGATCGACGTACTCGGCCAGGAAGACCGATCCGTTCTCCGCGTTCTTGATCTTGACCCTGCCATCAGTGCTGAGTTCTTCGACGGAGAAGGACTTGCCCACTTCGCCGAGGTTGTTGCTCAGTTCGACACTGAGCTTTTCGCGGAGCTTCCCGTAGGTATGCTCCTCGAAGTCATCACTGGCGGCGACCATCGCCTCGCGCACTTCCACCCAGCGGGTAGCGGGCGAGATCGACACCTCGTTCTCGGACAGGTCGAAGGGAATGACCCAGCGCTTGCGATCGCCCTTGAACCATTCCTCGACCAGCGCCGTATCGTCACGACTGATGTCTTGAACGTAGTACTCGGGCTGAGGCATCAGCGGGATCGACGGATCGTCTGGACGCTTGGGAGAGAGCGCCGCCTGAACCTCGGAGCGGACCCAGTTCATCGACGCTTGTTCGTTCCAGACGATTTCGGCAGTGTCTCCCCCGCTGTCTGCCCCTCCCTCTCCGTCATCAAGATCGACAACGCTGATGTCGTCCTGCGCCCCCACAGAGTCATCGGAGGCGTAAACCTTCTTGAACGGCTCAAGGTCATCGATCCACGGCTGCTTTGTCAGGCAGACATGATTGATGGCGGATGCGAAGTGCTTGCCATCGGCCTTGCGCGTGAAGTCGAACACGATTCCTGACGACACGTTTGGAATCGTTCCACGGCGCACCTTGCCTGCAATGTCAGGCTCGGTGAACCCGAGTCCGGCCTGCATGTAGTGCTTACCGTCGCGCTTGACGACGCGCAGACCCTCGACGTAGCCGCTGTTGTTGAGGACTTCCTTGTCGTCCTCGGGCTTCGGATGGCGCAGAGGAATGGTGACAGACTCGAAAGCCCTATCCTCATGCGACTTCATCAGTTCGTCCATCGAGATCGTGATGAGGTCATCACTGACGCTGGACTTGCCGAGCGGCACCACCTTGAACGGCGTCTTGCGCTTGCGACCGGGAGTGATCGGGAACTCTCCCTCGCGCAGGATGTCCTTCCAGATGATCGGCTTCTCATCAACCTTGTCGTCAGTTGTCGCTTCGGTCGATGAGAAGATAAGTTCGACAACATTCATGCTGCCATCACACCTCCTTCTCTGAGCTTCGCCTTGGCTTCATCGAGGAGGGCGCGCGGCACCAGATCACCAGCAAGGTACGCGGCGATGATCCACGGGTCGCCGGGCGAGAAGACGTGACCGCACGCCCGGTGCTTGTAAATCATGTTGAGTTCGTCGCGGTACTTCTCACTGCGAGCCAGCGGCTTGAAGTCCCCGAATAGCTCCCCTAACTCCTCGCAATTGGGACACCGCAGCTTGCCGTCCTCAACGAGGCGGGGTGCTGCTGCGGCCGGGGAGGACTCCATCCGGCCGAAACTAGCGCGCTCTCAGCGGCCCCGTGAGGGCCAACATTGATTCTTTGGCTCAGTTACAACGAAGCTCTCACGATTTTCACGCTTGCGGCCGACAACGAATGGTGATACTCCAGTAGACAACCGTGTTGGGATCACCTAGAATGATGACCACAATGCTCATGCACAACGGTGGCAACAACCTCACCCTCGCCGTTGTCCGGGGCCAGTCCGAGGCCCTGATTCGCGCTGAGGTACGGGGAATGGAAGCCCGCGAGCAGCTAGAGCGGGCCTGCTACGAGGCCGTGACGAAGCTCGGCTGCACCGTGGACGAGGTGTCGGAGGCCAGCGGACTGACCCCGGCCGAGATTCGCCGCATCCTCGCGCGACCGCGCTAGACCGCCTCGGCCACGGTCGGCCAGTGTTTTGCTAGGATCAACCTTCGTTCACCGCTGGACGGCGTAAAAGCCCTGGAAATCAGGGCTTTCGTCGTTCCGGCACGACAGGAGGGAGGGGTTCCACCGGCCAAGGCTGCCGCGCTGAGGAAGCACAGCGGCAGAGAGTTGGACGAGGAACCAGTATGTCATGAGTAGCTACACTGCGCGGACCCTGCTGGCCGCGCTCGCAGCGGGCTTATTGCTCGCGCCTAACGCCGAGGCGAAGGAAACGGCGACTCAGCAGACGTACAGCGCGCTCTACCACGCCGTGAAGCACAAGTACGGTGCGCGCGCTCCGGGTCGGAACATCCGCAAGTACGGCATCAAGTATGATGTCTATGCGGACGGCGAGCGCGGTCCCTGGGAGACTCGCAAAGCAAAGTTCACCGAGCTTCGCGACTCGATCAGGCAGCTTAGGACGCTCCTGCGCCCCGCGCGTAGGTTGCTCGTCCGACGCGCGGTTCCGCCCCCTCAGTCTCCCGCAGGAGTGATGTCATCAACTCAGGGAGCACCGCCTGGGGGAGTGCTCGACAGGATTGCTCAGTGTGAGTCCAGAGGCAATCCCCAGGCCGTGAATCCCAACGGCCACTACGGCAAGTATCAGTTCGACATTGGTACTTGGAATAGTGTTGGCGGAACTGGTAATCCCGCCAATGCCAGCGAAGCTGAGCAAGACATGCGTGCTGCGCGTCTGTACGCTCAGCGCGGCTCCGCACCCTGGGCCTGTAAGCCATAGCCAGCGTGTAGAGTAGGTCCCAGCGCCCCGACTGGTCGTTCACGGTCGGGGCGCTGCTTTTCCTGTAAGCTTCGCAAGCGTTATGCCTCCCATATCGTTAGTTCCGCAATCGCTCGATCTCTCGCTCTACGGCGGCGACGGCGTAGAACTACGGATGACGGTCAAGGATTCTCTGAACGCGCCAGTACCGTTGACACCGGGCGTAATCGACGCGCAGATCAGGTCAACGCGCACAACTACGCCCGCAATCGTCACTTTCGCTGCCGATCTCACCGATGGCGACACTGGTGTTGTCATCTTGAGCTTGACCGGCGATCAGACAGAATCGCTGCACGGTCCACCGGATTCTCTTACCGACCGCTTCTCAGGGGTCTGGGATGTCCAGTGGACTCCCGATCAAGGCCAACCAATCACCCTGATCCAGGGCAAGGTGGATTCAGCGCTCGATGTCACTCGGCCAGGGAACTGATTACAGGATTGCTGACATTGATGTCAGCGTCGCCGACAATTTACGCGACATCAGCGTAGTTGTCGAACCGCTGGACGAGACTGTCATCACTGCGCCAGTCGTAGTTCCACCTGTCGTTTCT
>Ga0207708_10000760_pt1 | contig 24224 bp, 19 predicted proteins | sample KBSK5101metaG_FD_184340 | JGI IMG/M metagenome (GOLD analysis project Ga0207708, IMG submission 184340) | Corn, switchgrass and miscanthus rhizosphere microbial communities from Kellogg Biological Station, Michigan, USA - KBS K5-10-1 metaG... | ecosystem: Host-associated > Plants > Roots >...
CGGGCTTCGCCCGTGTGCCTGGCTTTCCCCCGTCCAGGGTCAAACCGCGGCTTGAAGAGAGGGCTTCCTTCGGCCGCTATGGTGTTTTGGATGCCCAAGACCCTTGTCATTGCAGAAAAGCCGTCTGTCGGCCGCGATCTCGCGGGCGCGCTCGAGGGTCCCTTCCAGCGCCGCAAGCTCGACGACATCAAGCCGAAGCGGGGCAAGAAGAAGACCGACGAGCCGACCAACGAGGAGGTCGTCGAGGCCGCCAAGTCCAAGACCAAGGCCAAGACCACGCGCGACGAGGCCGTCTTCCTCGAGTCGGACGACTACGTCATCACGTGGGCCGTCGGCCATCTCGTCCAGCTCGCGGAGCCCGAGGAGTACGACGAGAAGTGGAAGAAGTGGAAGATGGCTGACCTGCCGATCGTCCCGCCGAACGGCTTCAAGCTCGTGCCTCGCGACGCGAAGTCGAAGAAGCAGCTGAAGCTGATCGAGACGCTGCTGAAGCGCGAGGACGTCGACAAGATCATCAACGCATGTGACGCCGGCCGCGAGGGCGAGCTCATCTTCGCCTACGTCTACGAGTCGGTCTTCGGCAGCTCGGCAACGAGCCCCAACCCGCCGAAGCCGGTCGAGCGCCTGTGGATCTCGTCGATGACGAAGCAGGCGATCCGCGAAGGCTTCGAGAAGCTCCGCCCGGGAACCCAGATGCAGTCCCTCGAGGACGCAGCTCGCTCTCGCTCCGAGGCGGACTGGCTCGTCGGCATGAACGCGACCCGCGCGGCGACGATTCGCGGCCGCGCGTGGGTCGGCGGTGTCGTCTCGCTCGGCCGCGTGCAGACGCCCACACTCGGGTTGATCGTCAATCGTGAGCGCGAGATCCAGGCGTTCGTCCCCGAGCCGTACCGCCTCATCCACGGGACGTTCCAGCCGCCCTACCAGGGTCTCTGGTTCGAGGGCGACGAAACGCGGATCTTCGGTGACCTCTCGCGCGCCGATGCAATAGTCGCCAAGGTCTCAGGCCAGGACGGGACGATCGAGAAGGTCGAGCGCAAGGAGCAGTCCGAGCGCGCTCCTCTCCTGTACGACCTGACCTCCCTGCAGCGTGACGCGAACCGTCGCTACGGCTTCTCCGCACGGCGCACGCTGCAGGCCGCGCAGTCGCTCTACGAGAGCAAGAAGGCGATCACCTATCCGCGTACGTCCTCACGCTTCCTCTCCGGCGACATGGTTCCCCAGTTGAAGCCGACGGCCGCGACGCTCGAGCCGATCGAGGACTACCGCAAGGGAGCCGAATACGTGCTCGCGCTCGACCAGTTGCCGCTTGGACGCGTCGTCAACGACGCGAAGGTAAGCGACCACCACGCAGTCATCCCGACCGACATCGAAAAGGACCTCGAAGCGTTCTCGCCCGACGAGCGGCGTGTGTTCGATCTGGTCGCCAAGCGCTTCCTCGCCGTGTTCCATCCGCCGGCCCGCTATGCCCGCACGACCGTGATCACGCTCGTCGAGGAGGAACGCTTCCGAACGCGCGGCAAGATCACGCTGGAGGCCGGGTGGCGCGGCGTCTACGGACTCGAGCCCGATCAGGAACGGCAGTCCGAGGACGAGGCCGAAGGCGGCGAGATCCCTGTTCTGCAGGAGGGCCAGACGGTTCGCTGCATCGCGGCAGAGATCGAGGACAAGATGACGAGGCCGCCGCCCCGCTACACCGAGGCGACGCTGCTCTCTGCGATGGAGACCGCGGGCAAGCTGATCGACGACGAGGAGCTGCGAGAGGCCATGAAGGAATCCGGCCTCGGTACTCCTGCGACCCGCGCCGAGACGATCGAGACGCTGATTCGGCGCGAGTACATCGAACGCGTCGGCAAGGACCTGCAGGCGACGCCCAAGGGCATCCAGGTGATCACGATGCTCGAGAACCACAAGCTGACTTCGCCGGAGCTCACCGGTGACTGGGAGAACAAGCTCTCCGAGATCGAGCACGGCAAGGGCGACCGCAAGAAGTTCATGAAGGGGATCGCCGACTTCGCGAAGGAGACCGTCGACCAGATCGCCGCCCTGGACAAGGAGCAGCTCCGTCCCATCCGGGTCGAGCTCGGGCCCTGTCCGCGGTGCGGAGCCGTAACGGGCGAGATCATCAAGGAGAACTCGAAGGCCTACGGCTGCACCAGCTGGAAGAGCCGGGAAGAGGTCGGCTGCGGTTTTGTGATCTGGAAAAGGGTCGCCAGCCGCACCCTCACACCCGAGATCGCGCGGCAGCTGATCGAGGAACGTCGGACCCGGGAAGTACTCTCTGGCTTCCGGTCGCGGAACGGCAAACCTTTTCGTGCCCGGCTCGTCTTGAACGACGAGGACAAGATCGAGTTCGAGTTTCCGGTTCGCGCGCAATCCAAGGAGCCTGCGGCGACGGAATAACAAAGGGCACGGTCTCGTTGCAGGTCCGAAGGCCCTTTGGGACGCCTTTCCCTGGAAGGAAAAGGGAATTCGACCTACAGTACGAAGGTTGGCCGCGTATCACAAAGTAGGACGCGAAAGGGACACTTGACACAAAATCAGCTGCACGAACTGCTTGATTCCGACCAGGCCAAGGCACTCGTGGAGGGCGCTGAGGAGCGTGGGCATCTCGAGGCTGTCGAGCTCGAGGCCTTCGCTCTCGAGCACGACCTCAACGAGGCCGAGGTCGAGGAGCTGACCCGGGAGCTCGAGCGAATCGGGCTCGACGTCCGCCAGGCCGAAGCCAAGGAAAAGGACGCAGAAAAGGAAGAGAAGCCCGCCAAGCCGGAGACACATGTCCTCTCGGGCTCCGCAGACAGCCTTCAGCTCTTCCTGGCCGATGTCGGCCGCCACAAGCTGCTCACCGCCGCGGAAGAGGTCACCCTCGCCAAGGCAATCGAGCGGGGCGACCCCGTCGCCAAGCGGCGCATGATCGAGTCGAACCTGCGCCTCGTCGTTTCCATCGCCAAGGGCTATCGAGGCCTCGGGGTCCCCTTCCTGGACCTGATCCAGGAGGGCACGCTCGGCCTCAACCGTGCCGTCGAGAAGTTCGACTGGCGGCGCGGCTACAAGTTCTCGACGTATGCGACCTGGTGGATCCGCCAGTCGGTGCAGCGCGCCGTGGCGAACCACGCTCGCACGATCCGCGTCCCGGTCCACGTCGTCGAGCGCCAGCAGAAGCTGTCGCGTGCGGCCCGCCGGCTCGAGGTCGAGCTCGGTCGCGAGGCGACGAAGGACGAGCTGGCCGAGGCAACCGGCCTCCCGATTCAGCATGTCGACGAGGCCCTCGGCGCAGCCCAGGCTTCGGTGTCGCTGAACCAGACGGTCGGCGCGGACGACGAGGGCGAGCTGGGCGACCTGTTCGCCGATCGCGAGGCCGCCGATCCCTTCGACGAGGCGGAAGAGTCGCTCCGGCGCCAGGGTGTCCGGCGGGCACTCGACGCTCTCCCGGAGCGGGAACGCCGCATCCTCGAGCTTCGATTCGGCTTCGAAGGCGAGCCCTGGACGCTCGAGGCGATCGGCCACGAGCTCGACCTGACCCGCGAACGGGTCCGGCAGCTCGAGGGCCAGGCCCTCGCGCGCCTCTCGGCGCTGCGAGATCTGATCTCACTGGCTGCCTGAGGCCACAAACCGAATCGGACCTGAGGGCGGCCCCAAAGGCCGCCCTCAATCGTCTATCGCCGCGGAGCCGGGCTTTGCCCGGCTCCGCCACAAACGCTCTCCGTTAGCGGCCCACCGACAAATCATCGTGGCCGTCGCAGGCGGCCGGATTTGTCGGTGACAGCCAACCCTTTGGGTTGGCAGGAGTCTTAACTTGAGGAAGGCTTAACCTTCTGTTCATACTTGCTCGTCCGCCTGGAGGGGCGGTGCGATGAAAGGAGATTGTGTGAGGGGGATTTTGAGAAGGCTGGCACTGCCTCTCGCGGCGTTGATCGTGCTGGTAGTCGCGAGTACTGCAGGTGGTGCCTCTAGTTCAGGCACGCTCGTCTTTGCGGGCGCGTCGGATCCGACGTACCTGGACCCGGCGCTCGTGTCCGACGGCGAGTCGTTCCGCGTCACTGAGCAGATGTTCGAGGGCCTTGTCAAGCTGAGGCCGGGAACCACGAAGATCGTCCCGTCCCTGGCCACGAGCTGGAAGCTCTCCGGCGGAGGCAAGGTCTGGACGTTCAACCTGCGCAAGGGCGTGAAGTTCCATGACGGCACGCCGTGGAATGCCGCGGCTGCTTGTTACAACTTCAACCGTTGGTACAACTGGACGGGGCCGTTCCAGGATCCGTCGGCCACGTTCTACTACCAGGCGACCTACGGCGGATTCAAGAAGAACGAGGTCGCGAACCTCTCGCCGCCGTTGTTCCAGAGCTGCAAGACGGTCGGCTCCTCGCGGATCGTCGTCCGGCTCAACCGTGCGTCGGGTGTGTTCTTCCCGTCGCTCGTCATTCAGTCCTTCGCGATGCAGAGCCCGACGGCCATGAAGAAGTACGGCGCCGATCAGGCAACGCTGAGCGGCGGGGCCTTCCGCGCGACCGGCACGTATGCGTTCCAGCATCCGACCGGCACGGGGCCGTTCAAGTTCTCGTCCTGGACGATCGGCCAGAAGGTCGAGCTCGTCCGGAACCCGAACTACTGGGGCAAGAAGGCGCGGCTGGACAAGATCATCATCCGGCCGATCTCGGACAACGAGGCGCGCTTCCAGGCGCTGAAGACAGGCGAGATCAACGCGTTCGACCTTGCTCCGCCCCAGGACATCGGCGGATTGTCCGGTGACTCGAGGCTCAAGGTCGTCAAGCGGCCGGCGTTCAACGTCGCGTACGTGACGATGCATCAGGGCCCTGGGTCCCCGATGAACGACATCAAGGTTCGGCAGGCGGTTGCGTACGGCCTTAACCGGGCCTCCGTGGTGAAGAACTTCTACTACGGCACCGGCAGGGTCGCGAACGAGTTCCAGCCGCCGAGCCTCTTCGGCTATACGAACAAGGTGCAGAAGTACCCGTACAACCCGACGAAGGCGAAGGAACTGCTGAATTCGTCGAGTTGCAAGGTTCCTTGCACGGTGGACTTCTGGTATCCGACGGCCGTCTCACGGCCCTACATGCCCGACCCACAGCGGAACTTCCAGGCATTCGCAGCGAGCCTCGAGGCGTCCGGCTTCAAGGTGGTCGCGCATAGCGCACCGTGGCGACCGACCTATGTTCCGAAGGTGAATGAAGGGTCTGCCGGCGATCTGAACCTGATCGGGTGGACTGGTGACTACGGAGATCCGGACAACTTCCTCGGAACGTTCTTCCGGAACTTCAACCCGCAGTTCGGGTACCACAACGCGGCTATCGAGGGCATCCTGAACAGGGCGCTCAACCAGCCGAACTTCGCCAAGCGGGTGAAGCTCTACCAGCAGGCGAACATCATGATCATGAAATACCTGCCCGGCGTTCCGTACGCGCATGCGACCCCAGCACTCGGGGCCGAAAAGCGTGTCACGAAGCTGATCGCAACGCCGGTGGGCGGCGTCTGGTTCCAGTACGCTGGATTCGGAGGTCAGTAGCAGATAGATACGCAGCCGGCGGACGACTGACCAATGCTTCGGTATGTCGTCCGCCGGCTGTTGTTGCTCGTCCCGATTCTCCTCGGCGTGTCGATCCTGATCTTCTTCTGGGTCCACGCGCTGCCCGGCAACCCGGCTTCGGCGCTGCTCGGCGAGCGTGCGACGCCTGAGCTTGTCCAGCAGTACAAGGAGCGCTACGGGCTCAACCGCCCGTTGCCGTTGCAGTACGTCGACTACCTGAAGGTGACGGTCGTCGACGGCGACCTCGGCACGAGCATCTCGTCGCGCCGCACGGTCGCCTCGGAGATCAAGCGCCGCTTCCCGGCCACGATCGAGCTTGCCTTCGCCGCGATGATCTTCGCGGTCGGCATCGGCCTGCCGCTCGGCTTCTTCGCGGCGAAGCACTACGGCGGGGTCTTCGACCACTTAAGCCTTGTGGGCTCGCTGATCGGGATCTCGATCCCGATCTTCTTCCTCGCGATCATCCTCAAGTACTTCTTCGCCGTGCGGTGGCACGTGCTGCCGAGTGTGGGGCGTGAGGATGTGCTGGCCAATAACGAGCACCCGACCGGGTTCTACGTCCTCGATGGGATCATCACCCGCAACTGGGCTGCGTCCTGGGACGCGATCCAACACCTGATCCTGCCGGCGATCGCGCTGGGATCGATCCCGCTCGCAATCATCATGCGCATCACAAGAGCCTCGACGCTCGACGTGCAGAACGAGGACTACGTTCGCACGGCTCGTGCGAAGGGGCTGTCGCCCAACACCGTCGACCGGCGACACGTTCTACGGAACGCCTTGCTCCCGGTGTCGACGATCATCGGCCTTCAGACCGGACTCCTGCTTTCGGGGGCCGTGCTCACGGAGACCGTGTTCGCCTTTCCGGGGATGGGATCGTGGTTGCGGGACGCAATCTTCAACAGCGACTATCCCGCGCTCCAGGGAGGCATTCTCTTCCTCGCAGTCGTGTTCGTCCTTGTGAACCTCATCGTCGACATTTCCTACGCGATCATCAATCCGCGGATCCGGTACAGCTGATGTCCGTCGCCGAAATCGAAGGGCTGGAAATTGGCCACCAGGCGCCGTCGGGGCTTTGGAGCGAAGCGCGCTACCGCCTGATCAGGAACCCGGGCGCAGTCCTCGGGGCCTTCTTCGTCTCTGTCTTCGTCACGGTCGCCATCTTCGCCCCCGTGATCGCCACCTACGGGCCGAAGGATCAGAATCTCGACCTGCTGAAGAACGGCGAGCCGGTCGGCCCGACGGCGGGCCACTGGTTCGGGATCGACCTACTCGGTCGCGACGAGTTCTCTCGCATCGTCTACGGCGCGCGGTACTCACTGCTGATCGGCGTCGTGTCGGTCGCCATCGGTCTCTCGGTCGGGATGTTGCTCGGTGCGACGGCCGGCTACCTCGGCGGCGCCGTCGACTCGACCATCATGCGCGCGATGGACGTCATGCTCGCAATCCCCGGCTTGCTGTTTGCGATCGGGATCGTGGCCGCGCTCCAACCGGGTTTGTGGCAGGTGATGCTCGCCGTCGGGATCGTCAACATCCCGATCTTCGCGCGCCTGCTGCGCGGCTCCGTCCTGGCGCAGAAAGAAAACGACTTCGTCTTAGCCGCCCGTTCGGTGGGGGTTCGCAAGCGAGGGATTCTCTTCTCCCACATCCTGCCGAACTCCGTCTCGCCTTTGATCGTGCAGGGGACACTCGCAATGGCCACCGCGATCATCGACGTGGCCGGCCTCGGTTTTCTCGGGCTCGGCCCGCAGGATCCGGCGACCCCGGAGTGGGGGACGATGCTCGCCAACGTGAACGACTACCTCGCATCGGCGCCCTTCCTGGCGATCATTCCCGGCATCGCGATCATCCTTTCCGTTCTCGGGTTCAACCTCATCGGCGACGGCTTGCGCGAGGCGCTCGATCCCAAGCTGCGCTCACGTGGTTAGAGATCCGCTCCTCTCCGTCGAGGACCTGCACGTCCGCTTCTGGACGCGGCGTGGCACGGTGCACGCGGTCAATGGCGTCTCCTTCGACATCGCCCGGGGGGAGGCGCTCGGAATCGTCGGCGAATCAGGCTGCGGCAAGAGCGTCACGTCGCTCGCGATCCTCGGCCTGCTTGCGCGTAACGGGAACGTCGAGTCCGGCTCCGCCGAGTTCGAGGGAACGGATCTGATCCATCAGAGCGACCGTGCGCTTCGGCGTATTCGTGGGCGCGAGATCGCGATGATCTTCCAGGATCCGATGACCTCCTTGAATCCGGTTCTGACGATCGGCCGTCAGATCAGAGAGGCGCTCGAGACGCACTTCGGCATGCATCGGAAAGAGGCCGAGGCGAAGGCGGCGGAGGCTCTGGACCGCGTCGGAATCCCAAGCGCGAAAGCTCGCCTCAATGACTACCCGCATCAGTTCTCCGGTGGGATGCGGCAGCGCGCGATGATCGCGATGGCACTCGCCTGCAAACCGAAGCTGCTAATCGCCGACGAACCGACGACGGCGCTTGACGTCACGATTCAGGCCCAGATCCTCGATCTGCTTCGTGAACTGGTGACCGAGGAGGATGCAGCGCTGATCCTGATCACGCATGACCTGGGCGTCGTCGCTGGAATGTGCGAGCGCGTCAACGTCATGTACGGCGGCATGTTCATGGAGACCGGCTCGGCGGAGCAGCTGTTCGGCAGCCCGAGGCACCCGTATACGCTCGGCCTGCTCCAGAGCGTGCCGCGGCTCGATGCAGGTAACCGCGCACGGCTGCACCCGATCGAAGGAGCCCCACCAAACATGCTGCGTGCGCCATCGGCTTGTCCGTTCCAGCCTCGCTGCCGCTTCGAGGTGGACGAATCGCGCAAGTCGGTGCCGCAGCTGCTGGAGGTCGAGCGTGGGCACATGGTCGCCTGCTTCAACCCGGTGCCGGTCGACGCGTGGCAACGCGAGCGCGAGGCGGCGACCGCGTGACGCGGGCGGCGAATGGCGCCGGTCCACTCGTCGAGCTCGAGCACCTCAAGGTCTACTTCCCGATCAAGAGCGGGCTCGTGCTCGACCGCCACGTCGGCGACATCCGCGCCGTCGACGACATCTCGCTGACGATCAAGAAGGGCGAGACCGTCGGGCTCGTCGGGGAGTCGGGCTGCGGGAAGTCCACAGTCGGACGAACGATCATCCGCCTCTACAAGCCGACCGAGGGAACGATCCACTTCGACGGTCAGGACATTTCGCAGCTCGGTGAGTCCGAGCTTAGGCCGCTGAGGCGGCGTATGCAGATGGTGTTCCAGGACCCGTACGCGTCGCTGAACCCCCGCCACAGCGTCGGACGCATCATCGGGGAGCCGCTGAGAAGCCATGGGCTGGCGGGCCGGAACGAGTCCAGCTCGCGCGTGCGTGAGCTGCTGCAGATCGTCGGCCTCCCCGGGGACTCGGCAGGCCGTTACCCACACGAGTTCTCAGGCGGTCAGCGTCAGCGGATCGGCCTCGCGCGCGCGATCGCGGTCAATCCCGACTTCATCGTCGCGGACGAACCTGTGTCGGCGCTCGACGTCTCGATTCAGGCGCAGATCATCAACCTCCTCGAGAACCTGCAGGAGGAGTTCGACCTCACCTATCTGTTCATCGCACACGATCTGGCGGTGGTGCGACACATCTCCGACCGCATCGCAGTGATGTATCTGGGTTGGATCGTGGAGGTCTCGTCCGCGGCCGAGCTCTACGAGAACCCTCTGCACCCCTACACGATCTCGCTCCTGTCGGCGGTGCCAATACCCGATCCCGTCATCGAGAAGGAGCGGAGGCCGCTCCTCCTCGCCGGCGATTTGCCGAGCCCTGCGAATCCACCGGCGGCTTGCAGGTTCCACACGCGTTGTCCTTTCGTGCAGCCGACCCGCTGCCGGGAGGAAGTGCCGCCGCTCCGCAAGTTCTCGACCGGCCACGAAGTCGCGTGCCACTGGGCCGAGGAGATCAATGAGGGGCGGCTCAAGCCGCACGAGCGGCCGGTCGTGCTCGAGGCGCCACCGCCAGAGCACGTGGAAGAGCCGCCGCCAGACTGAGAATCGCGTCGCGCTCGAGGGGGGCGACGCGGAGCTCAGGCGGAGGCCGCCGCAGGAAGGTGCTGACGAGCAGCAGTTCGTCGAGCCACTCGGCCGCGAGGTGCTCGGGAGTCTCGCGTCGCGTCTCCGCCAGTCCTGCGTCGACCTCGAGCTCCGCGCCGGCGCCTACGGGCAGAGTGCGCATTGCCGCGATGCGGCCACCGGCGACGAAGACGGCGCGCACGAAGCCCGCCTCCGCCGCGGGTGCAAGCAGGCAGCAGCGGGCGCGGCGCAGCTGGTCGATACGGCGAAAGGCGCGCACGATGCTGTCGAGGGCTTCGATGCGATCGCGCAACCGCGCAGCGTCCTCGTACCGGCGGCACTCGGCGAGGTCGCGCAGGCGTGTGCGTAACCGCGGCAGCGCGAGCTCGGGTCGTTGCAGCTCTGCCGCTGTTGCTCCGTCGAGCGCTCGGCAGGCCAATCGCGCGCGGGCCCGGCTTCGCAACGGCCCGAGCGGCGTCGGCGTTTGTGAGCAGACGAGGCTGTCGCCGCGCCGCCTGAGATACACGTATCGGTCGGGCCTGGCGTTGCGCGCGTTCGCGACGGGACGAAGCTCGCGCAGCAGCCGGAGTTCCTCTAGGGCCGCCTCGAGCTCGGAGCCGGTGACCCGCCACTCGATCCGATCGAGTGCCGCGAGTGCCGCTTCGACCGCGGGACGCTGCCGGTCCGTTCTGAAGTAGGACCGCAGGCGCGCGCGCAAGTCGCGCGCACGTCCGACGTAGAGGACCTGGTCGTTGCGGTCGCGGAACAGATAGACGCCCGGCGACGTCGGCGCGCCGAAGGCAAGGCTCCGCTTCGCATACACCTTCCGCACGCGCGGCGCAGCTAGGTCGACGAGATCTGCGACCGTGCGAGCGCCACGTTCCTGCGCGAGGCCGATCAGCTGAACGAGGATCTCTGCCGTCGCCTGTGCGTCCGGCAGCGCGCGGTGGCAGGGACGCGCTGCGGTCCCGAGGAAGTTCGAAAGCGAAGCGAGCCCCGCGCGCCGGGTGCGCCCTTGGAGGAGTCGGCGTGCGAGCCCGACGGTGTCGACGACGGGTCCCGCGAGCTTCGCGCCTGTCAGCCGCTCGGTCTCGTGGTCAAGGAACCCGAGGTCGAAGCGTGCGTTGTGCGCGACGAGGACGGCATCGCCGGCGAACTCGAGGAAGCGCCGCACCGCGATTCCGGGATGCGGCTGGCCGCGCAGCTCTGAGTCGTTGAGCCCCGTGAGCGCGCTGATCGTCGGCCCGAGCGGCACCCCCGGATCGACGAGCAGCTCGAACTCCTCCGCCAGTTCGAACTCGCGCACCCGCACGGCACCGATCTCGCAGATGCGCGAGCTGCCCGGCCGGAGCCCGGTGGTCTCGAGATCCACGACGACGAAGGTCGCGTGCTCGAGCAACAGCTCGGCTCCGGGAGGATCGGCGAGCCCCACGGCATCGCCGCGCCATGCCAGGCGTGTGTCCTCGACGACGATCTCCTCGAGCAGGGAGCGAGCGAGGCCGACCGGCGCATGTCGGAGCGCGAAGAGCCGCCGGGCCGCCTCCTCGGCGTAGATCGGCCCCCGCCGTTCTTCGACGAGCTCGACGAGACGGTCGGCGGCATCGAGGCGGAGCTGCACTGCAGGGAGCGTAAGCGAACATACGTTCGTCTGCAAGGATCGCGGCCGGATGACCCTGGCCCAGCTTGCCCTCACAGTCCTCCTGCTCGGCGTCCTGGGCGTCGGAGCCAACTGGGCAGGCATCTCGGCGATCCCGGCCTATCTGCTGGCGGGCATCCTCCTGGGGCCGAACGAGCCCCACGTGACCAGTCTGATCCACCCCTCGGAGGTGACGGAGTTCGTGGCCCAGCTCGGGCTCGTCTTCCTGCTCTTCTTCCTCGGGCTCGAATTCAGCCTCGACCGGCTGAGACGCACCGGCCGCCACGTCGGTCTCGGCGGGTCGGTCGACTTCGTCGTGAACGGAGCGATCGGCCTCCTGGTCGGGATCGTGGCGTTCGGGTTCAGCTTCGGCGCGCTCGTGCTCGCCGCAGCGATCTACGTGTCCTCGAGCGCCATAACGGTCAAGGGGTTGATCGACTTTCGCCGCCTCGCGGACGACGAGACCGACCTCATTCTCGCGATCCTGCTCTTCGAGGACCTTGCGGTCGCCTTCGTCCTCGGGTTCGCGGCGACCGGGGGCGGCTCCGCGGCCGGCACCCTGGGGACCTTCGCCAAGGCGTTCGGGTTCATCGCCGCTTCGCTTGCGGCCTCGCGCTGGCTTGCGCGACCGCTCGACCGGCTGCTCGACCGCTTGCCACGTGAGTTCTTCCTGCTCTTCACGTTCGCGCTTCTGGTCGGCATGGCGGCGCTTGCGAAGAAGCTCGGCATGTCGGAGGCGATCGGTGCGCTCATGGCGGGGGTCGTGCTCTCCGAGACGAGCGTGCGCGAGGAGATCGAGGAACGTTTCTTCAGCTTCCGCGACCTCTTTGCCGCACTCTTCTTCTTCGTGTTCGGACTGTCGATCGACGTCGGAGCCCTCGGTCGGCTCGCCTGGCTCCTCGTCCTCGCGGTGCCACTCACGATCGTCGGCAAGACCGCCGCCGGTTATGCCGCGGGGCGCGTCGGCGGCTTCACCAAGCGCCAGAGCTTCAACTCAGGTGCAGCACTGATCGCGCACGGCGAGTTCACGATCATCATCGCGCAGCTCGCGGCCGGCAACTCGCGCCTGGGCGATGCCGTTCGGTCCGACCTGACCGCGTTCGCAGGTCTCTACGTTCTCGCCACGGCAACGATTGGAGTCGTCGTGATGAAGGAGTCGAAGTGGATCGGCCGCAGGCTGATCCCGGTCCCTAGACTGGCCGAGGAGTAACGATGCCTGTCGATCTGAGAGAAACCCGGCTGCCCGGTGTCGGGGTCAAATACGGCTTTCGCACGTCCGAGGGCGGACGGCTGGCGATCGTCTTGCACAACGACGGGATGCGGGAGATCTACTTCTTCCGCCACGAGCACGACGACGAGCCCGAAGCGGTGATCCGCCTTGACGACGACGAGGCGCGTCAGCTGGGTGCGGTGATCGGCGGCGCCTACGAGCGCCCCAAGATCGTCGAGGATCTGGAGCTCGCGCTAGGCGAGCTGACGATCGAGTGGGTCCCGGTTCCCGACGACAGTCCGCTGCTCGGAAAGACGCTTGCCGAGTGTGGGTTCAGGGCCAAGACGGGGATCACCGTCATCGCGATCCTGCGCGACCCGGAGCCCGTGGCCGGCGCGCAACCGACGGACGTCGTCCAGAAGGGCGACACGCTCGTGACCGTCGGAAAGCTCGGCCAGTACGCGGCGTTCCGAAAGCTGCTGGCCGAGGGCACGCTCTAGTCGCGTGGACGTTCTCTGTTCGGTTTCCGTCGCAGCTGTCCGGGCCGAGCCCAAGGACGACGCGGAGCGGGTGACAGAGCTCCTGCAGGGTGAGCCAGTCGAGGTGGAGGAGCGCCGTGACGGCTGGGTCCGGATCCGGACCGTCTACGACTATCCCGGCTGGGTCCGCGAGGATGCGGTGGCCGGCCTCGACGGCGACGTTGTCGAGCAGGCCCGCCGCTATCTCGGGACGCCGTATCTGTGGGGCGGCATGACGGAGCGAGGAATCGACTGCTCCGGCCTGGTTCACATGAGCTATCGCTGGCTCGGGAGGCTCGTGCCGCGCGATGCCGACCAGCAGGAAGCAGCCGGGGTTCCGGTCGAGGAGAGCGCGCTCCGGCCCGGAGACCTCATCACCTACGGCGACGAGAAAGCCGCGACCCACATCGCCTTCTGGCTCGGGGACGGCCGCATACTGCACTCCACGGAGCGCGAAAGGGTCGACGGCGTGGTCGAGGAGGCCGAGCCGCCTGATCTGCACGCCCAGCGACGGCGCCTCATCCGGTTCTGAATCCCGGCCGTACTAACGGCGGAGCCGGAAAGACGTCTGTAAGAATCGATAGATCCGCGAGCGGGTAAGTGGTTCAAGCACGCGTAGCTAGCTCAACGGGAGGAGTTTCATAGTGACAAGCAGATCGAGGTTGATGAAGGCGGTTTGCCTTCTCGCACTTGTGGGTGTCTTGCCCCTTCTTGCCGCAGGCTGCGGCGGTGGCGGCAAGAAGTCCTCGAGCGGCAGCGGCGGGACTAGGGGCGGCGAGACGTATGCCCAGCTGAACGTCGTGTGGGATGCGCCCGATTACATGGATCCCGCCCTGTATTACACGGTCGCCGCGTACCAGTTGACCAACTACGTGTGGACCGGCCTGGTGGGGTACAAGCACGCGTCCGGTCCAGCAGGCGCAGAGCTGGTGCCGTATCTCGCGGAGAGCATGCCGAAGATTTCCGCCGACGGTAAGACGTACAACTTCACGCTGCGCCCGAACTTGAAGTACTCGAACGGCAAGCCCGTCAAGGCGAGTGACTTCCGGTACACGATCGAGCGCGACTTCAAGATGGACTCGCCCGGTGTCGGCTTCTACAGCGACATCGCCGGAGTGAGCGGGGCGAACGGCTTCGCCACGACGAAGAAGGGTCACATCTCGGGGATCACGACAAACGACGCCAATCGGACGATCCAGATCAAGCTCACCAGTCCGCGCGGCGACTTCCTGTACATCCTCGCGCTGGAGTTCTCGCACTTCGTGCCGGCCGGCACGCCGGCGACCGACCAGTCGACGCATCCGATCCCGGCGACGGGCCCGTACATTGTCAAGAGCTACGTGCCGAGCCGGAGCTTCGTACTCGTCCGCAACCCGAACTACAACGACCAGATCCCGACGATGCCGAAGGGGAATCCGGACAAGGTCGTCGGCAAGATCATCACCGACCCGGTCGCGGCCTATCAGCAAGTTGTGAGCAATTCGTCCGACTACGACTTCCAGACGGTGCCGAACGATCGCCTGCCGGAAGCACAGAGCAAGTACAAGGACCAGCTGCGGATCTACACGAACGCGAACACGTACTACTTCGCGCTCAACAACGCGATCCCGCCCTTCAACAACCTGAAGGCGCGCCAGGCTGTTCAGCAGGCAATCGACCCGTCAGCGATCATCTCCGGCATCTACGGTGGTCTTGGTCGGCCGACCGAGAACTTCCTGCCGCCGGGCTACCCGCAGTATCAGAAGATCAGCGCCTGGAAGTTCGATCTCGCTGCGGCCAAGAAGCTCGTGCAGCAGTCGGGCACGGCTGGGCAGACGGTCGACGTCTACGGCCCGAACGAGGATCCGTCGAAGGCGACGACCGAGTATCTGGCCAACCAGCTGTCGAAGATCGGCTACAAGTCGAAGCTGCATCTCCTGAGCCACCAGGTCTACTTCCAGACGATCGGAAACCAGGCCACCAAGGCACAGGCGATGTTCACGAACTGGTTCCAGGACTACCCTCATCCGCTCGACTGGTTCGACGTGCTTCTGAACGGGGACCGGATCACCAAGACGCATAACAACAACCCGGGGAACGTGAACGTGCCGTCGGTGAACAAGGAGATCGACGCGCTCAAGAGCGAGACGCAAATCACCCCGGAAGTGAACAATCGATGGGCGAAGGTCGACAAGGATCTGATGGTCACCTACGCCACGACGGTGCCCTATATGAACCGATCTCAGACGGACTTCTTCAGCAACCGGATGGACATGAGCTGTTACACGTTCAGCGTCGTCCTCTACTGGGACTGGGGTCTGAGCTGCCAGAAGTAACAAGGCGTCGTCAGGAGGGAGGGCCCTGCTCAAGGCCAGGGCTCTTCCTCCTGTTCGATTCCCGGGCGTGAGGGAAAGAGGGTGTAGGTGGCCACAACCGATACGAGCACCGATTTCACGCTCGACACCGCAGCGGCGCTCGCCGCTGACGAGCACGGGACGATCGAGGGAAAGAGCCCGTGGCTGCTTGCCTGGAGACGGCTGAGGCGGAACTACGTCGCGCTCTCCTTTCTCGCCCTTTTCTTTCTGATCGTCATCGCCTGCGCGCTTGCCGGGCCTTACGCACGCCACATCGCAAAGACCGGTCCGAACGACAACCACCTCGGTGAGACGTTCGCGCGAAACGGGAAGCAGATTCCGATCGTCTCGAAGGGCGGTTTCGTCAACGGCACCTTCGTCGCGGGAGGCATTCCCGTCGGGCCGCAGCTCTGGCACGCCGGCGGCCGCTACGTCTTCGGTGCCGACAATCAGGGCAGAGACGTCTCAGTCAGGCTCCTCTACGGCGGGCAGAACTCGCTCAAGGTCGGCATCGGTTCGGGAATCATCTGTATGTTCTTTGCGCTGATCCTTGCGCTGGTCGCCGGCTATTTCAGCAGCTGGGCCGACTGGCTGATCTCGCGCTTCTTCGACCTCATCTGGGCCTTCCCGGTCTTACTCCTTGCGATCGCGCTCGGCACCGCGCTCTCGATCAACGGGTTCCACCATTTCGGTATCAGCATCGAGAGCGGGAGTCTCTGGATTCCGACGCTCGTCATCTCGTACGTCCTGATTCCCTACGTCGGGCGCCCGTTACGCGGGCAGATCTTATCCCTGCGCGAGAAGGAGTTCATCGAGGCGGCGAAGGCTCAGGGCGCGAGCCCGGTCCGCATCATGGCCAGCGAGCTCTTGCCGAACCTGGCCTCGTCGGTGCTCGTTTTCTTCGCGCTCATCATCGCCAGCAACATCCTCACCGAGGCGGGGCTGTCGTTCCTCGGTGCCGGTGTGCAGCCGCCGAGCCCCTCCTGGGGAACGATGATCGCCGACGGGCAGGACCGCATCGTGACGGCGCCGTGGCTTGCGATCATTCCGGGCATCGCGATCGTGCTGACTGTCCTGTCCCTCAACGTTTTCGGCGACGGTCTGCGCGATGCGCTCGATCCGCGCTCGAAGATTCGGATGGAACGCTAGATGCTGGCTTTCGTGATCAGACGGCTGATCGGCGCGCTGCTCGTCCTCGTAGCCGTGAGCTTCATCACGTACCTGATCTTCGTGAAGATCCCGGGCGGCGATCCGGCGCCGCGCATCGCGGGCCGAACGGCGACCGAACAGAACATTCAGGACATCCGCAAGAAGTTGCACCTGAACGATCCGTTCTACGTGCAGTACTGGGGCATGATGCAGTCCCTTTTCTCCGGCAGCTTAAAGTCGTACTCGAGCCAGCTCAACGTCGTGAACGAGATCAAGAAGGGAATCCCGGCGACGCTCTCGCTCTGCATCGGCGCCGGGATCATCTGGCTCTTCTTCGGCATCGTGGTGGGGGTGGTATCCGCCGTGAAGGCGGGCTTCTGGTCAGACAGGGTGATCACGGTGTTAGCCCTGATCGGCATTTCGCTGCCCGTGTTCTGGCTGGGTTTGATCGTGCGCTACTTCTTTGCCCAGGGGCATCCGCTGAGCGTCTTACCCGACGGCCAGTACGTCCCGTTGACGGTCAACCCGTACGAGTGGTTCATCCATCTGATCATGCCCTGGACTGTCCTTGCGGTGCTGTTCATCGGCTTCTACGGCCGTGTGCTGCGATCGAACATCCTCGACACCATCAACGAGGACTACGTCCGGACCGCGAAGGCAAAAGGTCTGGGGTCGCGGCGCGTCATGGTGAAGCACGTGCTTCGGAACTCGCTGATTCCGATCGTCACGCTCTTCGGGCTCGATTTCGCGGCGGTCATCGGCGGGAGCGCCATCCTGACCGAGACGGTTTTCGACCTGAAGGGCGTCGGCCAGTACGCGGCGGAATCCGTGCAGAGCCTCGACCTTCCGCCCATCATGGGCGTGACGATCTACGCGACTTTCTTCATCGTCCTCTTCAGCGTGGTCGTCGACCTTCTCTACGCCTGGCTGGATCCCAGGATCCGGCCTACTTAGGCGCCTGATGGCGGAACGCCTGATCGAGGTCGAGGACCTCAAGGTCCAGTTCGCAACCGAGGACGGGCTCGTCAGGGCCGTTGACGGGGTCAGTTTCGAGCTGGGTCGAGGCGAGGTGCTCGGAATCGTTGGGGAATCGGGTTCGGGCAAGAGCGTCACCGCGATGACGTTGCTCGGGTTGACGCGTGACCGCAACACCCGGTTCGAAGGGGCCGTGCGGTACAAAGGGCGCAGCGTTCTCGAGATGGACGAGGGCGAGCTCGAGCAGGTCCGCGGGAACGAGATGTCGATGATCTTCCAGGACCCGATGACGTCGCTGAACCCGGTCTACACGATCGGCGCCCAGATCTGCGAGGCGATCCAGATTCACGAGCGCGCCGACAAAGGCGTAGCGCGCCGGCGGGCGATCGAGCTGCTTGGGCAGGTCGGGATCCCGAACCCGGATCAGCGTGTCGACAACTATCCTCACGAGTTCTCGGGAGGGATGCGCCAGCGCGCGATGATCGCGATGGCGCTCGCTTGCAATCCCGACGTCCTGATCGCGGATGAGCCGACGACCGCTCTGGACGTGACGATTCAGGCGCAGATCATCGAACTGATCGACCGGCTCAAGGACGAGTTCAACTCGGCGGTGATCTTGATCACGCATGACCTGGGCGTCGTCGCGGACGTCGCCGACGAGATCGTCGTCATGTACGCCGGCCGGGTCGTCGAGAGGGCCAAGACACGCCAGCTGTTCTACGACCCACAGCATCCATACACGTGGGGGCTGCTCGGGTCGATTCCGCGACTCGACCGGCCACGGCAGGAGCGCCTGCACTCGATCAAGGGCACGCCCCCGTCGCTCATCCGCATGCCGGACGGTTGCAAGTTCCGCCCACGCTGCCCGCACGCCTTCAACAAGTGCATGGATGAACCGGATCTTGTGAATCGCGTCGAGGAACCGAATCATCTCGACCGCTGCTGGCTTGCTCCCGATGAGAAGCGGAAATTGCGCCTGCCGACGCTGGCCGGCGAGGACGAGGCCGCGGCTTGAGCGAGGGTGACGGAGGCGGGCCGCTGGTCGAGGTCCGGAACGTCAAGAAGTACTTTCCGATCAGGAAGGGCATCCTCGGCCGTGAGGTCGCCGCGGTGCACGCCGTGGACGACGTGACGTTCGCGGTCGACGAAGGGGAGACCCTCGGTCTCGTGGGCGAGTCTGGGTGCGGCAAGTCGACCCTCGGACGAACGATTGTCCGCTTGCTCGAGCCGACTGAGGGAACGGTGAGTTTCGAGGGGCGCGACATCTCCAGGCTCGGGCCCCGCGCGATGCGGCCGCTTCGCCGCGAGATGCAGATGATCTTCCAGGATCCTTACGCGAGCCTCAATCCGCGGAAACGCGTCGGATCGATCATCGGGATGCCGCTGAAGATCCACGGCGTCGAGAAATCCCAGCGCAAGGCGCGGGTCCAGGAGCTCCTCGCGACGGTCGGCCTTTCCCCGGAGCACTACAACCGTTTCCCGCACGAGTTCTCTGGCGGCCAGCGGCAGCGGATCGGCGTCGCCCGGGCCCTGGCTCTGAGCCCGAAGCTGATCGTGGCGGACGAGCCGGTCTCGGCGCTCGATGTCTCGATCCAGTCCCAGATGCTAAATCTCCTAGACGACCTGCAGAGGGAGCTCAAGCTCACGTACATCTTCATCGCCCATGACCTCGGGGTAGTCCGGCACGTGAGCGACCGGATCGCAGTCATGTATCTGGGGAAGCTGGTCGAGCTCTCGCCGGCCGAGGATCTCTATGAGCGGCCGATCATGCCTTACACCGAGGCGCTCCTCTCGGCGGTGCCGATCCCGGATCCAGATCTCAGCCATGCGCGGGAGCGGATCGTGCTCGAGGGAGACGTCCCGAGCCCGATCAACCCACCCTCTGGTTGTCGCTTCCATCCTCGCTGCCGGTACATGACGGAGATCTGCAAAGAGGTCGAGCCGCCGCTCGTGGACTACGGGCGCAGCCACTACGCGGCCTGCCACCACCCGCTGAACGTCGACCGCGAGACCCTCGAACGGGCGAAGGTCTCCAGTCGCCATACGCCGGCGGCCGCCGACGAATCGGCCAAACCACGGGATTCCTCGGGCCGTTCGGATCCCGTCCCGGGCCGCTAGCCCGCATCCCTCCATCGAGGTAGGCACACGAGCTAAAGCGGCTTAGGCAGGCGGCCGATAGCCCAACCATGGACGCCGCAGAGCGCAAAGAGATCCTGAGCCGCTACATGGACCATCAGCGCCGTTTCGAGGCTGTTGCGGCTAAGCGGCAGAACGGAAATGCCGAGGTCATCCCGTTCGCAGGCCCCCTCCGCGAGCTGGAGCAGGAGCCGACCATGCGGGAGATCGAGGTGCTTCAACTGATCTCGGACGGCCTCGTGAACCGTGAGATCGGAGTCCGCCTCTTCCTGAGCGAAGAGACGGTCAAGTCGCACGTCCGCCACCTGCTAGCCAAGCTGCAAGCTCGCTCGCGAGCGCACGCGGTCGCCGTCGGCTTCCGACGTGGCCTGATCGCCTAGCTGCCCCGTTTCATTCCGTTTTCCACTGTCCTGTGGAAATCCCTCAACAGGGGGATGTCCACATGTTGGGGAAAACAGAAGCTACGCGGGCTCTACCAGGTCTTGAAGCTTCCCGCGACTGTTACGCGAGAGGCGAAACGGATCACCGAACGACGCACGGTGAACCTCCACTTGTAGGGGGACTGACGGCGATTGGAAGCTATACCCCTTTTGGGTGATAAGTCAAGAGTATTAGGAAGGCTGAACCGCTCGAATCTTCCTATTTACGGGTGGACTGGGGGGCTTTGGCTGGTCGCCATTCTCGCCGGGCTGGCCTTGGCGCCTGGAAGGGCCCTTCCTTCGTGGTGGATTGTCGGCGGGCTCGCAGCTCTAGCTGCGGTAGCTGAGCGGCAGAGCGTTCCAGTGACGCGGAATACCGAGGCCTCGGTCGCGTTCTTGCCTCTGGTCTTTGCCGCCGTCGCATTCGGGCCGTTTGCGGCTCTGGTGGTCGGTGCGCTGGCAGGCCTCGGTGATCTGCGCCGGCCGTACCTTCGCTGGGCGGTTTATCTCCCGATCCGAACCTTGACGGCTGTCGCGGCGGGACTGGCGGCGGGTGGGGTTGTTTCCCCGAATGTCCGAACTACATTCGCCATGATTCTGTTGGCCTGCCTCGCCGCATCGGTAGCCGAGATGGCAGCCGATCTAGTCTTCAACCTCGCAACGCAAGCTGTTCGTCAAGTCGGCTCCGCTTGGGGGCTTCTGCGGACACTCGGTCCACTGATCTTCGTTTACGCACCGCTTTACACGCCAATCGTCGCCCTCTTGGTCTACGGCTACCAGCTTTACTCCGTTGCAATCGTTGGCGCCTTCTTGGTTCCTGCAATCGCACTGCAGCGGCTGATTCATCTTTACCAGCAACAGCGTCAAGCAGTGGCGAGCTTGGAGGAGGCCAACACAAGGCTAGAGCGGGCGAGCCTCTCATTTGCCACTGCACTTGTCGCGACACTCGATGCCCGGGACCGATACACGGCAGGTCACTCTGCAGCCGTCGCGATCTATTCGCGAGACATCGCTACGCGGATGGGACTCTCAGAGCGCGAACAAAACCTCGTGCATCTCTGTGGACTCGTTCACGACATCGGCAAGGTCGGGCTTCCGGCCGGGCTTCTTGAAAAACCCGGTGCGCTTACGTTGGAAGAGCGGCGACAGATGGAGGAGCATCCCGCCATTGGAGAAAGGATTCTCTCAAAAGTTGAAGATTACGCTGAAATCGCGCGAGTCGTGCGGCATCATCACGAGAGGGTCGATGGCCTCGGCTACCCGCAGGGTCTTAGCGAAGACAGCATTCCGCTTCTGTCGCGGATCATCTCGGTTGCAGATGCTTACGACGCCATGACGTCTGATCGCCCGTATCGCGATGCCATGCCTTCTCGAGTGGCACGACTCAGACTCGCTCAAGCTGTCGAGAGCCAGTTTGACACTGCGGTAGTCGCCGCATTCGAAGCGATCCTGGCTGGAGCGCCTGAGGAGTATCGAACCGGAGCTAGGTCTGACTTCGATTTCCAAACTCAAGAGGAAGTGCGTATGCCCGCGACTTCCGTAGTAAGAGTCGCGACCGCCTAGCTTCTTTCAGAGCTTCATCACGGCGACGAGCTTTTTGTTCGGCTCTCTTCGGCCCGATCCCGGTCGGGAGGGATGCCTAGCGACCGGCGAGCTTCTGAACGACAAAAGCGGCCGCGACGCTCCTGAGGCTGGTTTCGCGGCCGTCCGTCGGGCGCGTGCCGCGGCGAGGGGTGCGCGCGAAGCGGGGCTGGGCTGGACGCAGGCGCTGATAAAGCGCCGCCCGTAAAGCTGTCTTGCGATTCGTATACGGCTAAGAGCTCTAGATCAGGGCAAGTGTTATGCCGACATCTCGCGGGTTCGGAGGGACGTTTGCTCCAAGAAGCTCGCTTGATGCCCGCGCCGATTGGCCTGGGCAAGCTGGTCCTCGTCCAGGGCGCCGATTCGTAACAGCAGTTCGAGTTCGTCCTTCAGATGCGTTCGCATCATTTCCGGCCCGTCGGTGGCGATGGTGAACTCCACGCCGTGCTCCACGAACGTGCGGAACGTGTCCCGCACGGCTTCCTCGTTCGCCAACGCTTTCGTCAGCAGGTTCGACGTCGGGCAAATCTCGAGCACGATCTGCGCATCGCGAATCGCACCCATCAAGTCCGGATCGCCCGCCGCCAGGATCCCGTGGCCGATCCGATCCGGGTGTAGCGCGGCGACGACTTCCCCGATCTCGTCACGTCCGATGTCGCCGCCTTCCTCGCCGACGTGAATCGTCACGCCCAGCCCTGCAGAACGAGCCTCCTCGACCATCGGCGCGACCTGCCGGTAGTCGTAGCGCCCGCCGTTTGGACGCGGGCCGGCGATGTCGACTCCCACGACCCCGCGCGGCGCCCAGACGATCGCCTTCTCGACGATGATCGAGTTCTGCGCTGCGGTAAACGTCCGGTCCATCATCAGGATCAGGCCCGCGCGCACCTGCGGGTACTCGAGGCTCGCGCGGTCGAGGCCGCGAATCGCGGCGAGGATGATGTGGTCGAGGTCGCGCTCGCCGCCGCGGTTTCGCTTCATCGGGTTGAAGCGCAGCTCGAGCGTTGTGATCCCCTGCGAGCGGTACGCGCCGCCGATCGCCGCGTGCACGGAGCGCTCGACGGCGATCGGGCTCGACTGGATCAGCTCCGTCCAGTGGTAGATCTGGTCGAGTGCGTCGAGGTTGGCGACACCGCGTGGGTCGGACACCGTGACGAGCCGGTCGAACTCCCAGAAGTCCTTGACGGGAAGCGCGATTCCCTGCTCGTGCGCGAGGCTCCAGAGGATGTCGGAGGCGACCGAGCCGCCGAGATGGGTGTGCAGCTCGGCGAGGCCTTCCATCAGGGGCAGAATACGCGGATGGTCCCTGAGGCTACGGTCGAGAAGGCAGGCGAAGGGCTTGCGCCGAAAGGCGAAGGCTGGTTCGTCCTAAACGCCCGGGAGGCGCGCTGGCTCGAGGGTGCCTTCGGTGCCTACACTCGGTTCGAGGGCGTGGGCGATGCGAAGTTCCCCCAGCTCGGAATCAACATCGGTGTTCTTCAGCCCGGACAGCCGGCCTGCATGTACCACGCGGAAGACCAGGATCAGGAGGGCTTCCTTGTGCTCCAAGGCGAAGCGCTGCTACTGGTCGAAGGTGAGGAACGGCCGCTCAAAGCCTGGGACTTCTTCCATTGCCCCGCGGGGACCGAGCACGTCATCGTCGGCGCAGGTGACCGCCCGTGTGCGGTCCTCGCCGTCGGGCCACGCACAGGCGGCGGAGTCCGCTATCCCGAGTCCGAGTTTGCGCAGCGTCACGGCGCTGGTGTCGAGCGTGAGACGACGCAGGGCGAGGAGGCCTACGCGGGCTTCCCTGAGGACGCGGACGTCGAGTATCGCGAAGACTGGCTACCGGGTTAGCTTCCGCATGAAGGTCGGCATCGTCGTCCCGTACTCCTGGTCCTTCTGGGGGGCGGTGGTGGAGCACGCCGAGCTGCAGGCCGAGGCCCTGCGGGGGCACGGCGTGGACACGCGCACGATCATCGGCAACGACCCGCCCGGAAGCTTCACGCGCGTCCTGCACCCCCGCCTCGGGCGCCACGATCTTCCGCCGCAGGAGATCATTCCGGTGGGCCGCTCGGTGATCGTGCCCGCGAACGGGACGCTTCCGAACATCGTGCTCTCACCTCGAACGATCCCCCGCGTCAGGCGCGCGCTCGCGCGTGAGCGCTTCGACGTGTTGCACGTCCATGAGCCGATGACGCCGGCGATCTCGGTCGCCGCGGTCGCTCTCTGGCGCGGTCCGATGGTCGGCACGTTCCACGCGCACGGCAAGCTCGGCTGGATGAAGGGCGGCACGCCGCTCTGGGGATTCCTCGCCGAACGGCTCGACCACCGGATCGCCGTGTCTCCCCATGCGCGCGACACTGCCGCAGCGTGGCTTCCCGGCGAATACGAGGTCGTCCCCAACGGCGTGCTCATTCCCCCGGAGGCAGACGCACATGACCGCGAGCAGCAGATTGTGTTCGCCGGCCGACAAGAAGCACGCAAGGGCCTGCAAGTCCTGCTTCGGGCCTGGCCGGACATTAGGCGCCGAACGAGCGCGCGCCTGCGGATCGCCGGCGCGGATCCGCTCGCGGTCCGGCTCCTCCTCACGCGCGAGCGTGTGCCGGACGAGGGGATCGACATACTCGGCTTCCTGTCGCAGGAAGACCTCACAGTCGTCCGGCGCGCGTCGGATCGCTTCTTCCAGCAGCGCCCGCGCGCTGTCGA
>Ga0207708_10000761_pt1 | contig 24206 bp, 28 predicted proteins | sample KBSK5101metaG_FD_184340 | JGI IMG/M metagenome (GOLD analysis project Ga0207708, IMG submission 184340) | Corn, switchgrass and miscanthus rhizosphere microbial communities from Kellogg Biological Station, Michigan, USA - KBS K5-10-1 metaG... | ecosystem: Host-associated > Plants > Roots >...
CGGCGACGAGACGCATGTTGCTTAGGTCGTGAAGATCGAGCCATTCAGGGTCGAGGCCCGCGCACGGCGCCGGCAACGTCGTGCATTCCCGGGTGAGCTCAGTGATGTGCTTGAGCGCCTGCTCGAGGCCGGTGCGAGTGCGCAATGGACCGACGTGCTCGTTCATCACCTGCTGAAGGCGCGCGATCTCCGCCGCTGCATTGATTTTTTCACCCACGGAACCCGAACCGGACTTTCTCGCCTCCCGCTCGACAGAAGGCATTGCCGTCTTCGCCGCCAGCGCGGCGGCACGCAACCCGGCGCGGCGGCCGAAGGTGAAAGCCTCGGTGATCGCATTGCCCGACAGGCGGTTCGCGCCGTTGGCGCCGCCGACTGCCTCGCCCGCTGCGAAGAGCTGCGGCACGCTCGTCTGCATGTCGGTGTCCGCCCGGATTCCGCCCATGTGGTAATGCGCGATCGGCGCCACTTCGATCGCCTGCCGCGTGAGGTCGATGCCGTTCTCCGCGAGGCGGTCGATGATCGGACCGAACGCGGAGCGCAGCTCCGCCTCGCTGCAGTGGCGGAAGGAAAGCCACGCGCCGCCATGCGGCGTGCCGCGGCCCGCCGCGACCTCCGCAAGGATGGCCCGGGTTGCGTGGTCGCGCACCGAGACGTAGCGTCCGTCCTCGTTCAGGAATTCCAGCATCTCGGCGTTCAGCAGCTTTCCGCCGAGCTTGTAGCGGAACGGGTCCCACATGATGGGATCCATGCCGACGAGCCGCGGCGCGAGATGGCCGATGGGAAAGAACTGCACGAACTCCATGTCGACGAGCTCGGCGCCGGCGCGCAGCGCGAGCGCGTAACCGTCGCCGCCCATGTTGATCGAGGCGCTGTTGCGCTGATAGAGCCGGGTGAGGCCGCCCGTGGCAAGGATCGTGGCCTTTGCCTCGATCGACACCAAATCTCCCGTGGTGATGTGAACCGCATGAGCGCCCACGCAGATACCTTGGTGAAGCGCGAGGTCGGTGACCAGGAGCTCGCCGATGCGGCGGATCTCGGGGATGCGGTTCAGCTGCGCGCGCAAGGTCTTGGAGACCGCCGGCCCGGTGTTGACGAAGTCGACGTAGACACAGCGCGGACGGTCGTGTCCCGGGGCTTGAACTTGTCTGATGTGCCTGTCGTTGCGCGCCCAGCCCACGCCCCAGCGATCCATCTCGCGGATGCACTCGGGTGCGTCCTCGCAAAGAAGCTGCGAGAGCACGGGCTCGCACAGGCCGCGTCCGGCCGTCAGCGTGTCGGCGAGATGATGCTCCCAGTGGTCGGGCGCCTCCTCGCCGAGCGCCGCAGCAACGGTCATCTGCGCCATGACGGTGGCGCCGCCGCGGCCGATCAGGCTGCGCTCGACGAGCGCGACCTGCGCGCCGGCCCGAGCTGCGCTGATGGCCGCGTACATCCCGGCCGCGCCCGAGCCGACGACGAGCACGTCGGCCTGCATTACTGCCCCGCGGCGATGGAGCCGCGATCGATGGCGATCACGCGGTCGACCAGGCGCTCGGAATGCTGCAGGTCCGATTCCGAAAGCAGCACCGACAGGCCTTCGCGCTTGAGCCCGGCGATCACTTCGGCGAGCCGCTGCGCCAGCGCGGGCGCCACGCCCTCGAAAGGCTCGTCGAGGAGAAGCAGGCGCGTGCCGCACATCAGCGCGCGGGCGAGGGCCGCGAGCTTCTGCTGGCCGCCCGAGAGCTGCAAGCCCTTGCGCGGCGCGAACTGCTTCACTTCGGGAATGTATTCGTAGACCTTTTGCAGTCGGGCGTGCGCGTCCGGCATCCCGGCCGCCCAGGCCGGCACGAGCACGTTTTCCTCCACCGTGAGATCCGGAATGAGGCGCCGGTCCTCGGGCATGTAGCCGATTCCCAGGCGCGCGCGCGCGTGCGTCGGGACCGCGAGGAGGTCGCGGCTGTCGAAGCGCACCGAACCGCGGCCCGCCTTGAGGAGGCCCATGACCGTCTTCATCACGGTCGTCTTGCCGGCACCGTTTCTGCCGATGAGGCCGGTCATCGAGCCCGTCGGCACCTCGAGCGAGACGTCGCGCAGGATCTGCATCGATGCGATGGAGACGCTGAGCTTTTCGATCTCAAGCACGGGTGCCGACCACGTAGCGCTTGACCTCCGGGTGCGCCAGCGCATCCCGCGGCGGCGCGTCGGCGATGATGCGCCCGTCGTAGAACGCGAGCACACGCTGCGCGAAGCGGCTCACCACCTCCATGTCGTGCTCCACGAAAAGCACCGTCGCGCCTTCGGCGCGCACTGCCTCGAGCACCATCTGCATGATGCCGAACTTCTCCTGCGCTGAGACGCCGCTCGTGGGCTCGTCGAGCAAGAGGATGCGCGGACGCGCCACCATCGCGAGCGCGATGTCGAGGAGCTTGCGCGCGCCGCCCGGCAGGACCTGCGCGTTGCGCTCGCGATACTCGAGCAGGCCGAAGCGGGCGAGGATGCGCTCGGCGACCGCCTCGGCCGGCTCGCCGTAGCCAGGCACGAGCGCCGCGCGGCGTGAGAGGTAGCCCGCGAGGCCGGCATTGCGCAGCACGATGCCGATACCGATCATCATGTTGTCGAACACCGAGAGCGAGCCGTAAAGCTGCGGGATCTGGAACGAGCGGCAGATGCCCAGGCGCGTGATGTCGCGCGGCGGCAGGCGCGTGATGTCGCGGCCCTCGTAAGCGATGCTGCCGCGGTCGGGCTTCAGGTACCCGGTGACGATGTTGATGAACGTGGTCTTGCCCGCGCCGTTGGTGCCGATCAGGCCGACCACCGAATCTTTCTCGATGGCGGCGCTCACCTCGTTCGCCGCCGTCACGGCGCCGAAGTTCTTCGTAAGGCCCTGCGCGTCAAGAATGACGGACATAACGGTTGAAGAGCGACCATATCCCCTCGGGCAGGAAAACGATCAGCACGAGAAGCGCCGCGCCGAGGCTCATCTGCCAGGTGTTGGGCGAAAGGTCGTAGGCCAGGGTGTGGATCGCACCGTAGATCAGAGCCCCGACGAACGGCGCGATCACGTTGCCGGTGCCGGCGAGGATCGCGATGAAGATGAATTCGCCGGAGGTGGTCCAGTAGGCCATCTCGGGATCGATGTGTCCGACCGCGGTCGCGGCGAGCGCGCCGCCGACGCCGGCGAGCGCGCCTGCGATCACGTATTTCACGTGCACCGCCCGGCGCGCCGAGGCGCCCATGTACTCGACCCGGATCTCGTTGTCCTTGATCGCGGGCGCGAGCCTGCCGAGCGGCGTGCCGAGATAGCGGTGCACCAGGAGCGCGGCGACGAGCGCCACCGCCGCGGCGGACAAGAGCACCGCGTAGCGCACCCACTCGGCGCCCGGCCGGATGCCGAAGAGCGTCGAGGGCAGGATGTTGAAGCCGTCGGTGGAGCCGAGCGCCTCGCTCTTCACCAGCAGGCCGTACAGGATCATGGAGAGCGCGAGGCTGAGGAGCCCGAAGAAGATGCCTCGGTAGCGCGCGAGCAAGAAGCCGAGCACAAACGCGGTGGCAGCAGCCACCGCGCCGCCGACCAGCATCTCGACGAAAATGTCCGAGATGCCGAAGAAGCGGCCGAGCGCGCCCGCCGAGTACGCGCCGAGGCAGTAGAAGAGCGCCTGGCCGAACGAGACCAGCCCCGCTCGCAGCAGGAGCAGCAGGCCGAGCACCACGAGCCCGCGCGCGACGGCGATGGTCATGATGAACATCGCCCACTGCGGGAGCCAGGGGCCTGTCACTGCCAAAATCGAAAACGAGGCCAGAAGCAGCACGACGGTGCGATCCGGTCCGGCCTCGGTCCGGTTCATATCTTTCTCGGCTCCGCCAGGCTGAAGAGCCCGCGCGGTCGCACCGCGAGCACCGCCGCCATGACGAAGTAGATGACGAAGAGCTCGACCTGCGGCATGTAGTGGACCGAGAGCGAGCGCACCAGGCCGACCATCACCGCGCCGACCGCGGCGCCCGGGAGGCTGCCGAGGCCGCCGATCACGACCACCGCGAACGAGAGCACGATCACCTCGACGCCGAGGCCGGGCACGACCGACACGGTGGGGGCGGTGAACGCCCCGGCGAGCGCGGCGAGCAGCGATCCGAGCGCGAAGGTCGCGAGGTAATAGCGCCCGACGTTGATCCCCATGGCGCGGCTCACCTCCGGATCGTGGATCACCGCCAGCAGGAGCTTCCCTGCGCGCGTGCTATGCAGGAGCCACGCCAGCCCCAGGCCGAAGAAGAGCGCCACGGCGACCAGGATGAGGTTGTAGGTCGGATACGCCATGCCCGCCACCTGGAAGCTGCCGAGGAGCGCGTACGGCTCGGCAATGAAATACGGATTCACGCCCCAGACGAGCTTCACTACGTCTTCCAGGATGAGAAAGAGCGCATAGGTGACGAGCAGGATCACGACCTCGTCGCGCGAGTAGAGCGGACGCAGGATCGCGCGCTCGATCAGGATCGCGAAGGGCGCCGCCACGAGGATCGCGGCGATCACCAGCACCGCGTAGGACAGCATCGGCGGATAGCCGCGCGCGAGCCAGGCGGCGGTGATCGAGGCCGCGGCGTAGGCGCCGATCGCGTAAAAGCTGCCGTGGGTGACGTTCACGATCTTCATCACCCCGTAGATCAGCGTGAGGCCCAGCGCGGCGATGAACAGCCACGCCGAGTAGATGACGCCGTCTACCGCGACGGAGAGAAGCTGGTTCAAACCCGGTTTTGTCGGGTCGGCTCAGTTTCCCTGCTTGAAGCCGCTCTTGATCCAGTCGGACGACTTCACGCCCTCGGGCGGATTCACTTTTTCCGCAGGATAGCGTTTTACGTTGACGAGAGTGACCTTGCCGTTCGCGAGCCTGGTCGTGCCGTACGCCGTCTCCATGATCGCCTGGTGCCCCTTGCCGATCGCCATGCGCACCGTGCCGCCGGGTCCCTCGAAAGTCATGTTCTCGAGCGCCGCGCCCACCTGCTCGTTGCTTGGGCGCTTACCGCCAGCGGCGGCTTGCGCCTTCTCCCAGGCGAGCTTCACCCCGAGGATCGCCTGCGCCATCTGATAGGAAGCGTAGTTCGGCGGCGCGCTGAAGCGCTTCTCGAAGCCCGACGAGAACCACTTGTTGTAGGCGTTGCTCGGTGCGTAGGGCCCGAAAGGCCCGCGCGCGCCGAGCACCGTGCCGTCGGGAATCTGCGCGCCCAGCTTGTGCATGGCGGTCTCGCCCGTCGTGAGAATGGTCATGCTGCTCTTCATGAGCCCGCGCGGCCCGCCCTGCAGGATCAGCGCCTCGAGGTCGCCGTCCCAGAAGCTCGAGTGGATGACGTCGGCCTTCGCGCCGAGCAGCGCCGAGATCTCGGCGTTGTACTGGCCGGCGAAGAGCTTCGGCATCTGCGAGGTCTTCACCTCGAGGTTCGGCACCAGCACCTTCATCGCCAGCTCGAAGTCGCCCCACGAGTCCTGGCCCCAGGCATAATTCTGGTTGAGTCCGGCGATCGACCTGATGCCGGGCTTCGCGTCCTTCACGTACAGCGCCGCGCCGACGCTGTCCATGGTGGCCGTGGGCGAGGTGCGGAACACGTATTTGTAGGACGCGTCCTCGAAGATGCGCGGCGTGCCGCAGTCGAAGAAGTTGGTGAACTTCTTCAGCTCCTCGGCGACCGGCGCGATCGCGAGGCAGTTGCCGCTCGAGATGTAGCCGATCACGAGATCCACGTTGTGCCGTTGCACCAGGTTGCGGAACTCGGTGACCTGCGTCGTGGTGCTGCCCGCCTCGTCGACCACTACGGTCTCGAGAGTCGCGCCGCCGAAGCCTTTCTTGTCGTAGGGCGCAGGGCCCCTGCCCGCGTTCAGCTCGTCGATCACGAAGTCGGCCGCGTTCTTCGCCGGCACGCCGAACGGCGCCGCCGCCGGACCCGAGATAAACGCGACGATGCCGATCTTGACGTTCTGCGCCACTGCGCCCGTCGCCGCCGCCGCGGCCACGGCCAAGGCGGCCGCCAGCCTGTTCATGAAGGTCATGATGTCTCTCTCCTCCTTTGGATCGAATATATTAACCGAAGCGCTTTTCCGGAGAGGCCCATGACCGCAGCCATGCTGTTCACCAACGCGCAAGTCTTCGATGGCACCGGCCGGCCACCGTTCTCCGGCGAGATCCTCGTCACGGGAAACCGCATCGAGGCCGTCGGCGAGGCGAACGCGCCCCTCGCCCGCCAGCGCGCCGAAGTCATCGATTGCGGCGGCGCCACACTGATGCCCGGCCTCGTCGAAGCGCACGCGCATCTCTCGTGGCCCTCTTCGGTCGGCCGCATCATCGACGCCATGGTCCTGCCGCCCGAGGAGCACCTCCTGGTCACGGCGAGGAACGCGAGAGTCACGCTGGATGCCGGATTCACCAGCGCCTATTCGGCCGGGTCGCTCGGGCCGCGTTTCGAGATCGCGCTGCGCGAGGAGATCAACGGCGGCTGGATTCCGGGACCGCGGCTGCGCGCCTCGTCGCTCGAGCGGCTGCCCGACGGCGCGCTCGGCCTGAAGGCCGAGGAGGGCGCCCAGCATCCGCGCGGCCCCGCGGCGATGCGCGCCTACGTGCGCGAGATGGCGAAGGCAGGCGTCGACTCGATCAAGTTCCTGCTCTCGAGCGACGAGGCGTTCACGCCGGGCGGCTCGCAGCAGCTCACCTATACCGAGGACGAGGTCGCCGCGATCGGCGACGAGGCCGGCGCTTGCGGTCTTTTCCTGGCGTGCCACGCGCAAGCCGCCCAGGCGGTGAAGCTCGGCGCGAAGCACGGCTTTCGCATCCTGTACCACTGCAGCCATGCCGACGAAGAGGCGCTCGATCTCCTGGAAGCGAAGAAGGACGAGCTGTTCGTGGCGCCGGCGATCGGGCTCATGTACGCGCGCACTTACGAGGCCGAGGCCTTCGGGATCACCCGCCAGGTGGCCGAGAAGCTCGGCGCGCCTTTCACGCTCGAGCGCATGCAGAAGCTCTACCCGAAGATGCGCAAGCGCGGCATCCGCGTTCTGCCCGGCGGCGACTACGGCTTCCCCTACAACCCGATCGGGCGCAACGCGCGCGACCTGCAGTGGTTCGTCGAGTTGCTCGGCTACAGCCCGACTGAAGCGCTGGTCGCTGCGACGAAGCTGGGCGGCGAGCTCATGGGACGCGGCGAGCTGCTCGGGCAGCTGAAGCCCGGCTATCTCGCAGACCTTCTTCTCGTCGACGGCGACCCGACGCGAGACGTGCGCGTGCTGCAGGATCAGGCCAGGCTCGCGGTCATCATGAAAGACGGCAGCTTCCACAAGCGCGCCTCGCACATTCGTGCCGCCACGCCGCAACGGCAAGGCTTTGCCCTGACCGACCACTAAATGAACGGACCAAGGGAAGTTCGACAGGCCATCCGCGCGGGCCGGCACCGCAGGAACACCGCCGGGCTTGCCCGCGGCCACGTGCAGGGGAACGTCTGCATCCTGCCGCGGGAATACGCCGCGGACTTCCGCGCCTTCTGCGAAGCGAACCCGAAGCCCTGCCCGCTCCTCGCCATGTCGGCGCCGGGCGATCCGCGCCTGCCCGGGCTCGGCGAAGACCTGGATATCAGGACCGACGTGCCTGCTTACCGGATTTTCAGGAATGGAAAACAGGAAGGTGATGTCACGGATCTGCGCGACCTGTGGCGGGAAGACCTCGTCACGTTCGTGCTGGGATGCTCGTTCTCGTTCGAGGAAGCGCTGATGCAGGCGGGGCTGCGGCTGCGCTACGTCGAGCAGGGTACCAACGTGCCCATGTACCGCACCAGCGTCGACACCGTGCCCGCCGGCCGCTTCCGCGGCAAGCTCGTGGTCTCAATGCGCCCCTTCAAGCCCGCCGATGCGATCCGCGCGATCGAGATCACTTCGCGCTATCCGCGCGTGCATGGCTCGCCCATCCACGTGGGGTTTCCGGAAATGATCGGAATCGAAGACCTGGACCGACCCTGGGCAGGCGATCCGACCGAAGTGCGCGCCGACGAGCTGCCGCTATTCTGGGCCTGCGGCATCACGCCTCAATCCGTGGTGCTCGAGGCGCGGCCGTCGCTCTGCATCACCCATTCGCCGGGTCACATGCTGGTCACCGACCTGACGAACGCAAGTCTCGCCGAGGCCTAGCCCCGCAGCGGAGGATCGGTGTGCCGGCGGCCGCCGGCCAACGGCGGGCTCGGGCTACGGCGACGCTCCCGGGTGCGCCGATTCGCTTCGACGATCAGCTCGGCCCCGCCGGCGCAGAGCAGCCATGCAAACAGGGCCGCTGCCTGGGCGGCAATGCTCTGCCACTGCACGAGAAGCCATGCCCCCACGGCTAGTACCACGGCGCGGACGATCCAGCTCATCGGCAGAGCCTAGCACCCGCCGCTCATCTCGCCCATAGCCGCCGCGAAGCGATCCGCGCGCCCTCGCCCAGCGACTTGAGCTTCGCCCAGGCGACGGCTTCGGGAATTTCGGTATTGCCCGCGGTCGAGGCGAAGCCGCAGTCGTTGCCGAACATGACGTTCTCGCGTCCCGCCGCGCGGGCCCAGCGCTCGATGCGGTCGGCGACACCCTCCGGATGCTCGATCGTCACGTTCGAATGCGTGACCGCGCCCGGGATGAGCATCTTGCCTTCGGGCAGCTCGAGCTTCTGGGCGACGCGCCACTCGTGGTCGTGGCGCGGGTTGGCGGCCTCGAAGGAGTACGCCCCGGCCCGGATCGTCAGGATGAGGTCGAGGACCTGCTCGAGCTGCAGGTCCGAGAGGCGCGGCCCGAAGTTGACGCCGTAGCAGGTGTGGTAGCGGATGCGCTCCTCGGGGAACCCGCGCAGCGCGTGGTTCAGATGCTCGATGCGCCCTTGCATCCACGCGCGGTACTGCGCGAGGTCCATGTCCTTGCGCGAATCCCAAGAGCTCACCATCCTCGGATCGTCGATCTGCAGGTACAGGCCGGTGTCGAGGATCGCCCTGTATTCCTCGCGCATCGCTTCGCCGTGGGCCTCAAAGTACTCGGCTTCCGAGCGGTAGTGCTCGTTCGCGTCGCCCGGGATCGGGCTCGCCGAAGGCATGAACCCTTCTTCGGCTCCGGCCTCGGACATGGCCTGCCTCAGGTTGGCGAGGTCGCGCTGCAGGAACTTCTCCCCGACGTACCTGATCGGCGCCACGCATACCCGCGGCGCGACGCGCACCGTTTTGGCGAAGGGACTGTGCTCCTGCACGTTCCGGTAGTACTCGGGAAACATGGTCGCGTCGCGGCCGTCCGGATCGACCGGTCCCGGCGCGGGCATGCCGCCCTTCGGGATGCGCGGCTCGAAGCCGCCGATGCGCTCGGCGCGGTAGGCCATGAAGCTCGGCTTGCTGCACTCGCCGTCGCTCACGACGTCGATGCCCGCCTCGACCTGCTTGCGCACGATCTCGCGCACGTTCCGTGCAAGCGCTTTCTCGTACGCAGCCTCGTCGACGCGTCCGCCCTCGAAGCGCGCGTGCAGCGCCGCCAGCATGTCGGCGGGCCGCGGCAGGCTTCCGGTATGGGTAGTACGAATTCGATCAATGCTAGGCTTCATGGATGAAGTTTATTCCAGCCCTCGCCTTCGTCGTCCTCGCGACCGGCGTGCAAGCGCAAACGACCTATCCGGACAAGCCCGTGAGGCTCGTGGTCGGCTTCAGCGCCGGCGGACCGACCGATCTGCCGGCGCGGTTCATCGCCGATCGTCTCGGGACTGCCCTCGGCCAGCGCGTGATCGTGGAGAACCGTCCCGGCGCGGGCGGGCAGATCGCGACCCAGGATGTCCTGTCGAAGCCGAGGGACGGCTACAACCTGCTCCTCTGCACCCACTTCGAGGCCATCAACGCGGCGGTCTACAAGAGCGTCGCCTACAAGCTTGCCGACCTCGCGCCGATCACGCAGATCTCGCGCTATTACTACGCCGTCGCGCTGACCAACGAGGTCCCGGCGCCGGACCTCGAAGGATTCATTGCGTATGCGCGCGCCAACCCCGGCAAGCTCAACTACGGCACCATCGGCCGCGGCTCGGCGCAGGAAGTGCTCGCGCTCGAGCTGGCGAAGGCCACTGGAATCCGCCTGACCGGCATCCCCTACAAAGGCGGCGCCGACGCGCTGAACGACCTCATCGCCGGCCGGGTGCAACTCTACGTTTCGCCGACGCTCACGGTCCTGCCGCAGTACAAGGCGGGCCGGCTGCGCGTTCTCGCGGTCACGAGCGCCGAGCGCCTGGCCGCGGCGCCCGGAATACCGACACTCGCCGAGAAGGGCCTCGCCTTCGTGCGTTTCGGCTGGCTCGGCCTCTGCGGCGGCGCGGGCACCCCGCAGCCGGTGGTCGCGCTCCTCAACCGGCAGGTCGGCGCGATCGTCAAATCGCCCGAGTACCGCGACCTGATCGAGAAGGCGGGCTCGGTCGCCCTTTCGTCCACGCCCGAAGAGCTCTCGCAGATCCTGCGCGACACCTACGAGCAGACCGCCGGCATCGCCCGCGAATTCGGCCTGCAGGTCGACTAGGGTTCCGACAACCAGCGCTCGGCCGCGGCGACGCTTTCGAAAAGGCGCACGTTCACGCCACGGTTGACCGCGACGGTCTCGGCGAAATACGCCATCGATCGATCGTCGGCCTCGTAGGGCACGTAGGCAATCTTGCCCAGCTTGGTGCCGTCCGCCGCGCGCTGTGAAATGACCTCGTACACGCTGGTGGTGGCGAGGTTCGGACCGCGGAGCTGCATGTCGAGCAAGACGTCCGGCCGGCCGCTCCTGAGGCAGGCCGCATAGGCCTCTTCGAGGAATCTCAGCGCGTTCTCCGGCGTGAGGTCGCCGTCGACGCGCGCGTACACATACGTAGGCCGTTCTTCGATCGTGAGCTGGTATGACACGGGCAGTCCCGTCGCGTCCGGCTAGCCTACCCCAAGCCGGGCGAAAAACGGTTCTAGCTCAGGGCGGCGCCGGCCGATTTCAAGGCCCTTGAAAACCGCGCAGCCGCTCCTATTTCCCGCCCGAAACGATCCTTATGGAGGACAGGGCCATGGAACTCTCGCTGTTTCCCCGCGACCTTTTCGCGGAGCTCGATCGCCTGCAGCGTCAGGTCCAACGAGCGTTTGAATTTTCTCCCAGTATCCGGGGCTTCGCCCGCGGCGGCTTTCCCGCGCTCAACGTGGCGAGCACGCCGCAGTCGGTGGAGATCTACGCCTTCGCCCCGGGGCTCGAGCCGAAGAGCATCGACGTCCAGCTCGAGCGGGGCGTGCTCAGCATCGCCGGCGAACGCAAGCCCGCGCTCCCCGGCGAGCCCGAGCGGGCCACCGTGCACGTGAACGAGCGCTTCGCTGGGCGCTTCCATCGCGTGATCACGCTTTCCGACGACCTGGATCCGAACGAGGTGCGCGCGGCGTACCGTGAAGGCGTCCTGCACGTCAGCATCAAGCGCCTCGAGTCGGCGCAGCCCCGCCGCATCAACGTGAATTGAGGAGGAGACACCATGAGCGAACAAACCGCTGCCAGCCGCGGCGTCGACCAGACCGCCATCGAGCAGCCGGCGCTGCTGCCGCCGGTCGACGTAGTCGAGGACGATTCCGGCATCACGCTGTACGCAGACCTTCCCGGCGTGCCCAAGGACAGACTCAACCTGCAGGCCGACGGCGAAACGCTGATCATCGATGGCGAGATGGCGCTCGAGATGCCCAAGGACCTCGAGGCCACCCACGTCGAGGTGAACCTGCCGCGCTACCGGCGCGTGTTCAGCCTGTCGAAGGAGCTCGACCCCGGCAAGCTCAGCGCCGAGCTCAAACAGGGCGTTCTCAAGCTGCGCATCCAGAAGGCCGAGCGCGCGAAGCCGCGCCGAATCGAGGTCGCTGGTTGAGCGAGAACGGCATGCGCCATGAACCGGCAGTCGCTTTATTTCAGCGCGCTGAAAAGCGCAGCGCAAGCACTCGGCGAGGAGCGGCTCAGACACCGCCTGAACGTCCCGGCCGCTGCCCTGGCCGCATGGCTGAAGGGTGAGCGTCCGATTCCGGAGGCGGTGTTTCTGACCGCGGTCGACGTCCTCCAGGAGCGCGATCCTCGCTAGCCGGGAATCTCAGGGTCGACGAGCCGAGCGAGCGCGTCGAGCGACTCCTGCCATCCGAGGTAGCAGGCCTCGGCCGGAATCACCTCCGGAACGCCCTCCTGCACGACGTTGAGCTCGGTGCCGCAAGAGACCGCCTTGAGGCTCACCGTGACCGTCATCTCTCCCGGCAGGTTGGGGTCGTCGAACTTGTCCGTGTAGCGCAGGCGCTCGTTCGGCTTGAGCTCGAGGTAGCGGCCGCCGAAAGAGTGGCTCGCGCCCGTGCCGAAGTTCGTGAACGACATCCTGTGCGTGCCGCCGACCCGGGCGTCGATCTCGTGGACCTTCCCGGTAAAGCCGTTCGGCGGCAGCCACTTCGCCATGGCCGCGGGGTCGAGGAAGGCGCGATAGACGCGCTCGGGCGTGCCGCGCAGCACGCGATGAAGCCGGATGGTGTTTCCAGGCATGGTGCTTCTCCTTTGAGGTTACCTACCCTATAGTCGAACGGGTCCGATCCGGATCGACATGGGAGGTCTCCGGCCATGAAAGCATATTTCGCGCTCATCACCGTATTCCTTGCCTGCAGCGCGGCCGCCGGCACCCTGGGCGGCCCGCTCACGCTCGAAGACGAGGGCAGCTTCTTCGTCAACGGCAAGGTCGTGACCTCGCGGCATCCCGGGGCGTCGCTCGTCACCGGCCCGGCCGCGCCTGGACGCATCACCGTGAACCAGATGTACGTGCATTACCGCATCCCGGCATCGAAGAAGGGTCCCGCGCTGGTGCTGGTGCACGGCTCGAATCATTCCGGGGTGACCTACGAGACCACGCCCGACGGCCGCGAGGGCTGGGCCACCTACTTCCTGCGCAAGGGCTTCCCGGTCTACGTGGTGGACCATTCCGGACGCGGGCGCTCCGGCTTCGATCCTACCCCGGTCAACCTGGTTCGCGAGCAGCCCGGCGCCAATCCGGCGTCGCTGCCCACTCTGTTCCTCGCCACGCAGGAGCGCGCGTGGCTCAACTTCCGGCTCGGCCCGTCGTACGGCGTCCCGTTCCCCGGGCTGCAGTTCCCGTTAGAGGCGATGGAGCAATACACCGCTCAGCTCGTGCCCAATGCCGAGACCACGCTCGCGGGCGTCGGCGCCAACACCGTCGACGGGCTCGTCGCGCTGCTCGACAAGATCGGCCCGGCGGTGGTGATGGTCCATTCGCAGTCCGGCGTCTATGGGCTCGACGTGGTGCGCAAGCGCGCGAACCTGGTGCGAGCGCTCGTGAGCGTGGAAGGCGGATGCGACACGTTCCAGCCTGCGGACGCGGCCCGGTTCAAGTCGGTGCCGATGCTCTCGCTCTGGGGCGACAACAGCGTCGGCGCCAAGGAGACCGTGAACGGCGACAAGCGGCGCGATACCTGCCTCGCGGCGGTGAACGCGATCAAGTCCGCCGCCGGCCGCGCTGCGCTCGTCCTGCTCCCAGACGCCGGCATCAAGGGCAACAGCCACATGATGATGATGGACAAGAACAACCTTCAGGTCGCCGATCACCTGCTCAAGTGGCTCGGCGAGCACCTCGGCGCACCGTAGTTCGATCAGCGAAAAGCGAACTCGAAGATCATCTTGAGCACCCATCGATCCGACTCGTCCGTGAATCCGCGGCCGATGCCTACGTTGAAGTCGGATTTTCCGATCTTGCCGTCCCACGCGATGTAGAGCACGCGGCTCTTGTCGCCACCGTAGTACTCCAGGCCGAACTCGTTCCAACCGAAGGCCTGGTACGCGAGTTTTGCCGCGGGCTGGAAATTCGCGGCGCGCGAGCTTCCCGAGATCTGCTTGTCCACGCCCGGATTGGCGACGAAGTGCCAGCGGCGGACTCGGTAACCGAGGATCGGAATGAGCTCGGCACTCCAGAACGCTTCTTCGCCGAAACGCTCGTTGCGCGCGAGCTCGGCGTTGAAGCCCCAATAGAAGCCCTCGTCCTCGTCGTGCGGGGCCACGTACTGGACCTCGGCCCGGTACCCGTCCAGGCGACTCGTGCCCTGGTCGAAGGCGAGCGGCAGCTGGAAGCTGAGCTCCCAGTTGCGCCGCAGGCCGTAGGAGTATTCCGGCATGATCTGCAGCGGCGTGCGCTGATCCTCGGCCTTCGGCCCCGCGCTGCTCGCCTTGTTGACGTGAACTTCAAGCGTGTGCTCGCGGTAGCGCGCCAGCTCGTCCGTGAACACCTTGATCTCGTTCGGCGCGGCGGCAACGGATGCGGGCGCAAGGGCCGAGCACGCGACGACGAGCTTTTTTCGCAGTTCCCGGGTCAACGAGCGGAGCGTATACTGAATTTCGAAAAAACAACTCGCTCATCGAGCCCTCGGGCACGGCATGGCACAGCCGTCGGACGACGATCGCACGGTAGCCGCTCAGGCGCCCCGGGGAGGAGCGGAGTCCGCGCTCGGCGCGAATGCCCTTCCCGTCGGCACGCGCCTGCACGAGTTCGAGATCGTCGGCCTGATCGGCGAAGGCGGCTTCGGGATCGTCTATCTCGCCCGCGATTGCGTCCTCGAGCGCAAGGTCGCGCTCAAGGAATACCTGCCGGCGGCGCTCGCGAGCCGCGGGCCGGGTGCGACGGTCGCACCGAGCTCGAGCCGGGACGACGAGACCTTCCAGATCGGCTTGCGCAGCTTCATCAACGAGGCCCGGATGCTGGCTCAGTTCGACCATCCGGCCCTGGTGAAGGTCTATCGGTTCTGGGAGGCAAACGGCACCGCGTACATGGTGATGCCCTACTACGAAGGCATCACGCTGAAGGAATCGTTGCGCCGCGCAGCGACGCCCCCTGACGAAAGTCATCTCAAGCAACTCCTCGCGCAGCTCCTCGACGCGCTGCAGGTCCTGCATCGTGCGAACGCAGTCCATCGAGACATCGCGCCGGACAACATCCTCATCCTGCCGCACGGCGACCCGCTCCTGCTCGACTTCGGCGCGGCGCGCCGGGTCATCACCGACCGGTCGCAGGCGCTCACCGCGATCCTGAAGCCCGGCTACGCGCCGATCGAGCAGTACGGCGAGTCGGCGTCGCTGAAGCAGGGGCCGTGGACCGACCTCTATGCGCTCGCCGGGGTCATGCATTTCGCGATCACCGGCGCGCCGCCGACCGCGGCGGTCACGCGGACCATCACCGACCCCGTCGTGCCGCTGAACAAAGCGGTCGCGGGACGCTACAGCGCGCAGTTCCTGCGCGCGCTCGATCAAGCGCTCTCGGTCAACCCGGCCAATCGCCCGCAGAGCGTCGCGGCGTTTCGCACGGTGCTTGGGCTGGACCAGGTTCCCCGGACGATCACGCGCGCCGCCCGCGAGACGGTGCCGCCTCCCGCTGCCGGAAGGGATTGGCTCCGTCTCGGCGTTTATGCCGGCATCGCGGTCGTTCTGGCCGCCGCAATTGGCGCGGTGGCATTTCTCAATTGGGGTGGGTCGACACCGCCGCCTGCGGTCGCACCTTCGCTCCCGGCACCGGCCGCAGTTACGACCCCCACGCCGGCGCCACCGACCGTCGTGGAGGCTCCCCAACCGAGCGCAAAAGAGGACCAGCCGCGGATCGTAGAGCCGCTGCCGGCAAAGCCGCCGGTCAAGGCGGGCGCACTCGCGCGGCAGCCGAAGGCGCCCGCGGCCGAAGAACAGCAGCGCCCGGACAACAGGCTGGCGATGCTGGTCGCCACTTTCCTGCAGGACGGCGAAAAGTGCTTCCAGGCCAAGCAATACGATTGCGCCATCGCGAAGGCGAACGATGCGCTGCAGGTCGATCCGGCGAGCACACCGGCGCGGCGCCTGAAGGCCGCGGCCTCGGACGAACAGCAGCGCGCGCTAAGGCAGATCAAGATCGAGTAGATTTCCCTGGGAGGGGGAGAACACCATGCGGCACTTTCGATTCGGACGCAAACCCGCGGCCGTCCTTGCGGCGGTCGCGCTGGCGGGCGGCTGCGCGACGCAACAGGGCGGCAGCGCGCCGGCGGCGGACACATTTTCGGGCGACTGCAATCCGCTCGTCACCGGTGGCATCGGTGCCGCCATCGGCGCCCTCGCCGGCGGCAGCAAGAATCGCGGAACCGGTGCGGCCGCGGGAGCGGCGATCGGCGCGCTCGCTTGCGTTGCATACAACTACTACGCGAAGCAGACGAAGACCGCGCAGCAGGTCACCGACGAGTACAAAGCGAAGAACAAGGGAACGCTGCCCGCCAGCGCGACCGTGACCCGATTTAACGTGCAGGTCGCGCCGACCGCGAAGGTCCAGGCCGGCAACGCGGTCAACGTCGCGAGCAACATCGAGGTCGTCCCGGGCACGAGCAACCCGAAGCCGAACGTCGAACAGGAGATCACGCTCTTCAGCCCGGACGGGGCGCAAGCGGGGAAAGCGAGAAAGCCGGCGAGCGAGGCGGGCACCGGCGGCGGCGGCTTCGAAACCTCGTTCAGGTTCTCGCTGCCGCAAGGCGTGCCGCAGGGCGTCTACCCGGTGAAGAGCCAGCTCTACGTCGATGGCAAGCCCGCCGCTGGCACCGACACGCGCTTTCAGGTGGTCGTCGCTCCAGACGGTAACGTCCAGCTCGCCCTGCACGCTTCACCGTAATCGGCTAGAGAAGCTGGCGGACGGTTCCCCAGAGGATAAGGCCGACGCCGGCCGCGGCGGCGAGGCGGCCCCCCGCGCTCAGCGTCTTTTCCGCGGCGATCCAGAGCGCGAGAGCGGCGACCCAGATCACGCTCATCACCCCGACGACGAACAGAATGCCCATGAGCAGCCACGAGGCCCCTAGGCACGCGAACGCGTAGCGCAGCGGCACGACCTCGGAGCGGCAAAGGCGCAAGCAGGCTCGCTTCACCGGGGTGAGCTGGTACGCGCCGATGACCAGGAGCGACAGATTCGCTGCAGCGGCGCTGCGCAGCGCCATGTCGCTCGTCAGAAGGTGCCGCGACTCGAGCACGAGCTGCAGCGCCGCGGCGGCGGCTCCGAACGCGCCCCATACCGCCAAGTAGGCCGCGACGAACACGATTCTTGAGCGGTACCCGGAGATGCGGATGATGGTGGGGACGGCGCCCGGCAGCATCATCGCCGCCATCATCGCGGTCCACATACCGATCGCAAGCTGCGGGTCACTCGTATTCATCGTGGCGGCGCACCCAGTAGGGCCCGCGCCCGCGCTCGTCGCGCCCCTTGGGCACTACGTCGAGGTACTGGTAGTCGACGTTGAAGGGCTCGATGCCGCGCGCGTAGGTCGAATAGGTGCGGAACACCCTGCCCTTCGCGTCCTTGAAGAACACGCTCACGCCCTCGCGCTCGCCGGCGTCGGGATTCTGCACGGCGAAGTTATAGAAGGCCTTTTTCTTCTTCATCTCTTCCGGAGTGAAGGAGACGTTGAAGTCGAAGTTGAAGTCGCTCCCGAACGACGACAGCCACTTGAAGCTCCAGCCCATGCGCTTTTGGTAGGCGGCGAGCTTCGCGTACCGGGCACGCGACACCGCGACCATGGCCACGTCGCGCTGGTTCAGGTGGACGACCGGGCGGTCGAAGCTGTCGGCCCAGCGCGAGCAATGCGGGCAACCCGCATCCCAATCGGGGCCGAACATGAAGTGGTAGATGATGAGCTGGCTGCGCCCTGCAAAGAGCTCGGTGAGCGACTGCCTGCCGTCCGGGCCCTCGAAGAAGTATTCCTTTGACACCTCCTCCCAGGGAAGGGCCCGGCGGGCGGCGGCAAGCCTGTCCCGCTCTCGGGTAAATGCCTTTTCCTTGGCAAGCAGCGCCTTTCTTGCTTTGATCCAGACTTCCCTGGAAACCACTTTGTTGCGCAGACTTTTGGCCATGCTTCACCTCTTTCCGGCCCAGGTATCGAGCGCCTTCCCCGTCTCGAGGAAGCTTTTCAGGCTGGAGAGCACCCGCGGCCAGCCTTCCGTGATGCCGCGCTCCATGTCGGAGCCCGGCTCGAGCTCGTCGTGCGTGACGGTGAGCTTGACCATTGCATCGATGCGCTCGAGGTCGAAGGCCACGCGCGTTCGCTTCGTCCGGTCGGACGCCTCCTGCGGCCAGGCCCAGCTGATCACCAGCCGCCGCGGCGGCGCGTGCTCGATGACCTCGCCCACCATGCGCACGGTCTTGCCGTCGATGTGCCGCCACGGCGAGCCCGTCTTCCAGTCCGAGACGTTCTCCATGCCCCAGTATTGCCGCGTGACTGCAGGCTCGGTGATCGCCTGGAACACCTTCTCCGGCGTCGAGGCAATGTAGGTCACGTACACGAATTTCGTCTTCGTCATGCTCATCGCCCTCCTTCGAGGCGCTTCTTCAGGTCGTGCAGCGATTTCAGCCGCGAGCGCTCGAACTTCGCGATCCAGCGCTCGTAGATCTCGTACAGCGGCACCGGGTTGAGGAAGTGCAGCTTCTCGCGCCCGCGCCAGGACGTCGCGACGAGGTTCGCCTCCTCGAGCAGCGCCAGGTGCTGCGTCACCGCCTGGCGCGTCATGTCGAGGTGCGCGGCGAGCTCGCCGAGCGTCTGCCCGTTGGAGGCGTGCAGCAGGTCCAGAAGCTTCCTGCGGCTCGGATCGGCGAGCGCCTTGAATGCCTTGTCGGTGTCCGTGATGCGCGGGATAATATGCAACCCTTTACTTGCATGTCAACCGGAAGGAATCGCCATGCTCGCCGGACTCGTCCTCTCCGCTGCGGCCGCGCTCGCTGTACTCCCTGCGCTCGCGGCCGATCCCGCACCGAATGTCCGCCTCTACACGCTCGACTGCGGGCGCGCGACGGCCGCCGACATGGGCTTCCTGTCCGACACCGGCGAGTACGACGGCAAGCCGCTCGCGGTCGCCGACCCCTGCTTCATCGTGCGCCACCCCAGGGGCATCCTCCTCTGGGACACGGGGCTGGCGGACCAGATGGCCGAGACGAAAGGCGGCGTCGACGGCGGCGGCGGCACGCGCTTCATCGTCACCGCGACGCTCGCCGCGCAGCTCAAGGCGCTCGGCCTGGCTCCCGCTGACGTCACCTACATCGCGTTCTCGCACATGCACTTCGACCATACCGGCAACGCGAACCTCTTCGGCGGTTCGACCTGGATCCTCAACCGCGCCGAGCTCGCCTGGGCCGAAAGCAAGCCCGGGCCGTTCGTGCAGCCCGACTCCTACGCCGCATACAAGGGCGCGAAAACACAGATGATCGACGGCGACTACGACGTCTTCGGCGACCGCAGCGTGCGCATCCTCAAGGCGCCCGGTCACACGCCCGGCCACCAGGTGCTCCTGCTGAAGCTCGGCAAGTCCGGCACCGTCGTCCTCTCGGGCGACCTCTATCACGTGCGCGAGAACCGCGCCCATCGCCGGGTACCGGAGTTCAACACCGAGCGCGCCGACACCCTCGCCTCGATGGACCGCGTCGAGCGCATCGTGAAGAACACCAAGGCCCGTTTCGTCGTGCAGCACGACCCGAGGGATTTTCGGGCGCTACCGAAATTTCCTGCGTTTCTCGATTAGAAAGAAGCTTCACGCCTGCTCGAGCGTGAGCAACGTGATCTCCGGACTGGTGCCGAAGCGCACGGGCGGCCCCCAGCTGCCGGTGCCGGCGCTCACGTAGACCCACATGCTTCCCTCGCGCGAGAGCCCGGCGACGTGGGGCGAGTGAACCAGCCGCACGGCGAGCGTCCAGGGAAAGAACTGGCCGCCGTGCGTATGACCTGAGAGCTGAAGATCGAAGCCGGCGCGCGCGCCGAGCGGCGCCAGCTTCGGGTTGTGCGCGAGGAGCAGGCGGAAATCGGCGCTCGGCGCGTCCTGAAGCGAGATCTCCGGGCGCCGGGCGCGATAGGCCGGGTCGACGACGCCGCCGACGAGAAGCGTCGCGGCGCCTCTGCGAAGCACGACATGCTCGTTCTGCAGCACACGCACGCCCGTTTCGCGCCAGTGAGCGATCCATGCGTCTGCACCGGAATAACAGTCGTGGTTGCCAAGCACGAAGAACGCGCGGCCGCCTTCGGCAAGCGCCGCGAGCGGCGCGACGTGCGGCGCGAGGCGCTCGACCGGCCCGTCGACCATGTCGCCGGTGAGCGCGACGAGGTCGGGCGCCAGGTTTCGCGCACGCTCGACCGTGCGCTCGACGTAGCCGCGCCGGATACTGCGCCCGACATGCAGGTCCGAGATCTGCACGATGCGGAAGCCCTGGAGGTCCGGATGCAGGCCCGGTACGCGCACGGCGATCTTCTCGACGCGCGGCCCGCGCAGCGCCGTCGCCGCGCCGCACGCCATGGCAAGAAGCGAAGCGACCAGAACTGCCGGGGCGCCTGCCTGGGCGATCACCGCGTGTGTTCGCTCGGACTGCAGCACCGAAGCGGCAAACAGCAGGATGTCTCGCGCGAGCGTCAACACGAGGAGGAAACTCACCCAGGCCATCGAGAGATAGCTCGCCTGGTGCGCGGCCTGATCGAGCCACGACTCTTCGTCGTCGCGCGAGCCCGTCCAGTAAAGCGCAGGCACGATCCAGATCAGGACGAAGGGAATCGCGAGCGCTCCGCGCTCCCACGGCCCGGTGGCCAGGCGCGCGGCGGGATACGCGTAGGCAGCCGCGAGGAGCGCGGTGACGACGAGGACGAAGGGCTGCAGGAGGCGCGTCATTGCCCAGGCGACGAACAGCTCGCCTGCAAATCGCGCCGACCCGAAGGCCCGACGGTGCCGCTCAGTCGAGCGGCTCGACCTTCACGATCCGGTGGTCGTGATTGCTGCCGACCCAGAAGGTCACCGGCGTCGTCGAGTTGTCGACGAACACCGTGCGCATGTTGGTGTCGGAGGGCATCATGTATTGAACGGCGGTGTTGGTCTTGGGATCGAGCCGCACCACGCGGTCGGTGTGCATCGTCGAGGCCCAGATTTCGCCGTTCTTGTCGAAATTCGCCCGGTACGGATACGTGCGGGGCGGCAGGTCGTATTCCGTGAACTTCTCCGCCCGCGTGTCGAACACCGCCACCTTGTTGCCGCGGTACTCGGCCACGGTGATGCGGTCCTGGTCGTCGATCACCATGCGGCGCGCTCGCGCGTTCGGCGTGGGAATCGGATACCACGTCACTTTCGTCGTCTTGGCGTCGATCTTGCCGAGATGGCCGGCCGTGAACTCGGCCATCCACAGATTGTTCTGCGAGTCGGAGATGACCTGATAGATGGAGGCGTTCTTGACCGTCTGCAGGTCGTCGGTCGGGTGGAAGCGCTCCCATTTGCCGGTCTTCAGGTCGACCCGGAAGATGTGCTGCGTGCCCACTGTCTTCGTCCAGACCTTGCCGTCGACGTCGTGGCGCAGCCCGGTGAAGTTGAGCTGCACGGTATCGTCGTTCCATTCCGGCGGCACGGGGTAATAGGCGATCTTGCCGGTCTTGGGATCGAGGCTCCCGAGCGAGGCCTGGTACATCGTGTCAAACCAGATCTTCCCTTCGCGATCGAACTCGATGCTGAGCAGCCCGCTCGGCGCCTTGTCCTTGAACTTCTTGATCGGATACTCGACCAGCTTGAGCGTCTTCGGGTCGAACTTGCCGATGAACATCTCGCCGAAATCCGTGTACCAGACGTTCCCCTCCTTGTCGACGAGGATGTCGTGCGGCTCGCTGGTCGGCCGCACCACGTCGTACTGGGTGACGATCGCGCGCGTGTCGCGGCCCTTGGGACGCGGCAGCGTCTTCAATTCGTATTGCCAGCGGTCGGTCGCGCTCAGGTTGATGGTCGCAAGGTAGTCCGCGAGCTTGCGAAATTCCTCGGGCGATCCGGCGCGGGCGCGATCCAGCATGGGCTGCGGCTTGATCGGCTGGCTGACGGCGCCGTAGCCCCGCATGCGGCTGATCACGTGGGTCCACTCGTTGGAATCGTGCGTCGAGCGCACCACGCGCTCCAGCGTGTGGCAGCCGACGCAGTTGAGCAGCTGCGCCTTCTGGTCCTCGGTGCCGGGGATGCTCATCAGCCACTCGGCGTTGGTGAGCTGGCCGGCGAGATTCTTGGTCTTCTTCAGCTTGATGTCGGCCGTCGCAGGCTCGATGCTGGACACGGTCGCCTTGGCGGGAGAGGCGATGTCGTACCCGACCGCGCGGGTGCTGAGCGTGTATTCGCCCGGCTGCAGGCGGTCCTGCGGGAAGTTGTAGCGGCCGTCCGCGTCGGTGGTGACGCTGACCTGGACGATCGACTTGGCTCGGCGGGCCGTGACGACGACGCCCTCCATCTTGCCTTCGGCGTCCGAGCTGACAATGCCCGTGAGCGCGGCGTCCCCTTTGGTCGGGCCGGCGTGGACGATCTGAGCAAGAAGCAACGTGGCCGCGGCAAGGGTCAGCATGGGTCTGGCTCGCATAGGGCTCTCCGGAGGGCGCTCGACTCACCTATCATACTCGGCACACTGGGAGGGGAATACCGTCATGCACACACGCTTCGCTGGCGTTGTTTTCGGAATGGGCCTCGGCCTTGCCGTCGCACCGGCGCACGCCGCAGACGAGATCGAGGCGAAGGCGCAGCTTTGTGCGGCGTGTCATGGAGACAAGGGCATTCCCGCCGACCCCAAGACCATTCCTGTCATCTGGGGTCAGCAAGAGAGCTACCTCATGAAGCAATTGCGAGATTTCCGCAACGGCGAGCGCCCGAGCGCCGTCATGGCGCCGATCGCCAGCGGCCTGGCCGAGGGCGACCTGCGCCAGCTAGCCGCCTACTTTGCGGCCAAGCCTTGGCCAGCCAAGAAGGCCCAAGCAAAGCCACCCGCGCCGCCAAAAGGCGTCGCCCAGTGCCAAGCCTGCCATCAGCCGAACTTCCAGGGCGGCATGCCGGCGCCGCGCCTCGCCGGCCTCAGTTATGAATACATGACCCAGGAAATGCGCGAGTTTGCCAGCGGGGAGCGAACCAACAACCTCGACATGCCGGGATTCATGCGCAGCCTCACCGAGCGCGAGCGCAACGCGATCGCGCGCTATCTCTCCGCGCTGTGACCCTATGAGGGTTTGGTAGGTCGACTCGGCGAGCGCCCGGCCAGCCAGACGCCGCACAGCACGAGCGACATGCCGGCGAGGTGGTAGCTGCGCAGCGATTCGCCAACGAACATCCACCCGTAGAGCGCGGCGAAGAGCGGCGTAAGGTAGATGGCAAGGCCGGCAAAGGCGACGCCGGCCATCTGCTGCAGCCGGGCGTACAGCACGTACGAGCCATACGAGGCAAAGAACACCGTAAGCGCGAGCAAGCCCGAGCTCGCGGCCGAGAACTCGAAGCGCTCACCGGCCGCCCATTCGCCGAGCGCGAACGGTGCGGCCGCCACGGCGCCGGCGACACACAGCCACGCGAAGCGCACCGCCACGTCCAGCTCCGTCTTCACGCGGCGCAGGAGGAAGGAATAGACCGCCCACCCTAGCGAGCCGGCGAGCGCCCATGCGTCGCCGCGGTTGATAGCCAGGCCGCGCAAGGTCGCCAGGTCGCCCCGCGCGACGATCGCGACGATGCCCGCGATGCACAGCACGATGCCGGTGATGCGCAACGGTCCGAGCGGCTCGTGCAGGAAGGCGTGCGCGAGCAGGACCATGACCACCGGCGAGCCGGCGTAGATGAGGCCGATGTTGACCGCGCTCGTGTGCTCCCCGGCCAGGTACGCCGCCGCGCCGCACAGCGTCATGCCGATCGCGCCAAGCATGAACGAAGCCGGCGCCTCCCGCTTCATCGCCCGCCACGACGCGCGCAGGGCACCGGCGGCGAGCGCGCAGGCGAGCAGCGCGGTGAAGAACCAGCGCCAGAAGGTCAGCGCGAGCGGCGGCAGCCAGCCCGCCGCGAGGCGCGCGACCAGGATGTTGGCCGCGAACATCGCGGGCGCGCCGAACAGCAGGGCCCACGCGCCGACCGGCGTTTTCATGGCCTTTGGGAAATTTGGTAGGTCGTGGCGGATTCGAACCGCCGACCAACGGATTAAAAGTCCGCTGCTCTACCAGCTGAGCTAACGACCCGTAGTTTCGGACGCGATTTGCGCTGCGCGATGCTCTTTGATGCGGTGTTTAGTGCGGTAAACCGCGGAAAAGGACGCGATTTTATCAGCCCTGACGCATCAAACGCCAGTATTGCCACTTCATGGTCGCAGCGGAGCCGGCGACGATGGCAATGAAGGTCATGATGGACCCCAGCGCCAGCGTGGAGACGCCGGTAATCGCTTGTCCGATGGTGCACCCCA
>Ga0207708_10000762_pt1 | contig 24184 bp, 21 predicted proteins | sample KBSK5101metaG_FD_184340 | JGI IMG/M metagenome (GOLD analysis project Ga0207708, IMG submission 184340) | Corn, switchgrass and miscanthus rhizosphere microbial communities from Kellogg Biological Station, Michigan, USA - KBS K5-10-1 metaG... | ecosystem: Host-associated > Plants > Roots >...
CACGAACACGTGCCGCGGATCGCCTTCCAGGTCGCGCAGGTTCTCGAGATTGCCGGCGTAGGTCAGCGCGTCGACGTTGACGACCACGTCGTCGGGCCGAACCCGCCGCACCATCCGCACGTACGCCGATCCGATGAACCCGGCGCCGCCTGTGACCAGCAGATTCACGCCATCGATACTACCTCGTGCTCGTAGACGTGCTCGTGCACGTGCACGTGCTCGTGCTCGACGGGCCGCAGACGAGGAGGGCGGTTTGCTACCGAATCGCGGGCAGGCTGCCGTCGGCGTTGCGCGCCGCGGCCTTGCCCTGCGCACCGGTCATGGTGATCGTGACGACCGGCGAGCTCGACACCTGGCAGAACGCCGTGCCGTTGCCGCTCGCGCCGCAGCTGGTGAGCATCGGGACCTCGGGGTTGTTGTTGCGGACGAAACCGCACGCCCGGTTGTCGAACGCGTACGAGTTCTTCACGATGTGGACCGCGCCGCCCATGCCGGCGCCATTGGGCGCGCCGCCTAGCTTGAAGCCGTTGCCGTCGCCGGCTGTGTTGCTGCCCGAGACCACTTTGCCGTTGGAGAACGCCCAGCAGTTGTCGATCGTGACCACATCGTCAGAGGCGAAGAAGTCCCAGCCGTCGTCGGCGTTGTTCCAGGCGCGACAGCCGCGGAACACATTGCCCGGGCCGATGCGCAGCTTGGCCGCGAACCCATCGGCGTTCTCGCCCATGGTCGGCTGATCCAGGTTCTCGTAGGAGTCGCAGTTGAGGACCAGGTTGTTGGCGGCCTTGGCATCGTTGGTCGCGTCCGAGGACGACGCCGTGATCTGAAGGCCGGTGTCCTGGCAACCGTGAATCACCAGCTGGTCGAAGGTGTTGTTCGAGCCGTCGACCGCGACGCAGTTATCGCCGGCGTTCTGGATCTCGAAGCCGCGGAGCTCCCAGTAGTCGCCTCTGACCTCGATGCCGCGGTTGCCGAAGGCCTGGGCCGAGAAATCGAGCAGCGGACGCGTGCCGCCCGCGACGGCCTGGACGCGGATGTGCGCGGACGCTGTTCCGCTCTTGGTGAGTTGCTGGGTCGGCGTGATCGCGTTTGTCCCGGACAGCAGCCAGATCGTGCCGCCGGCGGTGACGCGCGCATGCGCCGCCGTCAGCGTCTTGAACGGGGCCGCCTGCGTTCCCGCGTTCGAGTCGGAGCCGTTGGGCCCGACCCAGAACTCGTTGCCGGTGCCGCCGGTGCCCATCGTTCCGGCCGCGCCGGCCGCGCCTGTCGTCCCGGCGGTGCCCGTGGTGCCGCCGCGGCCGGTGGTGCCCGCCATGCCCGTCGTTCCCGCGTTGCCGGTGGTGCCTCCGCGTCCCGCGGCGCCCGTCGTGCCGCCAGCCCCGGTGGCGCCGCCGCGTCCCGCGGCTCCGGTGGTTCCGGCCGTTCCGGTCGTCGATCCGCCCGAACCAGTGGTTCCGGCCATCGGACCAGCAACGCCGGTCGTCCCGCTGGTGCCGGCCGAACCGGTCGTCCCGGCGTCGCCCACGCTTCCTGCGGCGCCGGCGGCGCCCGTCGTGCCTGCCATACCGCCGCCAGCCGCGCCGGTCGTGCCGGCCTGGCCCGTGCCGCTCGCGCCGCCTCCGCAACCCGCGTTGCCACCGCTCAACACCCACAACGCCACCGAAACGAATCCAAGTGCGAATCCAGGCCGGGCGAACGCGCGTTGCATCAGCAAGCTCCTTTCAGCGGACAGGGCTCTAGCGTAGAGGCGGGGTCGTCGTTTTTTCGGTGTCCAGGCGCGCCGGCCGCGGCTCTCGCGGCCCCCGGCCCACGTGTGTCCAGATGTCCGATAAGAAATATTCCGTTAACTACGCGCCATCAATGGTGAATCCGTTCGTGGGGCCCATCGGGACGTTCGCTCCGGAGCGCGTGTCCCACCGCCCCTCCAAACACAATGCCGCCTTGTTCGCGAATCGATCCGAAATGCAGAGGTGCGAATGACAATCCGTCACGCACGCACGCGAGAGAAATGATCGCGACGCGCGCGCGGTTCGCCGTGATCGATCACTTTCGCGTGTGCTAACCTGAGAACGTAGCCGTGGATTTCGACGAATTTGAACAGCTGGTCTTGAAGGTGCTGTTCGAGACGGATGTCCCGGTCACCGCGGCCCACGTCGCCTACCTGGGTCGGATCTCGGTACGAACCGCGGAACGGCACCTCGCGCGGATGGTCGAGCAAGGCACGCTCAACGTCCGGACGAACAACGCCGGCATCGTCGAGTATGTGTACCCGGGACGAAAGCCGCTGGCGACGCGCGTGGCCACCAATGACCTCGCGGTGGGTCCGCCGCCGATCTCGGTCAACGAGAACTTCTTTCTGACGCTGCGGCCGCGGCCCAACCCGGTCACGTCGGTGATGCTGTCGATGCTGATTCCTGGCGCCGGCCACATCTACTCGGGCCGCCCGGGCGCCGGTGTCGCCTGGATGGCGACGACGCTGATGGGCTACGCCTGCTGCTTCCTTCCCGGCCTGTTCCTGCACGGCCTCTGCCTGGTCAGCGCCGCGCAGACCAGGCGCGCCTAGCGCGCCGCGCTGCTGCCCGCGCCCCGGCGTCAGGAGTTGCCGCTGGTGGTCATCCGATCGATCGGCGGCGCTTCGAGGCTGTCTTCCTTGCGCTTCTGCAGCTTGCGCAGGTCGTCCAGCGCGCGCTGCAGGCCGGGCGACTTGCCCTCGGGCGTGGCTTCTATCGACGCCAGCGCCCCCTCCAGCACGCGCACGTCGTCCTCGACGCGTCCTCTGACTGCTTGGTGCATTTCGCGGAACGACGAGTAGAAGTCTTGCAACTCGTCCCCCTTTCGCAGCTTCGCCGGCGCCGGACCCAGGCGGTTGTCGCGGATGCGGCCGAAGAAGCTGGAGATCTTGTAGAGGGGCCCCGCCACCTTGTGCGTCAGCAGGATGCCGACGCCGCTGATCGACAGCACCAGCACGACGCCGAAACCGATGATGCCCAGCAACACGGTGCGGTCGCTCTGCGCGAAGTTGGTCTCCAGCTCCTTCTTGACCGCCTCGTCGACGAGCCCCGTCCACAGGATCACCTTCGACGTGTCCTGCGTGGCCTCGTAGATGCGTTTGCCGAGGATGACCGTCAGCACGATGGCGATCATCACGATCGTCGCCGTGTAGCGGAGCTGCAGCCCGACATCCAGCAGGTAATTCTTTACCTTGCGCTTGTACGCCGGTCTCGCCATCGCTGTTTCACCAGTATTCATGAACTCCTCCGCATCCGCTTGCTGCGCGACATTCTACTAGCCCCCCTGTTGCTTCAGGAAATTCACCAGGTCCTCACTGAGCCCGCGGGCCGAAATCTCCAGACAATCCTTGCGCGCGCTTTCCTTGTCGCGCGGCCGCGAACCGGACTGCACGCTGGCGCCGGCGTTGGTCCACATGATGATGCTCTTCTGGGGCCAGCGCGCCACCATCACCTTCACGTCGCAGCTGGTCTCGTTGCCGCCGCCGGCCGAGCTGTCCTCGAGCTTGGTGATGTTGCCGTCGATGTAGAACCCGGACAGGCCGGTCTTGCCGAAGTTGTGTTGGTCGGCGGCGCTCAGCGTCAACGTCACCACCGGCAGCTTCCCCAGCTCGCGCGACAGCGCGTCGTGCAGGATCTTCGCCGCCTCCGGACCCGCCGACTTCACGCCGCCCGCGAACGCGCCGAAGTTGACGTAGACCTTCGCGCCGCGCTTGGGCGCCCCGCCCCCGCCCGCGCTCAACGCCGCAATCGCCTTCTCGGCCTGTCCGCGCGCGAAGGGATCGCTGTCGCGCTTCACCATCTCGCGCAGCGGCTCGAGCGCCGATTGATCACCCAGCTGACCGAGCGCCGACGCCGCGATGCCTCGCACGGTCTTGTTCTGGTCATTCAGCGCCTTGATCAGCGGCTGAACGGCGCGCGGATCGGCGAGCTTCCCCAGCACCAGCGCCGCCTGCACGCGCATCTTGTAGTTGGTCGACTCATCGACGACGACCCGGACGAGATCGTCGACCTTGACGTCCGATCCCGCCAGCGCGGACGACGCCGCCGCCAGCACCAGCGCAAGTACGCAAGCGCGTCCTCTCACGGCTGCTCGGGCGGCTCCGCCCGCCCCTGCACACGCGTGTTCGGACTGCGCACGGGCCGCGCGCCGGCGCGCTTCATGCCGAGCTCGAACACGAAAGCGCAGCCGCCGGTCGGGAGATCCTCGACCCACAGCGTCCCCTGTGACAGCTCGATGAGCGCGCGGGCGAGCGCCAGGCCGAAACCGTACATCGCCGAACCGGCCGGGTGACGGCCGTAGGGCGCGAAGATGTTGATGCGTTCGCTGGGCTGCAGCGGCGCGCCCGGCGAGGCGACGCGGAATCGCATGCCCGCGTCGGTCTCGAGGATCTCGATCGCCAGCTGGCTGTGCACGGCCGAACGCCGCAGCGCTGCCATGCCCAGGTTCAAGATCGCGCACGCGATCAGCTCGCGATCGCCGTACAGAACGCGTTCGCGGTCGGGGCCTGGGCCGGTCACAAGAACGCTGCGCTCGGACATCGTCGCCAGGCGGCGCAGCGTTTCGATCGGCTCCGCCGCCGCCTCACCCAGGCGAAAACGATCGTCGCGCGGCACCAGCTGACCCGTCTCGAAGCGGTCATAGTCCAGCACGGTGCGGACGGAGGCCTTGACCTGTTCGAAGATGCCGCGCGTGTCCTCGATGCTGCACTTGAAGTCGGCGTACCGGGGATCCGATGCGTCGGGCGCGAACCGATCCAGGTACTCGACGTTCGCAGCCAGCGCGCCGATCTGCCCCTTGAGGTCGTGAAGGAAGTGCGATAGCCACTGGCGGCGGTCGACGATCTCGCTCCGCTGGGTACGCTGCAGGCGATCGATGCGCCGGTAAAGCGCCCGCGTACGCAGCAGCGCCCAGATGCGCGCCCGTCGCTCCTCGACGTCGGTCGAAGGCGCGAACACGGCGTCCACGCCCGCCGCCAGGGCCCGCACCCTCTCCCGCCGCAGATCGTTCAGCGTGCAGAGAATGGCCGGGACGAAATGGGTGCGGACGTTGGCCTTCAGGCGCAGGACCAGGTCGATGCCGCCCGACGGCGGGACGCGGTCGTCGATCAGCACGATGTCGGGCGGGTGCAGCAGCGCTTCCTCGAACGCACCCTCCGCGTCGGCGACCGTGCGGACGTTGATTCCCTCGCCGCGCAAGAAACCCACAAGCGCGCGCATGACTGCGCGCCCCGGCGCAACGACGAGACCTTCGACCTCTCGCGGCGCGGGCAGCTCTTCGTGTGTGGTCCTCTCGTCCGAGAGCATTCGTTTGCCGAGGCCCGAAACCGCCATGATAACGGAGCCGTCGATTTTCATCCACGACATCGGACGCTGCGACGCCCGCTATTTCTTCGCGCGCCGGGACACGAACACGACGCAAGCAATCGCGCCAAGCAATCCGCCGACCGCGTCAGCTAAGACGTCGTACGGATCGGGCGAACGCATCGGGGTAAACGCTTGATGGGCCTCATCCGTGATTCCGTACAGCGTGGTGCACAGGAAAGCCACGAACACCTGGGCGCGAGGCCCGCGGCCCGGTGGGAGCGTTCCACGAGCACCCAGCCAGCAGAGCGCGCCCAGCACCGCGTAGACCCCGGTGTGGACAAATTTGTCGGCATTCCACCAACCGGAAAGATCGGGGAGCGCCCGACCCGGGATCGATGACAGCCCGAAGATCATCGCTGACCACAGCACCGCGGGCACCCACGCACGCCATCCGGTCATCCAGGATCGCATGGTCATGATTTTATCCTACATGTAAGTATTTTGACTTCATCAAACGACATTGTAGGATGATGGCCATGGGGACGACGCCTTCCGATTCCAGAGCCGAAGATTCCGAAGCGACCGAAGCGACCGCGGACGACGGGATCGCCGTCGAGGACCAGCGCGAGCACCTGCGCTTCGACAAGATGTTCGTCGTGCGGTTGGAATCGCTGCTGTTCGGCGAGATCTACTGCGTGGCCCGCAACGTGTCGGCCGGCGGCATCTTCCTGGAGCTGCCCGACCCCCTGCCCCTCGGCGCGTCCGTGCGCGTCTGCTTCCCCGTGCCGGACGGTTCCGGCGACGTGGTGGCCACGGGCGAGGTGAAGAACCACTACTTCATCAACTACACGCAGGGCGGTTCGAACCGCGCCGTGGCCGGCATGGCCGTACGGTTCACCTCGTTCGAGAACGAGAGCCATCACGTTCTCGCCGACTGCCTCAGCCGCATGCGCGTTCTGCATTAGCACACGCACAAGGTCGATGAACCCTCTCCCGCCTTGCGGGAGAGGTAGGTGAGGGTTCCCTATTCTTCCGCTTGCGGGCGTACCGTGATGGCGTCCGCGAGATCCACCGTCGCGCCCGGATCGATCGGGATCTCCACCTCGCGCGGACCCGCGGTGATCTGCAGGACGCGCGAACCGACCCGGATCGAGATCTCGTAGCGTCCCGGTAGCAGCGTGCCGACGACGAACTTACCGTCGCGGTCGATCTCGCCCACCGCCTTGCGCGGCAGCGCCAGCGGCGACCGCCCGATCAGCACCGCGCGCGCGTCGGGTTCGACAGCGACGTTGGCGCGCGTCGTGACGACCCGCCCGCGAACGCGCGCACCCTTGTGCGCCAGTCTCAGCTCGGCCTCGGCGTCCAGCTCCTGGTCGGTGATCTCGATCTTCTCCGGCGGGTAGACCAGCATGTCGCCGTGGCGGGCCCACAGGTAATAGGTGCCCGTCTGGAAGCGGTCCTGGGCGAACTTGCCGTCACTGTCGACCCTCCAGATGATCGGCGACGCCGTCGTCCCGAAGGCGGCGGACAGCAGCGCGACGACGGTCGCGTTCGCCTGTCCTTCTCCGTCGGTGTCGACCACGCGGCCCTGGATGACGCCGGTGCGCGCCAGCTTGAAGGCGATCCCCTTGGCGGGCGCGGCGACCTGCCACTTCAGCGTCTCGGGTAGCCAGCCGAACTTCGACGCGCGCAGGAAGTAGCGTTTGCTGTCCAGCCCGCCGAGCGCGAACGTGCCGTCGTCGGCGCTCTGGGCCTCGCCGGATGCCACCGGGTCCTCGGCGTTGCGGACCGCGTGCACGGTGGCGCCCGGGATCGGCTCGCCCTTGTTGCTGACGACGCGTCCTCGAATCACGTTCTCCGGGGCCAGGCGGAAGTTGCGCGGGGTCGTTCCCGGCTTGTCGATGCGCAGGTCCGCGATCTCGGTCGCCAGCGTCTTGGCGCTGACGCGAACGAAGTACGTCCACGGGCCGGTGCGCAGGCGCAGGTGAAAGCTGCCGTCCTTCCCCGATGAGTCCTCGGCGATCGACGTCCCCTGGAACCAGACGCTGATCTTCGCGCCTTCGATGCGCTTGCCCGCCTCGTCGGTGACGCGCCCCTGGACCAACGCCTCCGGCCGGTCCGCCGTGTCGCGGCGGATGAGCTCGCGGCGGAATTCCTGCTCGGACGGGAGAAGGCAGCTGGGGACCGTCCGCCATGACACCGCGCATTCGGGGGCCAGGCGCGAACAGAAGTCGACGCAGTCGCCCTGATCCTTCGGATCGCACAGCGACGCCGGAACCGCGTCCGGCTCGACAAGCGGCGGCGTGGGCCCCCGCCCCTCGCACCAGACGCATCCCTCGGGGCGTTCCACGCAGCGCACGTCGCGCATGTCGACGTTGGCGGTCGAGGCGTTGGGCGGCGATGAGCGGCTGCGATCGCGCGGGCAGCCCGACGCCGCCACAGCCGCGATGACGGCGGCGCATGCCGTTACCTGGGTGCACCAGCTTCTCGCCACGCCCAGAACCGTGTAGATCGGGGAAGCCTTTTACGCAAATGACGCCGCCACTCTTCATCGTGCTCGAGGGCATCGACGGCTCGGGGACCACGACGCAGCTGGACCGCCTCGCGGCGCATCTGGCAGGCCGCGGCAGGCGCGTGCACGCCACCCGCGAGCCGAGCACCGGACCGGTCGGCCGCCTGCTCCGGGAGATCCTGCTGGGGGGACACCGGCTTCCCGACGGAGCGCCGGCCGACGGGCGCGCGATGGCGCTGCTGTTCGCAGCCGATCGGCGCGATCACCTGCGCCGCGAGATCGAGCCCGCCCTCGCGGGCGGGACGGACGTCGTCTGCGACCGCTACCTGCTGTCGTCGCTCGCCTACCAGGGCGAGGAGGCGGAGCGCGACTGGGTCGCCCAGCTGGCGCGCGAGGTGCGGCCCGCGGATCTGACCCTGCTCCTCGACCTGCCGGTGGCCGTCGCCGCCGCCCGACGCCGCGCCGCCGGCCGCACCGAGGAGCGTTACGACGCGGACGCCGTCCAGGAACGCGTCGCCGCCGCCTACCGACAACTCGTGGCGGGCGACCCGAAGGCCGTCACCATCGACGCGAGCGCGAGCATCGACGACGTCACGCGAGCCGTCACCGCTGCCGTCGATCGCCTGCTCTGAAAGCCTGAGGCCCGAAGCCCGAGGCCGGAGGCCCTACTTATGGGCCTTCTTGCCCTTCGGCTTCTTCGCGACGACGTGCTTCTTCGCGCCGCCGCCGGCATGCGCGGCCTTCGGCGGAGACGGTTCGTCGCTCTCGTCCTTGGCAGCCGCGGCGGGTGCCTTCGCGGCGGCCGCGGTCGGCGCGGGCGGTGCCGGCGTCGGTGGTGCCGGCGGCGCCGGCTCGGCGGTCGGGATGGTCGGCGGCGTCATCGCCGTCGCGTTCTTCGACACGTCCTTCGCGGTCAGCTTCTTGACGACGAAGATACCGAGCAGCGCAGCGATGATCACCGCGACGACGATGATGCCGATGCGCCGCTTGCCGCCGATCTCGCCCATCATCTCGGCGTCGCTCATCCGCTCGCCGGGAATGTGGCCGACGGCCGGCAGCGCCGTCGCCGTCCCGCCCGAACGCAGCGAGAATTTCTTCCGGTCCTCGGCCGTGACCGTTCCGTCGTCGACGTAGCGGTCGTCCAGGGGCTTGGTGCCCTCAGCCTCGGGCGAAGCGGCGGCCGCAGCCGCCATCGCGGCCGCCTCGGCATCCGCATCGGAGACGGCGATCCCCTTCGCACGCGCCGCCTCGACGCGCGCGCGCGCCTCCGCGACCATCTGGTCCACGTCGCCCTTCTTGAACCACAGCGTCTCGCGGAAGTTGCCACCCGCGGCGGGCTTGGGCGTGGGCGTCGGACCGGGGCCCATCGATTGCGGTGGCGGCGTTGCCTGGACCGGCTGGGCCGGCGGCGGCGTGAACTGCCCCGACCCACCCGTGCTGGCGCCCGGAATCGACGCGCCCATCCCCGGAATCTTCGCGGCCGGCAGCGATACGACCGTCGCGGCGATGGCGGCCCCGTGCGTACGGCGCGGTCCCGTCGGCGCCGGCGTATTCGACGCGGGCGGAGCGGCCGCGTAGGCGGGCTGTTCCGGCGGCGGCGTGGGCGCGGGGGTCGGCGCAGGCGCAGGCGCCGCGGCCGGCGCGCCGCCGCGAGCGGCGACCGCCTGCTGGACCAGCTTCTGAACCTCGGTCGAACCGCCCGTGAAGAGCATCGTCTTCGCGAAGCCGACGCCGCCACCAGCGGCCGGCGCCGCGGGCGCGCCCAGGGCGACCATTCCGCTCACCTCGGTGAGGAACTGGCGCATGGTCAGCGGACGGCGGTTCGGGCTCTTGTCCATCGCCTTGAGCACGATGCGGTCGATCTCAGGCGTCAGCGTCGAATTGCCGTTCAGACGGCGGCTGGGCGGAACGACCTCGCCCTTGGTCACCTGCTGCAGGACGGCCGCTGCGTCGTCACCCGACACCGGCGACTGGCCGGTCAGCAGCAGCACCATGATGCCGCCCAGGCTGTACGTGTTCGAGCGCTGATCGACCAGCTTCCCCTCGGCCTGTTCCGGCGACAGGTACTCGGGCACGCCGAACACCGTCTCCGACACCGCAAACGGCGCGACGAAGTTGATCACCTTGACCTCGTCGTTGCCCGAGATCAGCACGTTCTTGGGCGACAGGTCGTGGTGAACGACGCCAACCTTTTGACCCTCGAGCAGCGCCTCGCCGATCTGCGCGACGATCGCCTTCGCGCGATCGAGCGACAGCGGGCCGGTGGCCGCCACCAGCTGGTCCAGCGGCTGGCCCTCGCACAGCTCGCTGGCGATGAACAGGCGCCCGCTGGGATCCTTGCCGAAGTCCAGCACGCGCGCGAGGCGGTTGCTCTGCGAACGCTGCAGCTGCTTCAGCTCGCGCTGCGCGCGTTCCAGCGTGGCTGTCGTGGGCAGCGACGCCTGCGCGACGAGCTTGTACGCGACCGTCGCGCCCGTCTGCGTGTCGCGCGCGCGCCAGACCTCGCCGGTGCGCGCGCCACCCAGCTGCGACTCCATCTCGAAGCGCGACGGCGGGGGCGCAGCGGCTATCGGCTCGAGGCGCCGTGGCCCCTGGTCGGTGGCACACGTCTCCTGCGGGCAGAAGTTAGCGTCGTCGGGATACTGGGAGTGACAGTTCGGGCAGAGTTTCATCCGGTTGGTCGCGCCTCGGGAGCTGGCGTCGGCGGCACCGCGCTCGTGGAGCGCCATGTTACCTCACAATTGCCCGGAAAGATCAATTCCGCGGGGCCCTGGAAGGGGTGCGAAACGCGACGGACCTCCGGCGCGCTGACGGCCGGAGAACCAGAAACGGAGGGAGCTATTTCGCCTTGGCGGCGACGCCTTCGGGCGGACCGAACGACGCGAACAGCTCGGCCGCGCTCGGCGTCGACTTCTTGCTGTCCTTCGCCTTACGCTTCTTGCCCATGTTCACGTGCTTCCGCGTGCGTCGCTTCCAGGTAATCCGGGTGTTCGAGGCCATAGCGCGGCCTATCTATCACAGCCGGGTGGCCGACACCACGCCTTCTATCGAAACCAGGCTGCGCAGCACCGTCTTCAGCTGATCCAGGTGGCCCACGGTCACCTGGAAGGTGTTCACCGCCCGCCCGTCCTCGGTGGTCCGGCACTTGGCCTGCGAGATGTTCACGCCGTGCTCCGTGAACGCCTTCGAGATGGCGGCGAGCAGGCCCGGCCGGTCGGTGCACGTCACCTGGACCGCGACCGGGCGCAGCGTCTTCGACTCCTCGTCCCACGCGACATCGAGCCGGCGCGCCGGGTCCAGCTCCAGCGCCTTCGGGCAATCGCGGGTGTGGATGACGACGCCGTGGCCGCGGCTGATGAAGCCGACGATCCCGTCGCCCGGAACCGGCGTGCAGCACTTGGCGAACTTCACCAGGATGTCGGCCTCGCCCTGCACGCGCACGCCGGCGATGGATCGCTTCGCGATGGGACGTCGTGCGGCGGGCGCGATCTCCGGCTGCGGCGCCGCCGGGGGCTCCGCCCCGCGTGATTGATCCATCAACACCGCGTCGGCTGCGTGCGCCAGGTTCACCTTCCCATAGCCGACCGCGACCAGCAGGTCGTCGGCGGTCCCGAGCCGCAGCCGCTCGGCCGCGGACTCCATCCAGCCTTCCCTCTCCGCCGTGGCCAGCGAAAAGCTCTGTCTGCGCAGCTCGCGTCCCAGCAGGTCGCGCCCCAGCTGGCGGCTGCGTTCTCGCTGTTCCATCCGGATGAAGTGCCGGATCTTGGTCTGGGCGCGGCTGGTGACGACGAACTTCAGCCAGTCCTTCGACGGCTTCTGGTTGGCCGAGGTGAGGATCTCGACCGTGTCGCCGTTTCGCAGCGCGTAGCGCAGCGGAACGATCAGGCCGTTCACGCGCGCGCCGGAGCAGTGCTCGCCGACCTCGGAGTGAATCGAGTACGCGAGATCGATCGGCGTGGAGCCCTTGGGCAGCGCCTTCACGTCGCCCTTGGGCGTGAACACGAAGACCTCGTCCTGGAACAGGTCGATCTTGACGGTCTCGATGAACTCCGTCGGGTCCTTGAGATCGCGCTGCCACTCCATCAGCTGGCGCAGCCACGCGAACGCCTTGCCGTCCTCCGCCGAGCGCGACTTCTCCGCGCTGCCCTCCTTGTACTGCCAGTGCGCCGCGATGCCTTGCTCGGCGATGCGGTGCATCTCCTGCGTGCGGATCTGGACCTCGATCCGTTCGGCGCGCGGACCGATCACGGTCGTATGCAGCGACTGGTACAGGTTCGGCTTGGGCAGCGCGATGAAGTCCTTGAACCGGCCCGGCACCGGCGTCCAGTTGGAGTGCACGACGCCCAGCACGCCGTAGCAGTCGCGCACCGATTCGGTGATCACGCGGAACGCGATCACGTCGTAGATCTGCTCGACGTCGCGTCCGGACCGCTTCATCTTCTGCTGGATCGACCACAGGTGCTTGGCGCGGCCCGAGACCTGCGCGGTGATCTCGGCTTCCTTCAGGGCGGCGCGCAGCCGGTCGACGACCTCGGCGATGTACGCCTCGCGCGAGCCCTCCGTCTCGGTCAGGCGCGCGATCAGCGTGGCGTGATCCTCGGGATCGAGGTACTTGAACGCCAGATCCTCCAGCTCGGCCTTCATCCACTGGATGCCCAGACGGTTGGCGAGCGGCGCGTAGATCTCCCGCGTCTCACGCGAGATCCGCTCCTGCTTGTCGCGCGGCATGTACGAGAGCGTCCGCATGTTGTCGACGCGATCCGCCAGCTTGATCAGGATGACGCGGATGTCGCGCGCCATCGCCAGCAGCATCTTGCGGAAGTTCTCCGCCTGGCGCTCCTCGCGCGTCGTCCACGGGATCTGCCCCAGCTTGGTGACGCCCTCGACCAGGAACTGGATCTCGGTGCCGAAAAGGCGGCCGATGTCCTCGGCCGTCGCGCTGGTGTCCTCCACGCAGTCGTGCAGGAGGCCCGCGCACACCGACGGGACGTCCAGGCGCAGCTCGGAGATGATGCGCGCCACGCCGACCGGGTGGACGACGTAGGGATCGCCGGAACGCCGCTTCTGCCCGGCGTGCCGCTCGGCCGCGAAGGCGAAGCTGCGTTCAATGAGACCGATGTCCGCGGCGCCGTCATACGCCCGAACGGAGGCGACAATCTCCTGGACGTCGCTCATTGCGACGGGGACGGCGGCCCCCCGTCCCGCGACCTCGCTTCGGCCAGCAGCGCGTGTCCGTAATGCTCGCGACGGGCGCGCGTGCAGCGCGCCGCCACGTAGATGCTCGACAGCTCCTTGAGCGCCGTTTCAAGGTTGTCGTTCACCACCAGGTAGTCGTACTCCGCGAAGTGTTCCAGCTCGCGCTTGGCTGTCGCCAGCCGGCGATCGATCGCCTCGGGCGCGTCGGTGGCGCGGCGTCGCAGCCGGCGTTCCAGCTCGGCCATCGAGGGCGGCAGGATGAACACCAGCACGCTCTCGGCCGGCCACTGCCGGCGAATCTGCGCGCCGCCCTGGTAGTCGACGTCGAACAGGTAGTCCTTGCCGTCCTCGAGCGCGCGGTTGACGGTGTGAACCGCGGTGCCGTAACGGCTGCCGTGAACCGTCGCCCATTCGGCGAACTCGTTGCGGTCGACCATGTTCGAGAACTCGTCCTCGGTGACGAACTTGTAGTCGACGCCGTCTCTCTCGCCCGGGCGCGGCAGGCGTGTCGTGTACGAGACAGAGAACTCCAGCCGTTCCTGTTCGGCCAGGCGGTGGGCGAGCGTCGTCTTGCCTGCGCCCGACGGGGACGAGATCACGACGAGGATGCCGCGATGGGTACCGGCCTTGCCATCTACCATCTCGCGAAGTCTACCATCTTGGTCAATCCGCTCGTCGGTCGCGCGTCACTCGACGTTCTGCGCCTGCTCGCGCATCCGTTCCAGCTCGGCTTTCGCATCGATCACCAGCGCGGCCACGCCCGCGTCCTGCGACTTCGACGCGATCGTGTTGAGCTCGCGGCCGATCTCCTGGATGACGAAGTCGAGCTTGCGGCCCACCGCCCCGCTGGCCGCGACCAGCTCACCCGCGTGGGCCAGATGGGTGTCCAGCCGCACCAGTTCCTCCGAGACGTCCAGCCGATCCGCCATCAGCGCCGCTTCCTGCGCGATGCGACCGGGCTCGAACCCCGGCTGGCCGCGAAACGCGTCCAGCTTTTCGGTCAGCCGGCGGGCGAACTTCTCGGCCAGAGGCGCGGTCGCCTGGCGCAGGCGCGCGGCCAGCTCGACGAGCCGGGTGCGATGCGCCCCGATGTCGGCGGCGAGCGCGCGCCCCTCCTGCTGGCGCGTCGCGACCAGCTCGGCCAGCGCCGCGTCGACGGCCGGGCGCAACGCCTCCCACAGCGCCTCGCCCTCCAGGCCGCCGCCCGCGCCCGCGTTCATGAACGCGGCGACCGTGCTCAGCCCGACCGGCTCCTCCATCTCCAGCTCTTGCCGCAGGCGTTCCAGCGCGCCGTGCACCGCACGCACGCGCGCCTCGTCCACGCCCGCCGAGCCGCCAGCCGACTCGTCGCGCATGTTCACTGTGACGGCGCCGCGCTCGACCGCCGCGCGCACGGCGCGGCCGATCTCGGCGCCCAGAAACGCGTCCGTGTCGGCGCCGCGGATCTTGAGATCGAGGCCGCGGTGATTGACGGACCGGATCTCGACGCGCAATCGGCGCTCGCCCGCCTCGGTGGAGGCGCGGCCGAACCCCGTCATGGAATTCACGACTTCGATTTATACCACTCGACCGTGCGGCGCAGACCGTCGGTGAATGAGACCGCCGCGCGGAAACCCAGCGCGGCGCGCGCCGCGCCGACGTCGCCCCATGAGTGCTTGATGTCCCCGGCGCGTTCGGGTTCGTAGATCGCCTCGATCTTCCGTCCCAGGATGTCGCCCAGGATCGCCACCACGCGATTGAGATCGATCGCCTCGCCGCAACCGACGTTGAACACGCCCCCCGACACCCGGCGCGCGTCGGCCGTCGCCGCGGCGAAGTTCGCCTCGACGACGTTGTCGATGTGGCAGAAATCGCGCGACTGCTTGCCGTCCCCGAAGATGCGCGGCTGCTTCCCCGCCAGCGCCGCGGTGACGAACTTCGGGATCACGGCGGCGTACTCCGACTTCGGATCCTGGCGCGGGCCGAAGACGTTGAAGTAGCGCAGGCAGACAGTTTCGAGGCCGAACGCCCGCGCGTAGACCTGCATCGCGACCTCGCCCGCCAGCTTCGACGCGCCGTAAGGCGAGATTGGCGCGGGGGCCATGGTCTCGACCTTCGGAAGCGTCGGCTCGTCGCCGTAGGCGGCCGACGAGGCCGCGTACACCACGCGACGAACGCCGGCGCGGCGCGCGGACTCGAGGACGCGCATCGTCCCCGTCGCGTTGACGGCGTGATTCTCCAGCGGCTCGGCCATCGACTGCGGCACCGACGCGATCGCCGCCTCGTGGTACACGACCTCGACGCCGGCGGTCGCGCGCGCGAGCAGCCGATCGTCGCGGATGTCGCCTTCCAGCAGCTCGATGCGGTCGACGAAGTCGGCCATGTTCTCGCGCTTGCCGGTCGAGAAATTGTCGATGATCCGCACGGCGTCCCCGCGCGCGATCAGCGCCCGCGCGATCGACGAGCCGATGAACCCCGCCCCACCCGTGACCAGGTACAGACCCATGGCTAGAGGACCTCTTCAAAGGGGGGACCGCCCGGCGCCGCGCGCCTTGGGTCGCTTGTCGCGCGCAGCGAGGCGCCTCTGCGTCCCCCCTTGCCCCCGCTGCTCGGTGCGGCGAAGCCGCACCTCTCAGCCGCAGCGCTTTGGCGCAGGGTCGCTGCTAGCGGCGGGCTTGCGCGGCCAGGCTGCCGATGAAGCGGGCCAGCACCGGGTCGCGTACCTCGCGGGAGGACAGCGTCGCGAGCGACACGGGCGGGTCGTTCAGCGTGCTCAGAGCGGCGCGACCCTGCTGCTGTTCGCGCGCGGGCGATGCCGCCAGCGAGCGGACCGCGAGCCAGGACGCCACGAGCGCCGGGATGATCCAGAGGAGACGAGCGTTTGCCGACATGGGCCCACATTATCCCACCTAAACGAGATCGCAATTTTTTGGCTGCTGGCATCGCTGTCCCCATCGGTGAAACGTGCGGCTGGCTCATGGTAGCGGAAGGCCGGTCAGGCCGGCACCGAACTGTTCGCCGATGCGGCGGGGCGGACGCCGGGGCGCCGAGACGACCACCGTCCTCGGCTTGCCGGCCGTGGTGATTTCACTGACGGTGACCCGGCATCCGGCGGCGCCGGTTGCCGCGGGCGGCGTCCCGGCGGGTTCGGCGCCGCGCGCGGTGATGACCACCCCGCCCCGCCCTCCTGGCGGACGCGGTGGCAGCGGCTCGAGCACCCCCCGATCGCCGCGCCGGAACGTCCCCGAGACGCGGTCGCCGTCGATCCTGACGGTGATCATCGCGCCGACCGCGGCCATCTCGATCCGCCGCACGTCGCCGTCGATGCGGACGGCCGGCTCCGCCGTCATCGTCGCCAGCGACAGCTCGCCCAGGGAAACGCCGCGTAGCGCGAGGTCGCTGTCCTTCGCCCCGCGGATCAGCTTGTCGGCGATGACGTAGATGACGCGGCGTCGATCGGGCGTGCGCAGGAAGCCGAGCACGCGCCCGTCCTCGTTCGTGAGCTGGCGAAACCGCCCCGTCGTCGGCAGAAACGCGTAAACCTCCTGGTGCGGGTTCAGGATGAAGAACCCCGCGCCCGTCGGCGGAATCTTCAGCGGCGCGCGCGCCCGCCCGACGAACAGGATCGCATCGTCCAGGCCCGCGCCCCAGGCGGCGGCGGCCGCCGTCATCGCGCGGCGGATCCGCGCCATCTCCGGGCGCGGCTTCAGCGCGCCGAGATCGGCTGCCTCCAGGATCTCTCGCGACCATGGGACGTACGCCAGCTTGAGCAGCGCCTCCACCTCGGCCGTCGCCTCCTCGAAACGCTCCTGGCGGACGAACGAGCACGCGACGTTCAGGCGCGGCGCGAGAAAGGCCGGATCGGCGTCGGTGGCGGCGCGGTACTCGATGCGCGCCTCGTCCCACTTCCCGTCGCGATAGTACGTCTTGCCCGCGGTGTTGAGCTCCGTCGCTTTCGGCAGCGGGGCGTGAAACGGATCGGCGATGCCCGGGCCGCCGAGCGGCGTCGCGGGCAGACAGCCAGCGGCGGGCGCGGGCGCCGCGGCCGCGGGCGCCGCCGGGGCGACGGCCGGCGTGGCGGCCGCCGCTGCGAACAGCGTGGCGAGCAGCGCCGCGATCATTCGAGCCACACGCCGCGAAGGTCGAAGCGATCGCCCACCGCCGCCAGCCCGCGCACGCGTCCCGCAACGAGTGCCGGCACATCGTAGCGGTACAGAAAGATCACCGGCTGCTCGTCGGCGAGGAGCTTCGCGATGCGCGCCAGGATCGGCGCCCGCGCGACCGGCCCGGCGGCGGCGCGCGCCTCGTCGAGCATCGCGTCCAGCGAGCTCGACCGGTACGCGCCATAGTTGAACGCACCGTCAGACCCGAACAGCGCGGCCGGCGCTTCGTCGGGCGCGCCCTGCCACGTCATCGGCGCCAGGTCGAACTCGCCATGCTTGAGGCGCTGCAGGATGGTGGCGGCATCGGCCGGCACCAGATCGACGAGCACGCCCGCCTTGCGCGCCTCGAGCACGAAGGCGCGCGCCTCGACGTTGAACAGCTTGTTGCCCGCCGGTTCCAGCATCGTCAGCCGGATCGGTTTGCCTTCGCGGTCGCGCACGCCGTCCGCGTCGCTGTCGCGGTAGCCGGCCTCGTCGAACAGCGCGATCGCGGCGCGGCGATCGAATGCCGGCGGCGGAGCGTCGTCGCCATCCATGGCGGGTCCGCCGATGGGACGAGCCAGATCCGAGCGCAGCTCGCCCGAGAACCGCTTGCGGTCCCACAGCATCGCGATGGCGCGCCGGAAGCGCGCGTCGGAGAGCGGATAGTGCGCGTGGTTCACCGCGAGGAACGAGTAGCGACGAGACTTCAGTCGATAGAGGGCGGCGCCGCCGTGCAGCGTCGTCGGTTCGACCTGCTCCGGGTAGTGGACGTCCAGCACGCGCGACAGGATGTCGATCTCGCCGCGACGCGTGCGGTTCAGCGCGCGGACGGCGTCGGCGTCGACGTCGAACACGATGTCGTCGACGCCTGGCGCCGGGCCCCAGTAGTCGGTTGAACGCTCGAGCCGGATGCGCTTGCCGCGGTCCCACCCCACGAAGCGGTACGGCCCGGTGCCAATCGGCGCGCGCGCGATCGGCGCGGATTCGATGCGGACGTTGCGGATGATGTGATCGGGAAGGATCGGGACGTCACACAACGCGCGGAGCGCCAGGTCCGACGGGCGCTTGAGCACGAAGCGGATCGTCCGTTCTGTCACGATCTCCATTGATGTGACGTCGGCCAGCTCGGCGCGCAGCGCGGCGGCGTCATTGCCCTTGCGCAGCAGCGGTTCGATCGACGCCTGCACGTCCACGACGCCGAACGCGCGGTGGTCGTGCCAGCGTACGCCGCTGCGGACCCGCACCGCCAACCTCATCCGGTCGTCGGAGACGTCCCAGCTCTCCGCGAGCGCGGGGCGGTACGTCCCATCGCTGCAATCCAGCAACGTTTCGTAAACCAGGCCCGACGTCACCTGAAGCGCAGACGCCTCCGCGTCGCCCAGCGGCACCAGGTTCGGCGGCTCACCGTCGAGGTGAAAGCGCAGCGTTCCGCCGCGGTGTGCCGGCGCCGTGATGGCGGACGGCGCCGGCAAGGTCCCGGCGGGCGGCGGCGGCGGGCGAACCGGCGCCAGCTCGGAAGAGGCCGGCGTGCGCGCCGCGGCAGGCGCCGCCTTCTTGCGGCTGCGGCAGGCGCCGGTGGACGCGACCGCCGCCAGCACGACAATCCACAATTTTTTCCGTTGTGACACTCGCGCTTGCCGGGCCAAAACCACCGTGTTATTCAGGGCTAGCCGCATCGCGCGGCAGGAGAGGTTCTCCATGAAGCGACTGCCGACCGTATACCATCTCGTGCTCCCCTTGGCCGTGGCGATGCTCGCGCCAGGTGGACTTCGTGTCGCCCACGGACAGGGCCAGGCGATGCCCCCGATCAAGGTCGATCTTCCGCCGCCGCCGAACTTCAACATCCAGACCGCGCCGGAAAAGTATCCGAGCGGCGAGATGTCGATCTACGGGCTGCGCAAGCACATGAGCCAGTACCTGGACAAGGACGTCCAGGTGAAGGCTTACCTGCTGCAGATCTACGAATGCCCCGCGGAGCAGCGGAAGTGCAACGACGACCTGGCGGCGAAGTCGAAGAAGGAAAAGAAGAAGGAGCTCCAGGCTCTGAAGAAGGGCAAGGGAGGACCGCCGGAGTCGGCCGCGGCGCCGGCCAAGGGCGGCGAACCGGCGAAGATGGTGGGCGGCTGCCGTCCCTGCGACCAGCCCCACTTCTTCATGGGCGACACGGCCACGACCAAGCTGGATCACGGTCTGCTGATCGCCGACTACCCGATCAAGGACTGGAACACCGGCAAGCCGAAGCCGCTGGTGGCCAAGGCCGGCGAGCAGTACGTCGTGACCGGGATGTTCGCGATCAATTCGATCGGCGGCTTCGCGGCGTCGGACGGCCTCATCATCCACAAGAAGTTCGTGGACTCGGCCGGCAAGGTGATCGCCGAGGGCAACGCCGTGCTGCCGCCCGACGCGCAGGACATCAAGCTGGAAGGCAAGCCGGCCGAGGCGGTCGGTGGCAAGCGCATCGACGCCGAGAAGGCCGGCAAGAAGCCGTAGCCGCCTACCCGCTCTTTTTCAGCAGGTCCAATCGGAGCGCGTCGCACCTGGCGCGCTCCATCGTGAACGTGGTGTCCGCATCGAAGCGCGCCACGCAGGTCGGCCAGATCTGTAACGTGTGACGTGTGGGCTTCGCCTCGCCCGGCGCCTGCACGTCGACCTCCAGCCGGAGGACGGGCTCGCCCGCCGGCGCGGCGGCGACGAACTGCTCGGCGCGCAGGTCGGCGAGCGCGCCCGTCACGCGCGCTGTGTTCGTCGGATCGACCTCTGCGCCCGATGCCGTCCGCCAGGTCGTGCCGTCGTCGCTGGTCAGTTGCTGGACGTCCTTGCCCGACGTGCGTTGCAGCCGGCGGACGTCGAAGCGCGCGAACGACAGCAGCACGCGCTCGCGAAAGCGCAGCGGATCGGGCGCGAGCTGCGCGAACACGTCGGGCGGCGACGACACCGCGATCTCCTGGCGAAAGCGCCCTTCGAGGATCAGGTGGCGCGTCGCCGGTCCCGCCGCGCGCGTCGGGACGTTGATCTTTCCCAGCCGCGCCAGCCACGCGTCCACAGCCCCGGAGTCGGCCGTGTAGGCGACCTGCGGCGTCCAGAACGCCCACGCGCCGTTCACGCGCTGCAAGCCCACGCGGCCGTGGTCGTCGAAGAGATCGACGCGCGTCACCGCGTCGGGCGCCATCGCGATGAGGCGCGTGTCGCGCGCCTGGGCGGCATCCAGCGCCTGGAAAGCGGCGGTGAGCGCATCGGGCGGCACGTGCAGGTGCTCGCCGTCGCGGGTCACGTCTCCCAGTGCGAAGCCTTGTGCCACTCCTACTGCAATGCGCGTCGCGCCGGCCGTGACGGTCAGGCCCCGCACGAGGGCGAGCGACCTCGGCGGCTCGTGCTCGAATTGATCGATGCGCAGGGCAAACAGCCGGCGCAGCGCCTCCACGACGCGTCCTTCGTCGACCCACTCTTTCCGTCCGTTCTGCCAGCGCCCGTCGACGGCACGCAGCTCACCGCTGTACACGAGATAGGGCCAATCGATCGCCGTGACCGTGGCGGGATCAATCGGGAAGAGTCGGCGATCGCGGAACGCCGCCGGATCGCGATCGACCAGCTCCAGCAGACGCTTGCTGACGACACGGATCGGGGCGGTCGTGCCGGCGCGGGCGTACACGCCCTGCCCCGCGGCATCGGCCCGTCCCAACTGCAGCGTGACCACGTCCTTCGCTTCCTTCACCTGCAAGGTGGTCTGGAGGGCGATCTGCGCGACGGGCGGTTGCAGGCCCGCCGCCGCGGGCGAGATCTCCACGATGCGTTCGCTCTCGGCGAGATCGAGCGCCGCCAGCAGATCGTCGACGGCGGTGTCGTCCGCGGCCGGCGTCGCGCGGGTCTCGACGCGCCACGTGGGAGCCGGCGCCGCCGCGGTCGGCGACGGGGAATGCACGAGCGCGAACGCCTCGCCGTGCTGCCGCTGAATCGAGATCTGCTGGACGGCCTTGCGATCGAAGGCTGGCAAGACGCGGGCCGCGGCGCGTTCGTCCGCGCCGGTCGGTCGGATTTGCGCGTCGACGATCAGTAGTGCGCCCAGCGCCGCCGCGACAATCGCCAGAACGACGAGGGTGCGCGTCCTCATGCGCGGCGGCGCCACCACGTCAGCGCGCCGCCGATGATCGTCAGCAGCGGCAAGCCGATGACGAACAGGCGGAACGCCCAGCTCACCTGGTCGGCGGTCAGGCCGGGCGCCGTGCGTCCCACCGGTTTCGGGCCGACGGCGACCCGCGCGTCGCGATCGGACAGCCACGCGATCGCGGCCTGCACGAAGTCCGCGTCGTAGTCGCGAAGCATCAGGCCGGCGAGGCGCACGTTCATGATCAACCGGCCGGTGCCGAGGAACACCAGCCGCGTCGGGTGCGGGCCGCGGCGCTCGACGGCCACCGCGACGCTGACCGGTCCCTTGCGATCGCGCCCCGGATCGAACGTCAGATCCGCCTCGCCGCGGATGGTCGGCAGATCGGTCTCCCCCCATCCCTCGGGCGTGGTCTGCACCAGCGTGGTGACGGCGAGACCGGGCGGCGTCACCTCCAGCGGCGACACCTCGCGCGTGCGCGGCCAGTAGGTCAGCCGCCCGCCGAAGCGCGTGGTGAGCGCGTGCGGCCGGTAGCTCCGGGGACCCGCCGCCCACACCGACGGTCCCTCGACGTCGCTGGCCCGCGAGGGATCGACGACCAGGTTGTCACCCAGGCGAACGCCGAATGCGGCCGCCAGGTCTTCGAGACCGACGTGCGCGAACGATGCCCCGTCGCGCCCGAACACCGGCCCCAGCATGACCAGCACCCGCCCGCCGCCATCGGCGTACGCTTTCAGCGCCGCGATCTCGCCCGGCGGCAATGCCTGCGTCGGCTCCGCGACCACGACGACCGCGCAGCCGTTCGACGCCGCGTCGCCGATGCGCGCGATCGTGCGCACCTGGTCCCCATCGCGCTTCAGCTCATCGGCGAAGGTGCTGTAGCCGGCGTCCGCCATCGATTCGATGTCGGGCTCGCCGTGTCCCGACGAGAAGCAGATCCGCGCCGGATCGTCGCTCGTCACGGTGAGCAGCGCCGACAGGAACGCGGCCTCACCCCGCCACGCGCGCAGCGCCGGCCCGGGTTCACCGTCGAGGTCCAGCTCGGGTTCAACGAGATCGTCCCAGCTCACGACCTTCGAGCGGTTTCCGGACGTGAACACCACCACGCCCTGCCCCATCTCGTAGGCGCCGATCCCATGCGCGGTCATCGCGCCCTCGGCGCGCTGCGGATCGCGGTCCGGATCGACCTCGACGGCACGGAAGCGGCCGCCCGCGTAGCGCGTGAACCGCTGGGTCAGCTCGCGCAGCAGGCCAGTGATCGCGCGCGTGCGCTCGGCGACGGCGCGCGCCTTGTCGGAATCGCGGTTGGCGTACAGGAAGATCGTCGCGTCGACGGGCCGCGGCAGCGCCCGCAGCACGGCGACCGTCCGCGGCGACAGATCGTAAAGCGATTCGCGCGTCCAGTCTCCGCGCGCGAAGTGGCGGCCGGCGAGGACGTTCACCATCACCGCGATGGCGCCGATCAGGATCGCCGCCACCCACGCCGGCAGGCGCCGTGACCGCGGCGCGTCCTCGGGCAGCGGGCCGCGTAGGCGCGCCACCAGCGCGATCGCCAGCAGCAGCGCGACGGCCGTGACGGTCACCAGCAGCACGACGTGGCGCGAATCGACGATGCCGTGGCCGAAATCCTCCATCTGACGGAACAGGCTGGCGCGGCGAATCGTCGCCGCCCACTCGGGCGAGCGGACCTGTCCCTCCAGCGCGCCGACCAGCAGCACGACGAAGAACGCGACGAACGACACCGCCGCCGCGACCAGCTGATAGCGCGTGAGCGACGACGCCACCAGCCCGAACGCCAGCGCGGCCGCCCCGATCAGCAGCGTTCCCAGGTAACCGGCTGCGATCGGCCCCGGATCCGGCATGGCGCCCGCGGCGCGCAGGTAGACGACGTAGGCCAGCGTCGGCACCCACACCGTCGCGAAGAACGCGACCGCCGCCAGCCATTTCCCGACCACGACCTGGGCCGCGGTCACCGGCGCGGTCAGCAGCGGCTCGATGGTTCCCGAGCGCAGCTCCTCCGCCACCAGCCGCATCGGCGCGACGGTGACCAGCAGCGCCGCCGCGATCCAGTACATCATCGTGCCGCCGAAGAAGAACTCCATCACGCCGCCGGGCGGCGCGTCCGGGCTGGCCAGCAGGCGCAGGAACATCCAGAACACGACGCCCTGCAAGGTCAGGAACAGCGCCATGACCGCCCAGCCGGCCGGCGTCCGGAAGTACGCCTCCCACTCGCGCCGCACGATCGCGATCACCGCGCTCACGACGTCACCTTCGCGAACACCTCGTCCAGCGACGCCGCGTGCAGCTTCTCGCGCAGCGCCGCGGGCGTTCCCTCGGCCTTCACGCGGCCGCGATCGATGATCACCACCCGGCTGGCCAGCGCCTCGACGTCGGACAGGATGTGCGTCGACAGCAGCACCGCCCGTTCGCGCCCCAGCTCGCGGATCAGCGCGTGCGTCTCGCGAATCTGGTTCGGGTCCAGGCCGACGGTCGCTTCGTCCAGGATCAGGATGGGCGGGCGCGCCAGCAGCGCGTCCGCCAGCCCGACCCGCTGCCGGTAGCCGCGCGACAGCGTCCCGATGATCTGCCCGCGCCGTTCCGCGAGCCCGGCGATGGCGATCGCGTCGTCGACCGCGGCGCGCCGCTTGTCGCGCGCGATCCCCTTCAACGCCGCGCGGTAGCCGAGGTACTCCGTCACGCGCATCTCGGGCGGCAACGGGACGGCCTCGGGCAGATAGCCGAGCGAGCGCCGCGCCGCCCGCGTGTCGTCCGCGATCGAGCAGCCCGCCAGCACGGCCGTTCCCCGGGTGGGCGCCAGGAAGCAGCTGAGGATGCGCATCAGCGTCGTCTTGCCGGCGCCGTTCGGTCCCAGCAGGCCGACGATCTCGCCCCGCTCGACCTCGAACGACACGTCGTCGAGCGCCGGGCGGACGTCACC
>Ga0207708_10000764_pt1 | contig 24176 bp, 15 predicted proteins | sample KBSK5101metaG_FD_184340 | JGI IMG/M metagenome (GOLD analysis project Ga0207708, IMG submission 184340) | Corn, switchgrass and miscanthus rhizosphere microbial communities from Kellogg Biological Station, Michigan, USA - KBS K5-10-1 metaG... | ecosystem: Host-associated > Plants > Roots >...
CACCACCTGACGTTGCAGTCGCCGGTCGCGATCAAGCTGATCGAGCCGCAGATCGCGAGCAACCCGGAGGCGCTCGCCCGCTTCATGCGCGAGGCACGCGCCGCGGCCGCGCTCCGCAGCCCGCACGTCGTCCAGATCCTCGACCACGGCGTCGACAACGGGACGCCGTACATCGCGATGGAGCTGCTCGAGGGCGAGTCGCTCGCGGCCCGCCTGCGCAAGGTCGGGCGGCTGTCGGCCGAGGCCACGGCGCGCATCGTGACGCATACGGCGCGGGCGATCTCGCGGGCGCACGAGGTCGGCGTCGTTCACCGCGATCTGAAGCCCGACAACATCTTCCTCATCGAGAACGAGGAGGAGGAGCTGGCCAAGGTGCTCGACTTCGGGATCGCCAAGTCGACCATCGTGGGCTTCGGCATGTCGGCGGTCGCCGAGACGCGCACGGGGGCGTTGATGGGAACGCTGCACTACATGAGCCCCGAACAGGCCGAGGGCGTGAAGTCGGTCGACTTCCGCACGGACATCTGGGCGATGGGCGTGATCGCGTTCGAATGTCTGCTCGGGCGCCGGCCGTTCGAAGGCGAGACGGTCGGGACGCTGGTGCTGGACCTGTGCTCGCGGCCGTTGCCGGTGCCGTCGCAGTTCGGCGCGGTGCCAGCGGGTTTCGACGCCTGGTTCGCGCGCATCTGCGCGCGCGAGCCGGCAGCCCGCTTCGCGTCGGCGCGCGACGCCGCCGCCGAGCTGAGACTGATCTGCAAGGCGCCGGCGCTCGCGGGCGACGAGAAGGACGCCCGCCGGCTGCCCGCGGAAGGGGTCCGGACGAAGCTGGTTCTGCCGGTGGGTCCGCGCCTGAACGGCAAGGTCCTGGGGATCGGGATCGCCGCCGGCGTCGTCGTGGTGGGCGCGCTCGTGTTCGCGTTCGGGCGTTCGGGTGGATCCGAGCCCGCGCCCGCGGCGATCTCCGCGCCGGTGGTGCAGCCGCCGGCTCCCGAGGCCACCGCGCCGCTCCCGAAGGCCGCACCGGCGGCCGTGCCCGTGCCCCCGCCCGCGGCCGCCGCGCCCGAGCCGGTGGCGCCGCCTCCGCCGCAGCCTGTCGCCGCCGAGCCCACGCCGCGCGCGCCAGTGGTCGCGAAGCCGGAGCCCGCCGTCGAACGGCCGCGGCGTCGCGCCGAGAAGGCGCCGTCCGCGAAATCCGCGCCCCGGCCGGCGGCGGTCGCGGATCCGAAACCGGCTCCCGCGCGCCCGCCGGCGGCGACGCCGGCCGAGAAGCCCAAGATCAACCTGGGGATCTGACCGGCCGCGCGCCGGCCGTCACTGCGGCCGCGCGAGCATCGCGGCGCGCAGCGCTGCCAGGCGCGCCGGTTCACCTGCGAACAGATCGTCCGGATACTGCCGGGTCGCGAGGATCCCGCGGTAGATCTCGACGCGCTGATCGATGTTCATGCCGAAGCCGGCCAGGAACTGCAGGCGCAGGTTCCGGTCCCGGTTGATCTCGGCGTCGGCGAGCCACGGACCGAGGCCGGTTCCGCGCCCGCCGTAGGTCGACAGCAGCGCCGTCGCCGAATCGAATCCGATCTGGCGCAGCGACCGCGCGACCTCGGCGAACGCCGGGCTCGCCAGCCGTCGTTCCATCGCGTCGACGTCGATCTTCGCCGGCGGTCCTACCTGGCCGGTCAGCACGATGTCGTAGCCCTCACCGCCGACCGTGTTGCCCCAGACGATCGCGTCGGGGAACACCTGCAGGAAGGTCGCGATCTCGCTCTTCACGGCCGGCATCCCGCTCTCGTACAGCTGAATGAACACCGTGATGACGCCGCCCGGGTTCAGGTGGTTGCGGGCCAGCTCCCAGAACTCCTGCGTGTACAGCGTCGCCGCTCCCTTCACCCAGGGATCGAACGGGTCGGACGTGATGGCGTCGAACTTCTCCTTGGTCGTGTTGAGGAAGTGGCGCGCGTCGTCGACCTGGACGTGGACCTTGGGGTTCTTGACGACGTTGAAGTTGTGCTCGCCGAAGTATTTCGCGACGACCTTGGGGACCAGCGGCTCGATCTCCGCGATCGTCAGCCGCTCGACGCGCGGGTCGATGCTGGCCGCGCCGGCGGTCACGCCCGCGCCGCAGGCGACGACAAGGACGGAACGCGGCTGCTCGGGGATCAGCGTGGTCAGGTGCCCGAGCATGCGCTGCAGCCGCATGTCGTACGGCTGGCTGGACGCCTGCACCTTGCCGGCGTTGTGGTAGCTCAAGACTCCGTTTCCGTCGCGCGACACCGCCGGCGACGAGTTCATGCCTTCGCCGACGTAGAGGTACGTCTCCTGCGGCGGGTGTTCGTAGACCGAGAACCGTCCGTGCCCCACCAGGCGCGGCGGGATGGGGTGCACGTTGCGCGCCGTGAAGATCGCCAGCTCGATGATCACCAGCGCCAGAAACGCGCCGGTGAGCGTGAGGCGCGGCCGGCGCGCGCGCTCCGAGAACGCCGGCACCAGCAGCGCCAGCGCACCCGTGGCGGCGAGGGCGATGAGGATCCGCTGGCTGTTCTGCGTGCCCACGCTGCCGATCAGCAGCAAGCTGGTCGCCAGCGCGCCCACGATCGCGCCCACCGTGTTCGCCGCGTACACGCGCCCGACCATCCGGCCGCCGTCCTGACCGGGCGACGCGACGGCGGCGAGCGCCAGCGGAAAGCTGGCGCCCCACAGCAGCGCCGCCGGCAGGATCGTCCACAGGCAGCGCACGAAATCGATCTGGAACTGGTACCAGGCCGACGACGCGAGGCGCGGGTTCACCGGCCAGTTGGGAAGCGCGCTGGCGATGTTCCACGCGGTCCAGGCGATGGCGACGATGAGCGCGAGCTGAACGAAGCCGAACGCCGAGCGCGCATCGGAGGTTCGCCGCGACAGGAACGATCCGGCGGCGCTGCCCAGGCCGATGCCGATCAGGAACACGGCCAGGATGATCGAGAACGTGTAGGTCGTCCCGCTCAGCAGCAGCGAGAACAGGCGGGTCCAGACCACCTCCGCGCCCAGCGCCGTCATCCCCGAGAGGCCGATCGCGAAATAGACCGGCCAGGTTTTTCCCGGTGCGGGCGCAGGCGCCGATGCGTCCGGAAGCGAGCGCGCGGGCGCCGGACGGGGCTCGAGGTTCGAGAGTGCCAGCGCGCCGCCCGCGACGAGGACGTTGAGCGCGACGGCGACAAAGGTGGCGGTCGGCATGTCGTGGACGCGCAGCAGGTAGAAGCCCGCCAGCAGGCAGCCGAGCACGGCACCCAGCGTGTTCCCGCCGTAGAAGAACCCGAGCCAGGAGACGCCGCGCGGCGTGGTCTCGACCCAGCGCGCGACCGCCGGCAGCGTCGCGCCCATCATCGCCGTGGGCGCCAGCAGGCAGATCGCGGCGAACAGCCCGCGCAGCAGCAAGCCCGGGACGCCGTGGCCGACCACGGACGTGTAGACGTATTGCACCGCCGGCATGGCGACGAGCATCAGCAGAGCCGACGCGCCGATGGCGAGCTCCAGCACCGCGTAGACGCGCAGCGGATGACGGCCGGGCGAGACGAAGCGCGCCAGCGCCAGGCTGCCGATGCACATGCCGCCCATGAACGTGCCCAGCAGGACCGCGATTGAAACCGCGGACGATCCCAGCACCAGTTGCAGCAGCTGGAACCAGACGATCTCGTACATCAACGCGGCGCAGCCGCTGCCCACGAACAGCAGCAGCACCAGCGGAAACCACCGCTCGGCGGTCGGCCGCCCGATCGAGGCCGGGATCGCCGCGTCGATCGCCGAAGCGACCGCCCGCCGCCGCGCCAGGACGACGCCGCCGACCAGCACGATCGCGAACGCGAGCCCGATCTCCAGCGGCCCGAAGGGCCGAGCGGGCGGGGCCGCGGCCGGCATCGCCGCCGGCGCGGGCGGCGCGGGCTGGACCGCCATGGGCGCATCCGCCACGCGCAGCGCGGGCGGGAACGGCGTCGGCGCCTTGCAGTACGCGGCGAGCTCGGAGATCGAGAACGCGCCGTCGCCGTCCGCCTCACCGACACGGAGGTAACGGACGGTCACCGGCGCGAACCGCAGCGAACGCGAGCGCATGCCGTGCCCGCGCTCGACGACGTTGGCCGCCTCGACGAGCAGCTTGAACGTGCCCGGCCGGCCGTCGAGCGACCCGCTGATGCGATAGCTGTCGTTCGCATCGGCTTGCAGGTGGATCGCGCTGACCGCCGTCGGCTTGCCGAGGTCGTAGGTGATTGACGCGCTGCCACCCTCCAGCTTCACGGCAGCCGGGCCATCCCAGGTGGCGCCGTCCTGGACGACGGCGCCGTCAGTGACCAGGGCCGGGTTGCCGAGCAGGTCGTGCTGCTCCGCCGGCAGCTTGCCGGCCAGCAGATCCTCGGTCCCGCAGGTGGGCGGCGCCGCCCGGGCAGGCGTGACCTGAACGAGGGAAAACGTCGCGCAAGCGGCCGTGATGACCAGGGGTGTGAGCTTCATGCTCGCCGTCTGTGCCGCTGGCGCCGGCTTTACTTCGATGAACCGCGCAAGCGCGGCCGATTCGCGCTAAATAACGGTGGCCCAGCGGGCAAAAACACGGACAGCTGAACGATGGCGGAGAGACCAAAGAACTACGACCCCAAGGAGATCGAGCCGCGGTGGTACGCGGAATGGACGGCGCGCGGCTATTTCCACGGTGACGCGGCCGCGCCCAAGGCGCCGTTTGCGATCGTTATTCCCCCGCCGAACGTCACCGGCTACCTCCACATGGGGCACGCCCTCGGCACCACCATCGAGGACATCTTCACGCGGTGGCGGCGCATGGCCGCTTACAACGCGATGTGGCTGCCCGGCACCGACCACGCCGGCATCGCGACGCAGATGGTGGTGGAGCGCGAGCTGCGCGAGACCGAGAAGAAGAGCCGGCACGACATCGGCCGCGCTGCGTTCATCCAGAAGGTCTGGGAGTGGCGCGAGCGCACGGGCAACCGGATTCTCGAGCAGCTCAAGCGCATGGGCGCCTCGCTCGACTGGGAGCGGACGATCTTCACGATGGATCCGCCGTACTCGGCGGCGGTCGTGGAGGCGTTCGTGCGTCTCCACGAAGAAGGGCTGATCTACCGCGCCCGGCGCCTCATCAACTGGTGTCCGTCCTGCCGCACGGCGCTCTCCGACCTGGAGGTCGTCTACGACGAAGGGGTGCAGGGCGAGCTGTACGAGTTCGGGTACCCGCTGGCGGATGGCTCGGGCGAGGTGGTGGTCGCGACGACGCGTCCCGAGACGATGCTGGGCGACACCGCGGTCGCGGTTCACCCGGACGATCCGCGGCATCAGGCCAAAATCGGGAGGATGGTGCGCCATCCGCTGGTGAAGCGGGAGTTCCCCATCATCGCCGACGCGATCCTGGTCGATCCGAAGTTCGGCACCGGCGCGGTGAAGGTGACGCCCGCGCACGACCCGAACGACTTCGAGACCGGACAGCGGCACAAACTGCCGATGATCTCGATCTTCGACGAGGCGGGCATCGTCAATGCCGAGGGGGGCGCGTTCGCGGGCCTGGATCGCTTCGCGGCGCGCAAGGCGGTGAAGGCGAAGCTGAAGGAGCTGGGCCTGGAGCGGGGCAGCAAGCCGCACGTGCACGCCGTCGGCCACTGCGAGCGCTGCGAGACGATCGTCGAACCGATGCTGTCCACGCAGTGGTTCGTGAAGATGGAGCCGCTCGCGAAGCCGGCGATCGAGGCGGTGGAGCAGGGCAAGACCAAGTTCGTCCCCGACACGTGGTCGAAGACGTTCTTTCACTGGATGCACAACATCCGCGACTGGTGCATCTCGCGGCAGCTGTGGTGGGGGCACCGCATCCCCGCCTGGACCTGCGGCAAGTGCAACGAGATCACCGTCGCCCGCACGACTCCGGCCGCGTGCAGCAAGTGCGGCGCCGCGCAGCTCACCCAGGACGAGGACGTGCTGGATACGTGGTTCTCGTCGTGGCTGTGGCCGTTCGCGACGCTGGGTTGGCCCAACGAGACGCGCGAGCTGAAGACCTTCTACCCGACGACCGTGCTGGACACGGGCTACGACATCCTCTTCTTCTGGGTGGCGCGCATGTTGATGGCGGGCCTGCACTTCATGAAGAAGGTGCCGTTCCGGACGGTGTACCTGCACACGCTGGTCACCGACGAGAAGGGCGAAAAGATGTCGAAGGTGAAGGGCAACACCATCGACCCGCTCGACGTCATCGAGCAGCACGGGGCGGACGCGCTGCGCTTCGCGCTGGCGTGGCTGACGACGTCGGCCGCGCAGGGCAAGAACATCAAGTTCTCGGTGTCGAACGTCGACGACGCGCGCCGCTTCGCCAACAAGATCTGGAACGCGACGAACTTCGCGATGATGAACCTGGAGGGCTACGATCCCGATCGCTTCGCCGACTGGATCGCGGAAGGGCCGGACCGCGCCGAGCTGGATCTACCGGAACGCTGGATCCTGTCGCGCGTGCAGCGCGTGTCGGAAGAGGTGGACGCGGCCCTGGAGGAGTACCGCATCGCCGACGCCGCGCAGGCCGCCTACCACTTCATCTGGGGCGAGCTGTGTGATTGGTACATCGAGCTGGCGAAGGCTGGATTCCGCCGCGCCGCCGCCGACGTCGAGGCGCGCTCGAAGATCCAGGGGACGCTGGTCACCGTGCTGGACACGTCGATGCGCCTCCTGCACCCGTTCATGCCGTTCATCACCGAGGAGATCTGGCAGCAGCTGCCAAAGTCTTCGGGGACGCCCCAGAGCATCATGATCACTCTCTACCCGGTGCGCGACGTGCGCTTTCACGACGACGCGTCCGAGGCGTCGATGGCGCTGGTGCAGAAGATCATCAGCGCGGTTCGCACTATCCGCACCGAGCGCAACATCCCGACCTCGGCCCGGCTGACCGTGCTGCTGGCGATCAACGACGACTACAAGAAGACCATCCTCGAGGGCTACAAGACGATCATCGCCGAGCAGGCGAAGTGCGGCGACGTGCGCGTCCGCCGCACCGGAGCCAGCTTCTCGGGCGAGTTCGTCCTCAACAAGACGGCGACGGCGATGGCGGGCGACGTCGAGGTGATGGTGCCGCTGGAGGGACTGGTCGACACGAAGGCCGAGCTGAACAAGCTGGTGAAGGAGAAGGTCAAGCTCGAGGGCGATATCGCCTACTACAAGAAGAAGCTGGAGGACCCGAACTACCTGTCGCGTGCGCCGCTCGAGGTGATCGACAAGGACAAGGCGAAGCTGGCCGAGATGGAAGCCGCGCTGGCAAAGCTGGTGATCGCGATCGATCGCCTGAAGAAGTAAGGCCGCTACTCGGCCGACGGCGGCATCGGCGCGTCTTCCACCGGCTGCGGTCCCGTCTCGTCGCCGGACTTGTCCGCCGACGAGTGCTTCTTGCCCTTGTCCCTGTCCTTGTCCTTGTGGGTGGTCGTCGGGACGCGCGTCTTGGTCCCCTTGCCGACGACCGCCGCCGGCTTCGTCGCCTTGGTGGCGGTCGCGGGCGCCGGCGCCTCCTGGTTCTTGATGACCGGCGCCGGGGGCGGCGGCGGGCGCTTGAGCAGCTCGGGCAGGTACTTCTTGCCCACGAACGCCAGCCCCGCGATGGCCGCCATGACCACCACCGTCGCGACGACGGCCTTGACCCGCCCCAGCCACCGCTTCCGTTCCAGGCGCGAGCGCTCGGCGCGCAGGACCGTGTCCATCCGGCTCTGGGTCTCTTCCTTCGGGCGGAGCCCGGTGCGCGTGTGCTCGGCCGGCGGCAGCGTGTCCGTCGACGTGATGGCGATGGTCCGTTCCAGCGCGTCCTTCTCGTCGGCCGCGTCGATCACGACCAGCGGGTCGTCGCCCGCCATGTAGAGGTCGTGCAGCATCTTGGACAGCTCGCGGCTGGAATGGCGCGACGCGATCAGCACGCGCTCCAGGTCGGCCGCCATGTCCGCCGCCGACTGGTATCGATCCTTCGGATCGATCTCCAGCGACTTCATCACGATGCGATCCAGCTCGCGCGGGATCATCGCGTCGATCGCCGAGGGCGGCAGGATGGGCGCGGCCAGCAGCTCGCGCATCTTGGTGATGTCGTTCTTCGACTGGAACAGGCGGCGCCCGGTCAGCATCTCGTGGAACACGACGCCCAGCGCGAACACGTCGGCGCGGGCATCGAACGGCCGCACGTAGATCTGCTCGGGCGACAGGTAGCTGACCTTGCCCTTGATCATGCCCTTCTTCGCCTCTTCCTCGGCGAACTCCGCGGCGCGCGCGATGCCGAAGTCGAGGATCTTCACCGTGCCGGTGAAGGCCAGCATGATGTTGGTGGGCGAGATGTCCTGGTGGACGATCTCCAGCGGCATGCCGTCGGGGCCGCGCAGCGTGTGCGCGTAATCGAGCCCGATGCAGATCTGACGGGTGATGTCGGCCGCGATCATGTGCGGAATCGCGCGCTCTTCCTTGCGCAGCGTGGTCAGCGCCTCCCGCAGGGTGACGCCCTGGACGCTCTCCATCGCGATGTAGTAGCCGCCGTCCGCCTGCCCGAACTCGTAGATCTGGATGATGTTCGGGTGCAGCATCTGCGCGCAGATCTTCGCCTCGCGCACGAACATCGTCTTGAAGTCGCCGCTCGCCGACAGGCGCGGCAGGATGCGCTTCAGCACCAGCTCGCGCTCGAACCCCTCGGGCCCCATCAGTGCGGCGCGGTAGACCTCCGCCATGCCGCCCTCGCCGATCCGCCCGAGCAGCCGGTAACGCCCGATCGACCCGATCCCCGCGCCCAAGCTTCCCGAACCCGGGGTCTGCTCGGCGACGTCCACGGACGGTTCGCGGCCGGCGGCCGTTGCGGTGCGTCCCGAGCTGCTCTTCCCGGATGCGGATGCACTACGCCCTTCGGAAGACCCGACCTTTTGCTCCGGTGCGGGTTTCCGGGGCGGCGTCGGTTTCATCGGCTGACTGGGCACGCGACGGCTACGCGAATCTTACCCCGCCCGATGCGCCCTTGGGACCTTAACCCGCCGAAATCTGGCCTTTAGCGCACCGCGCCGCCATCAATCCAGGAGGCGATGATACGCAGCTGATCCTCGGGCAGCGGATCGCCGGGGGGCTCGCGCTGGCCGGCGACGCCCGTGATCGGACCACCGGTCGGCGACGGAAGCACCTTCCGCAAGAGGTAGCTGCGCGCCGAATCGCCCGGTTCCACCCGCCGCAGGCTGCTGTCCTGGCGCGACGGCACCGAGACGAGGCTGTCCCAGGCCTCGGACGCGCACAGCGACAGCCCGGCCGCCGGCGCCGGCAGGCAGCTGGAGGCGTCGTCCGCTGCCAGGTGGCAACCGGCCCCGCCGCAGCGGGCCCCGAAGATCCCCTGCACGGATGCGAACGGCGCCGGTTCGGGTGGCGGGACGCCGGCCCCGCCTTCACCCGAGATGAACTCGATGTCCTCGCTCGATCCCGGACAGCCCGCCAGCGAGCCCAGGGCGGGGCGGAGGTGCAGCGAATACCCCAGCTTGGGAACCAGCGGCCGGATGGGACGCATGAACGCCGCCTTGTCGATCAGATCGACACCATAGGTGCCCGGGACCCAGAAGTATCCGGTGGTCAGCAGGATGGTGCCCGACCTGACCGTGTCCGGATCGGGCAGGTCATTGAACGTGATGCGGAAGGTGACGTCGGTCGGGACCTCTGTGCTGTTCGGCAACGGAACGGTCTTCACCGGCTGAAGCCGCGCGCAGGTGCCCGGGTACGGGGTGTCGTCGGTCGTGTAACTGCACGCAAACGACGACAGCGCCGCGGCGGCCGCAAACGCGAACGCGAACGCGAAACCGAGATCAGCTGCTCCCGCGCGCAGCGCGGGAATGCAGCTGCGGATCGGGAAAGTAGTCGCAGACCGCGCCTGCGGCGCGGAGCGACTAGCTCTCGGAATACAGGCGGATCTGCTCGCGCACGACTTCTTCGGTGATGCCGCTGCGCAGGTAGTCCTGAAGGCAGTCCGCGAGCGTGACGACCATGTCGTCGACGCCTCTATCTTCGACCAGCTTGCCAAGCAGCTTCCGTCCTTCCGGGCTGTCGTCTTCACGCAGGAAATCGCGAACCATGTCCAGGGTGAGATCGCCCGAGAAATCAATTATGGCGTGATCGAGCAGGTAGGCGATCAGCTGTTTCACCGGGACACCTCCAGGCGGGCAAGTCGAAAGGGGTTTCAGGCCAGACGAAAAATGACTGCCAACGCATAACGCGGATACACTGCCTAAGCAAGACGCATGACAAGGATTTCGCCGGTGATTGACCGTTCTCCGACGAGTTGGTACGGTCCGCCTAGATTGCGCATCCTTCGCTGCGTTCCGACGGTGGCGGTCCTCGCGGTGGCGCCGCTATTGGGTTGCGGCCCCGTCGAATACATCAGTCAGGTCAGCAACCGGGCGGCGACGGCGGTCTCGTCGGCGAAGCTGGCGCAGGCCGATCGCTACGCGCCCTACGAATACACGGCGGCCGAGGAATACCTGCACAAGGCGCGCGAAGAAGGCGGGTACGCGGAGTACCAGGACGCGATCGAATTCGGAAAGAAGGCCGAGGACTTCGCGAACCGCGCCCGCGCGATCGCGGTGACCAAGCAGGCGGAAGCGGCCAGCAAGTCCACCCGGCTCACGCCCGCGACCGAGCGTGAAGAGCCGGCTGCCCCCAAACGGTCCGAACCCGAATGAACATCGGGAACGTAGGACTGAAGGCCCGGGGCCAGTCGTTCGCGGCGATCTGCGTGCTGGCAGTTCTGGTGGGCGGATGCGCCGGCATGCAACTGCGGTCGAACGTGCGCGAGGTGCGCGCGATCGCCAAGGAAGCGCGCGACCGCGGCGCGTACAAGTGCGCCCCGCGCGAGCTGGCGCTGGCCGAGACCCACGTGGAGTTCGCCAACAGCGAGCTGGATCAGGGCGACTACTTCCGCGCCCGCGAGCACGTGCGCATCGCCGATCGCAACGCACGCGAGGCGTACAACATGGCGCTGCGCTGCGCGCCCAAGACGCCGGGCGACCGCGACCACGACGGGATCCTCGACAACGTCGACAAGTGCCCGGACGATCCCGAGGACAAGGACGGCTTCGAGGACGAGGACGGTTGCCCCGACAAGGACAACGACAAGGACGGCATCCTCGACATCAAGGACAAGTGCCCGAACGAACCCGAGGATAAGGACAAGTTCGAGGACGAGGACGGCTGCCCGGATCCCGATAACGACACCGACGGGATCAAGGACGAGGACGACAAGTGCCCGAACGATCCCGAGGACAAGGACGGGTTCGAGGATCAGGACGGTTGCCCGGATCCGGACAACGACAAGGACGGCGTCCCCGACGCGGCCGACAAGTGCCCGAATGATCCGGGACCGCCCGACAACGACGGCTGCCCGAAGAAGTACAAGCTGATCGAGGTCACGCCCGAGAAGATCGAGCTGAAACAGAAGATCTTCTTCGACTTCGACAAGGCGACCATCAAGCCGCGCAGCTACCCGCTGCTCGACGAGATCGGCAACGTATTGAAATCGCGGCCGACCATGACGGTTCGCATCGAAGGGCACACCGATTCGCGGGGTACCCGGAAGCACAATATGAAGCTTTCCGCGGCCCGTGCGGAGTCCGTGCGGCAACATCTAGTGGGGCTGGGGATCGACCAGTCGCGAATGGACGCGAAGGGCTACGGTCCTGACCAACCAATCGAGACCAACAAGACGGAAGCCGGCCGCGAAAAGAACCGGCGCGTCGAATTCTTCATCACCCAGCAATAAGGCGGAACCCAAGATGATCCGTTCTCGGCTCGGACCAACTACGTTCGCAGTAGCCTTGGCACTGACGGTGTTCGCGGGACGAGCGGTGGCACAGGACCAGGCCGCCATCGAGAAGCTCGTTCAGATGAACAAGAAGGCGCTCGACGACTACGACACGCTCGAGTGGGACGCGGCCAAGAAGACGCTGCTCGACGCGCTGGTCGCGGGCAAGAAGGCCGGGCTGGACAACCACCCGGTCATGGCGCGGACCTACGTTCACCTCGGCGCCGTCTACATCACCGGCTTCAAGAACCGCGACAAGGCGATCCAGAGCTTCACCCGCGCGCTGGAGATCGATCCCTCGATCCAGCTCTCCAAGGGCATCGCGACGCGCGAGGTGTCCGACGCGTTCAACGAGGCCAAGGGGGCGCGCGGCGGCGGTGGCGGCCCGAGCGCCGGCGGGGGCGAGGCGCCGGCGAAGAAACGCCGCGGCCCGGTGATGGACAGCGGCGACGGGGAAGGCGAGCCGCCGCCCAAGAAGAAGAAGGCGCCGGTGAAGTCCTCGACGTCCGACGACGACGAGTCCGAGGAACGAGACCTGCCGGTCAAGATCACCGCGCTCGACTGCGACAACGAGGACGAGGCGATCATCGACAAGCCCGCGACGCTGCGCTGTGCGGTGAAGCCGACCCTCGGCGTCGCGAAGGTCTTCCTGATGTACCAGGAGCCCGGCAAGGAGGAATACACCGAGCTGGAGATGAAGAAGTCTCCCAAGGGCTGGTACGTCGGCAAGATCCCGAAGAAGGCCGTCACCGGGAAGTCGGTGAAGTTCTACTTCGAGGGGCGCAACGCCGCCGGCAAGCCGGTCGTCCGCAACGGCGAGGTGGAGAGCCCGAACTTCCTGCTGGTCATGGAGGAGGACGCCTACCGGGAGTCGAAGAAGAAGCGGGACGAGAACCTCGGCGAGGACGTCGAGAACCCCCTGGACGTCCAGGAAGGGCCGAAGAAGCAGTCCAAGCTGGGCGCGCACGAGTCGGACATCGGCCTGGATATTCGGTTCGGCAAGCGCAAGTGGTGGATCAGCATCGGCGGCGGCAGCGGCTTCGGCTACGCGAAGGGCGACGGCCTGGAGGCGGTCAACCGATCACCCGAGACGACGCTCCCGCCGGGGACCAAGGCGATGTGCGGGCAGGGCAGCGGGTTCCACGATCTGTCGGCTTGCTTCACCCCTGGCGGCGCGTGGGCCGGGTACTTCCACATTGCGCCCGAAGTCGGCTTCATGCTGACGCCCAACATGGCGTTCTCGCTGGAAGGGCGCTTTCAGTACATCCCGCAGGATCCGAAGTTCGCGCGCTTCGTCGCGCGCGGCGCGATCTCGGGCCTGGCGAAGCTGATGTTCTACACGCAGCAAAGCCAGATGCGGTTCTTCTTCGGGCCGATCGTCGGCGGCGGCGAGGGCTTCCGGTTCGTCATCAAGCCGGGCTCGGGCGTCACCAACATGAACGACCCGCTCTACAGCGTTCGCGACATCCAGGACACCGTGCAAGCCGGGCCGTTCATCGCGGGCGGCGGCGCGGGTCTCTACTACGAGGCCACCAGGCGCGCGTCGGTGGTCATCGAGGTGCACGGATTGGCCGGTTTACCCAAGCTCGGATTCGTCGCCGACGTGAACGTCGGGCTACAGTTCAACTTCTACGGCGCGGAAACCGTCGTGCCGCCGGGCCGGTACGTCCCCAAGGACGACGAGGAGCCGAAGTAACCCGGGCCCGTGCGCGGCCTCGATCACCGCGCGGTCCGCGTCGGAGATGGGGCGCTCGGCGGCGCCGCGCATGAGGTCGGCGTGGCTGCGCAGCGGGCGGCCGGTCGCGGCCTCCCACAGGATCGCGCCCACCGCGTAGAGATCCGTGGCGGGCGAGCTGGGCGCGCCGTGGAATTGTTCAGGCGCGAAGTAAAGCGGTGTTCCCGCCGCGCCGGCGCCCCGTGGGCCCCCCGTCAGTCCGGCCGTCCCGAAGTCGGCGAGCACGACGTCGCCGGGGTCGCGCAGCAGCAAGTTCGACGGCTTCAGATCGCCGTGGACGATCCCGGCCGCGTGCACGTGAGCCAGCGCGCCCAGCAGTGACCGCGCGGTGGCGCGCAGCTCGGGCGTGGCCAGGCCCCCTGGATGCTCGCGCAGCCGCTGCCGGAGGGTTCCGCCCGCGATCCACTCCATCGCCACCGCGCGCGCCGCCTCGTCGACGTCGTAGATGGCGACCACGCCGGGGTGGCGCAGGGCGGCCGCGACGCGCGCGTCGGCGAAGAACCGGCGCAGCGAATCCGATCGCCCCGCGCTGGAAAGCTGCGGGTGCAGGACCTTCAGCGCGACGTTCAGGTTCAGCGCCTCGTCGCGCGCCAGGTACACCGTCGCGGTCGCGCCGCGGCCCAGCTCGCGCAGCAGGCGAAACCGCAGGGTCTCGACGCCCGCCGGGGACACCAGCGTCTGCGACGAATCGATGTCGACGTCGGAGCGGGTGGGCCGCAACAGAGCGAGATGCGTGCGCGACTGCGGATCGTCGATGTCGTCGGCGAGGATCTTCTCCCACCGTTCCGCGGCCGCCAGGACCGCCCCCTCCGCTTCGTCCAGCTCGGCGAGCCGCCGGACCGCCTCGCGGCGGATGGTCTCGTCGTCGCCGGTGGTCTCCAGCGGCGCGAGCACGCCGCGCGCGCGCGCTCGCTCGCCCAGCGAGATCAGCACGGACGCGAAGCGCAGGCGGATGCGGTCGTCTTCGGGGTGCTCGTCCAGGTGATTGCGCAACGCCACCGCCGCGGCGGCGAAGTCGCCGCTCCGTTGCGCACGGTCGGCCTCCTCCAGCAAACGATCCGGCCGCCCGGGCCGCGGCGCCGTCGTCACTCGACCTCCAGCCGCACCAGCGTCGGGCCGCCGATCTCGATGACATCGCCGTGCACGAGATCGCAGCCCGGTCCGATGAACTGACCGTCGACGCGGACCGCGACGTCGGGGCTGCGGATCAGACGCGCCCCTCCGTTGAACGTGAACGACAGGCCCTCGCTGCCGGGAAACAGGCGCGCCAGGGCGACGGTCTCGGTGCCGACCAGCGCGCGCAAGGACCGGTCCAGGCCGCTGCTTCCCTCCAGCAGCAGGTCTTGCTCGCTGGCCGTGAACCGCAGGGTGGTGCCGCTGCCCAGCCCGATCTCACCCGAGTCGCGCAGGGGCAGCGGGTCGTCGACGCGGGCGCCGCCGATGCGGACGCCGCTGCGCGAACCGGCGTCCTCGATGGTGATCCCGTCGGGGCCGGCGCGCAGCAGCGCGTGCCGGCGCGAGACGGCGGGGTCGCGCAGCGGGATCTCCGCGGCGCGATCGCGCCCGATGTATGCGGGCAGCAGCGCGACCCGACACCAGGGGCCGCCGGTCACGCGCAGGTTGATCCCGCGGCTGCCGATCAGCCCGCCGGCGATGCGGGCCGCGCGCTGGCTGACGGTCGCGGCTTCCTCCACGCCCGCCTTCGTCCACTGGGCGACGGCGGCCAGCGCGGCGCGGCGCTCGCCCCCGGTCAGCAGCGCCTCGAAGCGCCGGACGGCGTCGACGGCGGCGCGGCGGGTGGTCATCCGCTGCTCGTCGCGCGCCAGCGCCGCTTCCATGCGGTCGATGTCGCCCAGCGCGCCCCAGGCGGTCGCGGCGCGTGTCTCGTCACCCAGGTCCTCGTAGGCGAGCGCGGCCCGGCGGTGGTCACCCGCGTCCCCCAGCAGCGACGCCGCGCGCCCCAGCGTACGGCGCTCGAGGTCGGTCAGCGGCGGCCGGCTGCTGCGCGCCGAAAGCGCCTCGGCCGCAGCGATGCGGACCGCGGCCAGTTCGTCCACCTCGTCGTCATCGTCGCGCGCGTCCTTGCCTGATCGGTCGCGGCCTCCGGCCGGCGCGAGGGCCGCGATCGCGTCCGCGAGAACACGGGACGCGGTGTCGAGGTCGGTCAGCGAAACGTAAGCCATATCCTTCTCGCTGGCGCCCACGGCCCCGAACAGGGCGGTCAGCGCCTCCCAGTTCTGTTCACGGCACAGGCGGCCGACCAGGCCCACGAAATCGCGGCCACCGAGAATCGTCAGCTCGGGATCGAGCGCGCGCCGACGGGAGCTCACCCCATGATGATAAGCTTGATCGATGCTCCAGCGGGTCGTTCTCGGGCAGGTGCGCTTCAACCTGCCCGGTCTGGTCGCCGACGCGCGCGGCGTCGTCGTCGGGCGCCAGCTGGCCGCACGGTTCGCGGCCATCGACCGCCTGGTCGCGTTTCTGCGCCTGCTGTCGGCCGAGCAGAGCATCGATGATCTCCAGCCGGGGCTGCGCATCGTCTACGCGCGGGGTGGGGCGGGCACGCGCGAGGCGATCGTGCTGATGCCTGTCGGATCGCCGGGTCTGGCGGACGTCGTCGCCCAGGCCGCCCGACTGGCGGGGGGACAGACCTTCACCGGCACCGGAAAGCAGTTCGTGCAGTATCGGGACGCGCGCGCGCCGCTCGGGTACGACGTCGCCATGCTGACCGACGTCGCGGGCGATCTGATCCTGCACGGGTCGGAACAGACGGTCCCGTACCAGATCGAAAGTGAGCTGCCGCTGGCGAAGCTGCTGCTGCGCCTGTCGCTGGTGCGGGCCGAACGGCGCGATGGCGGCGCGCTGCTTCCCGACGGCCCGCTTTACGTGACCGCGCGCCGGGGCCTGGGACCGATGCTGGCGGGCTACCTGCATCGCGCCGCGATCGCGAACGCCGGCGGCGAAGGCCTGCGCGCGGCCGCCGCCCTGTGCGAGGCGGCGACCACCAGCGCCTTCGCGGCGGCCGAATCCTTCTGGTTGTTCCGCGTCGATCGTCTGCCCGCGCGGATGCACGGCCTGTTGACGCGGACGCCGGGGCTGGACGTCTTCGTGCCCGTGATCGACAACGTCGCGATCGCCGCCGGTTATCGCCATCCCATCCACCTGGGATCGTGCCGCGGCAGCTTCCCCGCGGAGAAATTGCACCTGTTCTCGCCGGGCGGCGTCACCGAGGTGGCGCCGCTGCCGGTTCTGGCCGGAATCGAGGACATCGTGAGGGTCCGTGCGCCGGAGGCGCGCGTGGCCGCCGCCGCGCCCAGTTCCCGGCCCGACCTCTCGCTCGCGTTGCGGGTCGAACCGAGCGGCCGCTCGGCGGGTCCGACGGTGGCGGCGCTGGTTCCGTGGAATCGCGTGCCCTGGTTGCAGCGCCTCTGCTACGCGCTGCCCGCGTCCGCGCTGCGGCGGTACCGGGTCGCGCCGCTGGAGCGCGGCGTGCTGGTGCGCGCGAGCGACGTGCTGGAAGGGATCCCGTTCGGGACGCTGTTCGAGCTGGCGGCGCCCGACGTGCTGGTCCCGGTGGGCACGCGCCTGGTCCCCGCGGTGTCGCCGGCTCTGCTGGTGGAACGTCTGGGCGCCACCGAGGGCAACACCGTCGTGTTTCCCGATCGCACCGGCGCGCCGTTCCGCGTCGCCGCCGGTTCGCTGGTTCCGCTCGAGCTGCGCGTGATCGGGGCGCTGAAGCCCGCGCGGCCCGACCGCGTCGTCGACGACGTGCGCGAGGAGCCGATCGGCGAACCGGTCGAGATCGAAAACCGCCCGATGGGACCGATGCCGCTGTGGGGCCTGCGCCGGTCGACGCCGGAGAGCTGACGGGCGATGCGGCGCTTCGTGTCCGATTTCCTGCTGCCGGTCGTTCGTGGCGGCGCTGTGCACGTCGGGCGTCCCATCGGTCTGCCAGCCGTCGACCGGATGCTGCGCGATCTGCCGCTGGTCGAGGGCGCTGCGCTGGATCGGCTGGCGGCCTGTCGCATCGCCAGCGGCACGCGCGTCGCGCCGGTGGTCGCACCGCCTCCCTTCGACGAGACCACGGTGCGGCTGGCCGCGGCGCTGCACGATCTGCTGGCGCTCGGGCACCCCGAGCTGGGGGGAACCCGGTCGCGCCGCACCGACCGCGTCGCCGCGGCGGCGCTGGAGCTGGCGTCGGTGGGCGCGCCGAGGTCGGCGAGCGAGGCGGTCAACCGGCACTCGCTGCTGGCGCGCCTGCCCGAGATTGTTCGCGTCGATCGCACCGTGCACTTCTGGCTGGGGCGGCAGACGTTCGTCGGGCGCCGGGTGCCGCCGCGGGTGACCGCTCTGCCCACGCTCCGGCGCGTTCGCGTCGAACAGACCAGCCGCAGCTGGCTGCGCGAGATTGGCATCCCGGTCGTCGGCCGGCAGGCGTTCCTGGCGCTGAACGTGGCCAGCCCCCTGGGTGAAGCCCTGGATCCGCTGCGTCTGGAGCCGCCGATCGCCTGGGGCCGGATCCTGCCCGTGCTGCGGTTTCCCACGCTGGCGCGCGTGGTCGCCGGGCAGGCGGTGGCCATCGGCGTCGACCGATCGGGCGATGCGCTGGCGGACGCGCTGTACCGCTTCGCCTCGTTCCACGATCCGCCGCCGGGGCAACCGGGGATAGATGCCTCGCCGGAGGCAATAGCGTTCGCGCTCCGCTTTCTGGCGCACGTCGTGTGGCTGGACGTTCTGTTCGGGACGTCGGCCGAGCGGCCCGAATCGGCGGACATCGATCGCTCGCTGGAGCCCGGCGTCGACCTGGCCGTCATGCTGACCGCCGCGTCGCGCACGGCGCGCACGCTGGTCTGGCCGGCGGACGTCGCCGACAGCGGCGATCTGGCGGATGCGTTCAAGGCGCGTCTCGACGCGCTGGCAAAGCGGGCCCACATTCATGGCATGCCCCGATATTCGGCCGCGGTCGGAATCGCCGAGCTTGCAGCGGCGCCGACGACGAGCCCCGCCGCATTTACGGTATGATTGTCGGCCGATCATGTCGGTGAGCGAACCCATAGCTACGCGGCGGATGATGTCGCTGGACGCCGACGTTCTGCGCATCGCGCAGAAGGTGCGCGATGTGGGTCGGGCGCTGGATGAACGGTACCTCGACAAGAGCGAGCTGATCCGGATGCTGCTGGTGACGCTGGTCGCCGGCGAGCACATGCTGATCGTGGGTCCCCCTGGTACCGCGAAGTCGGCGCTGGTGCGGCACCTGGCGCGGCTGGTCGACGCGCGTTACTTCGAATACCTGCTGACGCGGTTCTCCGAGCCCAACGAGATCTTCGGCCCCATCGACATCAAGGCCTTCCGCGAAGGCAGCTATGTGCGGCGGGTCGAGGCGATGCTGCCCGACGCCGACATCGTGTTCCTCGACGAGATCTTCAAGTCGAACTCCGCCATCCTGAACTCGCTGCTCAGCATCCTGAACGAACGGCGGTTCTTCACGGGCAGCGCCAGCATCCAGGTTCCGCTGTCGTCGCTGTACGGCGCCACCAACGAGATCCCCAACGACGACGCGCTGAGCGCGGTGTTCGACCGCTTCCTGGTGCGCACGCTGTCCGACAACCTCGACAGCTTCCACTTCAACGGCCTGATCGAACGCGGGTTGCGCGGGGAGATCGAGAGCCTGGCGCAGGACGGCCCGGGCGGCGACGCGGCGGTGGCAGCGGTGGAAGGATCCGTGCGTCCGCTGGTGTCCCTCGCCGAGATCCGGCTGATGAAGGGGCGGCTGGCGCGGCACCTGCAGTTCCCGGACGATTTTCTGGCGCGCTACAAGGGGCTGGTGTTCCAGATCCGGTCCGAGGGCGTGACGCTGAGCGATCGCCGCGTCGTCAAGCTGCTGAAGCTGTTCGCGGCCAGCGCCCTGATCGACGGCCGTCCCACCGTCGACGACGGCGACTTCTTCGTCCTGCGCCACGTCTGGAACAGCGTCGATCAGATCCCGATCGTCGACGACATCGTCGGCCCGGTTCTGGAACGCTACCGCCGCGACCATCCAGAGGCACGCGTCCGCCGCCCGAGCGCGCGCGATCTCGACGGCATCCTCGCCGAGCTGGGCGTGATCCGCAGCCTCTTGCTGGGTGGTGAGCCGCTTTCCGACGTGCAGCTGTTCTCGCAGCTGCGCAACCTGCAGGAGATCCGCGCCGCGTTGCAGGCGATCGGCACCGACACGGCGCAGACGATGGCCGGCGAGGTCGACAAGCTGCTGGAAGGCGTCTTCGAGTCATCCAAGTGGAGCGGTTGAAGCCCCGCGGCTCCACGCGCGATCGCGATCGCCACACCGACGGACCGCCCCAACCACCGCGCCAGCGGCGGGCGTTCTCGACGCTGGGCGGTCCGGTCGAGCTGGGCGGTGAGGCGGAGGCGGCGCGCACGCTCGGACGGCTGTACGACGTCGAGCAATCGCTCGAGCGCGCGCTGACACACGGCTTTCACAGCTACGCCGGGCGCTTGCATCCATCGATCGCGCGCGGGGCGATCAGCGCGTTCACCGCGGCGGGCGACACGGTCGTCGATCCGTTCTGCGGCAGCGGGACCGTCCTGGTGGAGGCGATGGGCCTGGGCCGGCGCGCGGTGGGCGTGGATGCGAGCCCGCTGGGTGTCGCGATCGCCCGCGCGCGGACGACGGTGCTGGGCGAGGCGGGGCGGGAACGCCTGGCCGCCGACGCCGCCGCCATGGCGGAGCAGGCGGGCGAGCGGGCGCGCAAGCGGCGCCGGCCCGAGGTGCCGAAGTGGGCGCGCCACGAGATCGCCCGCTTCCACGCCCACGTACTGTTCGAGCTGCTGGGGCTGCGCGAGCTGGTGATGGCGGCCCCCGACGATCCGGTCGGGCGCGCGCTGCGCCTGTGCCTCTCGTCAATCCTCGTGAAGTTCATGAAGGCAGGGCCGTCGGCGCCCCGCGACGGCGCCGCGAAGCGGATCGCGCGCGGCATCCCGTCGCGCATGTTCGCCGATCGCGCAGCGGAGCTGGCGCGCGGCCTGGCGGCGCTGGAACGGCGCACGCCGCCCGGGACGCCGGCGCCCGAGGTCACGGAGGGTGACGCCCGCGCGTTGCCGATCCCGCCCGGCAGCGCGGCGTTCGTGCTGTCGTCACCGCCGTACGCCGGAACCTATGACTACGCCGCGATTCACGACGCGCGCTTTCTGTGGCTGGGGCTGCCGGAGAAGACGTTCCGGCGCGTTCAGCTGGGCGCGCGGGCGAACGCCGTCGGCGACGTGTACGGCGCCGGCTGGCGCGCGCAGCAGGAGCGCTTCATGGCGGAGATCGCCCGCATCCTGCGCCCGGGCGGCCGCGCCCTGCTGGTGGTCGGCGACGGCGTCATCGACGGCCGCGCGGAGAACGCGCCCGACGGCATCGCGGAGGCCGGCGCGCCCGTCGGCCTGGCGCCCGTCGCCCGCGCGTCGCAGGCCCGCCCGCTGCACGATCGCCGCCTGGCCGACATCTTCGCCACCCACCCCCGCCGCGAGCACCTGCTGCTACTGGAGAAGGCGGCCCGCTAGAAGAAGCGGACGTTGTCGATCGTCAGGTCGACGATGCAGGTGTTGCCGAGGCCCGGGGCGGTCGTGACCTGCCATTGCACGCCGGTCAGCTTGCTCCTGTCGATGCCGGTGAGAGGGCTACCCCCGGCCGGGGCGCCGGTGCCTGCGAACGGGACGAACACCGTCATCGGCGTAGGGGGGATCATCAGCGCCAGCTGAGGGGAATACGAGCCCGGAGGCCCGGCCCCCTTGGGATCGAACGTCACGTCCGTGTGGGTGCTGTCGTTGATCGAGAACTGCGCCGAGCACGCGCTGCCGGTGAGGAATCCGCTGATGTCGAACTGGACGCCGGCGTGAGCCGTCCCGTCGATGCACGCGGTCCCCGATGGGTTGCCGTTGAAGTAGATGCCGACGCCCCAGTACTGCGACATCATGTCCATGCCGTCGATGGTGGCGCTGAAATGCAGGGCGCCGTTCTCCACCGTCGAGATCGGGACCATGCTGCCCATGGGGCTCGCGTACGAGAACGTGCCGCCGATCGGGATCACGACCATGCCTTCGAAGCCCGTGAAGTCGGCGATCAACGGATCGGTGGGCGCGATGTCGCTGAACTGGCAACCGGGCAGCGGCGGAATACCCTTGCCTCCGGCACCGCCCACGCCGGCGATACCGGCGGAGCCGCCCACGCCAGGTCCGACCGATCCGGCGGCGCCCGTCGGGGGCAGACCCCGCCCGCCGAACGAGCCGGCGAACCCCGAGGTGCCGCCGAACCCGCCGCCTCCCGTGAAGCCGCCGATGCCCATCACGTTTCCGACCGTGACCTTGGCGCCGACGCAGCGGGGGATGATGCCGTTGGCTGAGCAGACGAACTGACCGGCGATGAACCCGGTGCACGACAGCGAGGCGCAATCTCCGTTGGTCTTGCAGGTCGCTCCGATCGGCGCCGGCCCTGGATTGGTGCAAGTGCCGTTGGCGCAGATGGCGGGGGTCGCGCAGCGGTCCAGGCACCGCTCTCCCAGCGCGGGCGGCGTGTCGCACTCGCCGATGCCGTCCGATTGCGTCGCGTGACACGCGAGATCTTCGCGGCACTGCGGGATCGCGGGCGCGCCGCACGGGTCGCCCATGTTCCCGGGGGCCTTGCAGGTGCCCGTGAACTGGTTGCAGGTCAACATCAGCGCCGGATCGGGATCGCACGGCGGCGGCCGGAACTGATTGCACGGCTGGTCTTTGCCCGGGACGTGCCGGCAGGTGAACGTGAAGATGTCGTCGCAGAAGAGGCCCGATTTCGCGCTGCAATTGCTGGTGACCAGGCCGGTGAACGGGTCTGTCTGCGAGAAGCAGGGGGCGCCTTCCTTGGCCAGATCCCCGCACACGAACTCTGGCGATCGACAGGAATGGTCCGGATCGCAGTCCGCGTCCTGGTTGCAGGGCTCGCCGGGCTTCTGGTACGCGAGGCACAGGCCCGGGCTGGGGAGCAACTGCACCGGAACGGGCAGGCCGGGGTAGTTGTAGTTCGGCTGCGTCGGGCCGCCGACGCAGCGCGATCCGGCGACGCATTCCTGGGTCAGGTTGCAGGGCTCGTTGTACTGGACGTGCCCGACGAACAGGTCCGGGCAATACGTCAGCGCGAGGCCCATGTTCGGCGTGGCGCTGATCGACGGGAGGTAGATCTGCTGCATGGAGGAGGCGTTGCACGCCCCCTGTCCAATGGCCTTCAGGCACTTGTCCAGCGCCGCCGGATCGACGGACAGCCGTCCCAGCGCCAGCGCGTTCTCGATCGCGCCCAGCTGCTGGCGCGCGGCGAGCGTGGCGAACGGGAGGCACTCGTCCTCGGTCGCGTACCGCTCCGTGGTGACGATCGACAGCTCGTAGGGCGAGCAGCACGCCAGCTGGTGCGTGCAGAACGCGGACGCGAGCTCCTCGGCCAGGGGAACGACCGGCGTGGCGTCGTCGCACGTCTGGGTCGCCAGCGCGATGACGAACACAAGCGAGAGCGAGCGGGGGGTAATCTTGAAAGCGCGCATCGGTGTCCTCCGACCCGTGCCCGACGAGGGTAACACGGGATCGCCGTCGCCTCCTCGTGTAGCTTTGACATGTGGCGGACGAAGGCCGCAACGAGGGAGAGCTCAGGCGCCAGCTGGCGACGCTGGGATACTCGCAGCTGAGGGCGTCGACTGCCGCGGACGCGGCGGCGGCCGTCGGCTGGTGGAACCTGCTGGCGCGGCTGGGGCTGCCGCTGCCGCTGGTCGTCGTGCACGACTTCGGGCTGGTGCTGTCGGGAGGGAGATCTTCGTCACGGCGCGAGGTCCTGCGCGACGGTGTCGCGGGCGGGGGCGTGCTGGCGCGCTACCAGGCTCTGCTGGCGCGCCTCGCGGACACCGAGACGATCGAGGAGATCGGGACGACCGCGATGGGCGACGAGACGCTGGCGGTGATCCTGGCGCGGATCATCGGCGACCTGTACCTGCGCTGGCACGGTCGATCGCGGCTGTCCGGCGTGCTCGCCCTGCCGACGACCGGGGACGCCTACAACGCGACCCCCGCGGATCTGGCGCGCTTGCAGGATCCCGCCTGGGCGCTGCCCTTCATTCAACGCCTGTGCGAGCAGGAGCGGACGGTGCTGGCGCGGCTGCAGCAGATCGAGCTGTCGGCGGTCCGCCTGTTCGGCCTGTTTCCCGTCGAGGGCGCCGCGGCGGATCTGGTCGACCTGTTTCACGTCGTCGGGACGGCGGGGGCGGCGGACGTCGTCGACTTCTCGTTGCAGCTGATGCCGTCGTTGCTCGAGACCAAGCGCCGGCCGGGCGCGCAACGGTTCGCGATCGACGGGTTCGCGTCGGTCGAACGGCGCGGCAACGTGGACGCGCTGCTGCCCAGCGAGCTGGCGCACGACGACGACGTGTTCGCGATCAAGTCGCTGACGGACGACCTGCTGTATTACGGCCACGAGCGGCAGAACGAGGTCACGCGCCCGCTTCACTACATTCTCGTCGACGGCAGCGCGTCCATGCGCGGCGCGCGCGAGGTGTTCGCGCGCGGGCTGGCGCTGGCGCTGGCGAAGAAGCTGTCGCTGGTCGGCGGCAGCAACGCGGACGTGTGGGTGCGCTTCTTCGACAGCCGGCTGCA
>Ga0207708_10000765_pt1 | contig 24175 bp, 22 predicted proteins | sample KBSK5101metaG_FD_184340 | JGI IMG/M metagenome (GOLD analysis project Ga0207708, IMG submission 184340) | Corn, switchgrass and miscanthus rhizosphere microbial communities from Kellogg Biological Station, Michigan, USA - KBS K5-10-1 metaG... | ecosystem: Host-associated > Plants > Roots >...
TGGGCGAATTGGGAGCATTTCCGCAAGCTCGAGGCCGAGGGCCTGATGATGTACGGGCAGATGACGGCCGGCTCGTGGATCTACATCGGCACCCAGGGCATCCTGCAGGGCACCTATGAGACCTTCGGCGCGGTTGCGAAGAAGAGGTTCGGCGACACGCTGGCCGGCACGATCACCCTTACCGCGGGGCTGGGCGGCATGGGCGGTGCGCAGCCGCTGGCCGTGACGATGAACGAGGGCGTGGCGATCTGCGTGGACTGCGACGTCACCCGCATCGACCGCCGTATCGAGCACCGCTACCTCGACACCAAGGCCGCCGACATCGACGACGCGCTGCGGCTTGCCATCGAGGCCCGCGACGCCAAGCGGCCGCTGTCGATCGGGCTGCTCGGCAACGCCGCGGAGGTGCTGCCCGAGCTGCTGCGCCGCAACGCCCCGATCGACATCGTCACCGACCAGACCTCGGCGCACGATCCGCTGGCTTACCTTCCGGTCGGCATCGATTTCGACGACATGAAGAAGATGGCCGAGAAGGATCCGATCTACTTCACCGAGCAGGCCCAGGAGTCGATGGCCAAGCACGTCGCCGCGATGGTCGGCTTCATGGACCGCGGCGCCGAGGTGTTCGACTACGGCAACTCGATCCGCGACGAGGCCCGAAAGGCCGGATACGACAGGGCCTTCGACTTCCCCGGCTTCGTCCCCGCCTACATCCGGCCGCAGTTCGAAGAGGGCCTCGGGCCGTTCCGGTGGGTCGCGCTGTCGGGTGATCCGAAGGACATCGCCGCCACCGACCGCGCCATCCTCGAGCTGTTTCCGGACAACAAGCACCTCACGCGGTGGATCACCATGGCCGGCGAGAAGGTGGCGTTCGAGGGGCTGCCCGCACGCATCTGCTGGCTCGGTTACGGCGAGCGGCATCTGGCCGGGCTGAAGTTCAACGAGATGGTGGCATCCGGTGAGGTGTCGGCCCCGATCGTGATCGGCCGTGACCACCTCGACTCCGGGTCGGTGGCCTCGCCGTACCGCGAGACCGAGGCGATGCTCGACGGCTCGGACGCCATCGCCGACTGGCCGTTGCTCAACGCGTTGGTCAACACGGCGTCGGGCGCATCCTGGGTGTCGATTCACCACGGCGGCGGGGTCGGGATCGGCCGGTCCATCCACGCCGGCCAGGTCACCGTCGCCGACGGCACCGAACTGGCCGCGCAGAAACTCGCGCGGGTGTTGACCAACGACCCTGGCATGGGCGTGATCCGCCATGTCGACGCCGGCTACCAACACGCCGCTGACATCGCCGCAGAGCGCGGCGTGCGAATTCCCATGCGGGAGAACGCATGACCGCGTTCGACTCGCTCTGGCCGACGATCCTCGACGTCGGCAGGCACGCCTCGACCGGCGGCTACCGACGCTATGCCTGGTCGGACGCCGACCTGACCTTGCGGGAGTGGTTCTCGGACTGCGCCTCCCGGCGGGGCATGGATGTCGAAGAGGACCGCAACGGCAACCTGTGGGCGTGGTGGATGCCGCCGGGTTGGACCGGCGATCCGGCCGACGCCTTCGTCACGGGCTCGCACCTGGATTCGGTGCCTGACGGCGGCGCGTTCGACGGGCCGCTCGGCGTGGTGTCCGCCTTCGCGGCCATCGACGTCGTCCGCGAACGCGGTGTGGTGCCGCAGGTTCCCGTCGGCGTGGCCGCCTTCTCCGACGAGGAGGGGGCGCGGTTCGGCGTTGCATGCGTCGGCTCCCAGCTGTCCACCGGTGCGTTGAGCCCAGAGAAGGCTCGCGGGCTGCGGGACGTACACGGCATGACGCTCGACGAGGCGATGACGAAGGTGGGCCGCGACCCCGAGCGTCTCGGCCTTGATCCGCAGTTGGCCGATCGCGTCGGTGTCTTCGTCGAACTGCACGTCGAGCAGGGCCGCGCGCTGGATCTGGTCGACCGCCCGATCGCGGTCGCTTCGGCCATCTGGCCCCACGGGCGATGGCAGTTCACGTTCTGCGGCGAGGCGAACCACGCAGGTACCACCCGGCTCGCCGACCGGCGCGACCCGATGCTCGCGTTCGCATCCTCGGTGCACGACGCGCGGTCCCAGGCCGCCGCGCACGACGCGGTTGCAACTTTCGGCAAGGTCATCGTTGCGCCCAACGGCGCCAACGCGATTCCGTCGGCGGTGCACGCGTGGCTTGACGCCAGGGCTGCCGACGAGGCCACGCTGAGGTCGCTGGTCGACAAGATCACCGCGGAAGCGAGGGAGCATGCCGCGGCCGACGGTATCGAACTCGGGGTGACGGCCGAATCGGTCACACCGATCGTCGAGTTCCCCGCCGGCCCGCGGGAACGGCTGCAACGCGCGCTGGGACACCTTGGCGACATCCCCGTGCTGCCCACCCAGGCGGGCCACGACGCAGGCATCCTGTCCGCAGTGGTCCCAACCGCAATGTTGTTCGTACGCAACCCGACCGGAGTGTCGCACTCCCCCGAGGAATTCGCGAAGTCCGGCGACTGCAATGCGGGAGCGGTGGCGCTGGCCGACGTGATGGCGGACTGGGTGGCACCGTGACCGACATGTGGTGGTGTGAACACGCCTGGCTCGGAAGCGGTTCCGTGACCGAGGGCGTCCTCGTCACGGTCGCCGACGGCCGAATCACCGCGATCGACACCGAAACGACGCCGCCGCCGAACTCGCACCGGCTGCGTGGGCTGGTCATTCCGGGCCTGGCCAACGCGCACTCGCACGCCTTCCACAGGGCGCTGCGCGCGCGCACCCAACGCGACCGCGGATCGTTCTGGACCTGGCGCGACCTGATGTACCGCGCCGCCGAGCGACTGAACCCGGAGCGCTACCGGCGGCTGACGCGGGCGGTGTACGCCGAGATGGCGCTCGCCGGAATCACGTCCGTCGGCGAGTTCCACTATGTCCATCACGATGTCGGTGGCACGCCCTATGCCGACCCGAACGCCATGGGCCAGGCCGTGATCGACGGCGCCGCCGGTGCCGGCGTCCGCCTCACCCTGCTCGACACCTGCTATCTCAGTTCCGGGCCGGACGGTGCACCGCTGGCCGGACCCCAGGAGCGGTTCGGCGACGGCACCGGTGACCGGTGGGCCGAACGTGTCGAAGAGTTGCGACAGCAGCTGGGCACGCAGCGGTCCGTCCAGGTCGGCGCGGCGCTGCACTCCGTAAGGGGAGTCCCCGTCGACCAGATGCCCGACGTCGTTGAATGGGCAAGTGTGCACGGTGTTCCGCTGCATGTCCATTCCTCTGAGCAGACCCGCGAGGTCGAGCAGTGCCTCGCGGTGCACGGCCGCACGCCGACCGGCGTGCTGCGCGATGTCGGCGCGTTGGGACCGCGCACGACGGCGGTGCACGCCACCCACCTGACGGCCGAGGACATCGCCGACATGGACCGGACGTCGACGGGGGTGTGCTTCTGCCCCACCACCGAGCGTGACCTCGGCGACGGCATCGGGCCTGCGCCCGCGTTGCTCGCCGGACGCGGACTGTTCAGTCTCGGCTCCGACAGCCACGCCGTGATCGATCTGCTCGAAGAGGCCCGTGCCGTCGAACTCGACGAACGCCTCGCATCCCAAACGCGTGGCACCATCGCCGCCGATCGCTTGTTGCGGGCGGCGACCTACGACGGACATCACGCCCTCGGCTGGGCGGACGCCGGTGAGCTCGTCGTCGGCGCGCGCGCGGACCTTGTTGCGGTGCAGATGGATTCGATTCGCACCGCAGGCGGCGGCGCGACCGTCGAGAATGTCGTCTTCTGCGCGGCCGCACCCGATGTCACCGATGTGATCATCGACGGCCGCACCGTGGTCGTCGACCGCAAGCATGTCACCGTGCCGGACGTGGAGGCTGACCTTGCCTCCGCCATCGCCGACCTGATGGACGTGCCGGTGGAGGCATCGCGATGACTGTCCTCTACACCGACATCCGTGAGCTGGTCACCAACGACCCGGCGAACGGCGACGGCGATCCGCTCGGCATCATCTCCGACGCGGCGCTCGTGGTCGACGGCGCAGAGATCGCGTGGGTCGGCAGGCGCGCGGATGCGCCGGACGCCGACGATCGGGTCAGCTGCGCCGACACCAGTGTGATCCCCGGATTCGTCGACAGTCATGCACATCTGGTGTTCGCGGGCGAACGGTCCGCCGAGTTCGCGGCGCGGATGAGCGGGCAGGCCTACGGGGCGGGCGGGATCGCGTCGACGGTAACCGCGACACGGACGGCGGACGACGTCACGCTTCTGGCGGGAGTCGAGCGGCTCGCCGACGAACTGCTGCGCGCCGGCGTGACCACCTTCGAATGCAAGAGCGGCTACGGGTTGACCGTCGACGACGAGGCCCGCTCGCTGCAGATCGCCAAGGCCGTCACCGCCGAGACGACGTTCCTTGGCGCACATGTGGTTCCCGCAGAGTTTCGCGACGACCGCGCGGCCTACATCGACCTGGTCACCGGCCCGATGCTGCAGGCATGCGCGCCGCACGCCCGCTGGGTGGATGTGTTCTGCGATCGCGGCGCCTTCGATGTCGACGAAACCCGTCACATCCTCACGGCCGGAATGGCCGCCGGGCTCGACGCGCGGCTGCACGCCGGCCAGCTCGGCCCCAGTGCGGGTATCCGGCTCGCGGTCGAGCTGGGCGCCGCGTCGGTGGATCACTGCACCTATGCCACCGACGACGACGTCGATGCGCTCGCAGGCGCGGCAGGCACCACCGTCGCCACGCTGCTGCCGGGCGCCGAATTCTCCACGCGCGCACGGTATCCGGACGCCAAGAGGCTCATCGACGCGGGCGCGACCGTCGCGCTGGCGACCGACTGCAATCCCGGCAGTTCGTTCACGACCAGCATGCCGTTCTGCATCGCTGTCGCGGTGCGGGACATGAATTTCACTCCGGCCCAGGCGTTGTGGGCCGCAACCGCCGGTGGTGCGGCGGCGTTGCGCCGCGACGACATCGGCGTACTTGCCGCCGGGCGGCGGGCGGACTTCGTCCGGCTGGACGCCCCGTCGTATCTGCACCTCGCCTACCGGCCTGGCGTGCCACTGGTGTGTGACGTCGTCAAGGCCGGACAGCACATGGCGTATCCCTCAAGTAACCCAGAGAATGTGGAGTCACGATCGTGAGTAACGAAACCGTCGTTGTGGGCGTCGGCCCCGTGAGCCTCGAGGATGTGGTCCGCGTCGCCCGTGACGGCGCCGCGGTCACTCTTTCCGACGAGTCACTGGACGCGATCGTCAAGAGCCGCGCCCGCATCGAGGAACTCGCGCACGACCCGAAGCCCGTGTACGGGGTGTCCACCGGGTTCGGCGCACTGGCCACCCGGCACATCCCCCACGAGCTGCGAACCCAGTTACAGCGCAGCCTGATCCGCTCACACGCTGCCGGGTCGGGTGCCGAAGTCGAACGCGAAGTGGTCAGGGCCATGATGCTGCTGCGGCTGTCGACACTGGCCACCGGCCGCACCGGGGTGCGGCCCGAGGTCGCCCAGACGTATGCGGCGATGCTGTCCGCTGGGCTGACGCCCGTGGTCTACGAGTACGGAAGCCTCGGCTGCTCCGGCGATCTCGCGCCGCTGGCCCACGTGGCACTTGCCGTGATAGGCGAGGGTTCCGTACGCACAGCGGACGGCGAACTGCTGCCCTCCGCCGACGCGCTTGCCCGGCACGGCATCGAACCGGTCGTGCTCGCGGAGAAGGAGGGGCTGGCACTGATCAACGGCACCGACGGCATGCTCGGCATGCTGGTGCTCGCGCTTCGTGACCTGGACCGGCTGCTGAAACTGGCCGACGTCGCGGCGGCCATGAGTGTGGAAGGACTGCTCGGCAGCGACCGGGTGTTCGCGGAGGATCTGCAAGCCATGCGCCCGCATCCGGGGCAGGGGGCCGCTGCCGCCAACATGCGGCGCGTGCTCGCCGACTCGCCCATCGTTGCGAGCCACAGCGGGCCGGACTGCGCACTGGTCCAGGACGCGTACTCGCTGCGCTGTGCACCCCAGGTCGCAGGCGCGGCACGTGACACCGTCGAGCATGCCCGCACAGTCGCCGGCCGCGAATTGGCCAGCGCCGTAGACAATCCCGTCGTCACGCTCGACGGGCGGGTGGAATCGAATGGCAACTTCCACGGCGCCCCGGTCGGCTATGTGCTCGACTTCCTCGCCATCGCAGTGGCGGACCTCGCGAGCATCAGCGAGCGGCGCACCGACCGATTCCTGGATGTCGCCCGCAGCCACGGCCTCAACCCGTTCCTCGCCGACGATCCCGGCGTGGACAGCGGACACATGATCGCCCAGTACACGCAGGCCGCGATCGTCTCCGAACTCAAGCGGCTGGCCAACCCGGCCAGCGTCGACTCGATCCCGTCGTCCGCGATGCAGGAAGATCACGTCTCCATGGGGTGGTCGGCGGCGCGCAAGTTGCGGCGGGCCATCGACGGCCTGACCCGAGTGTTGGCGATCGAGGTGTACACCGCGGCGCGCGGCATCGACATGCGCGCCCCGCTTGCGGCATCGCCTGCCACCGCGGCCGTCATCACCGCGATCCGGGATTCCGTCGCGGGGCCCGGCACCGACCGGTACCTGTCGCCGGAGATCGACGCCGTTGTCGCGCTGGCTTCCTCGGGCGCGCTGGTGGCGGCCGCCGAGTCGGTCACCGGCCCGTTGGCCTGAGAGGTTTTACAGCGGAGCGTCGAGAATCTGATTGACGGTGTTGCCGACGGAACGGGCGAACGTGCGATCGTCAACGTCCTCCAGACCGGTTGACGCGCGCAGGAAGTCGCCGAACAGGCACCAGCCGAGCTGCAATGCGATCGTGTGTGCGGCGGCCAGCCGCGCGCCGAGCTCAGTTGAGTGCCGCCCACGGACGCTCTTTAGCATCAGCTCCATCGTGGGAAAGCGATGCTGGAGTTCACCGATCGAATACCCGTCCAGTGACGTGCGAGCGATCACCCGCATTTGACGGTCGACCGCTGCGCCGATCGCGCTTCCATCCGCCTTCGCGTCCAAGAGTCCGGCCAGGTGCTGGCCGAGGTGATCGAGCACCGCGCCCACCAAGGCGTCCTTGCTGCCGAAATGGCGGTGGATCAGTCCGTGGTTGACCCGCGAGCGCGCCGCGATGTCGCGGATCGAGGTTGCCGCGGGTCCGCGTTCGGCAAACAGGTCAGCTGCAGTCTCCAGGACCGCCGCGACGACCTCAGTCCTGCCCAGGGGCATACCAGTGCGCGGCGCGGCGACTCTTGCACGAACTGTAGTCATGTGACTACGGTACCGGCAAGGCGTTTGCGGTCGGTGGACGCCCGGCGGAAGGATTCGCCCCGTGGCAACGACGCCATTTAGGTACGGACGGTTCATCGGCAGGGTCGGCGGATTAGCGGTCGCGCTCGGGATCGGGGCGGCGATCGCCAACAGCCCAGCAATCGCGAACGCGGACGACGGAAAAACGAGCGCCTCGGACGCGGGATCCTCGAACTCCAGCAGTTCGTCTTCCGCAACATCGAGTAGTGCGTCGAAGACTCATCGGGACGGTGACCGCAAGAAGTCAACGCGCAAGGCTTCCAGCGCTAGCACCGAGTCCACGTCGTCAATAAATGATGACGACCGCAAAACATCACGATCCGCGACCAAGCCCGCCGAAAAACCGGACACCACCGCCAAGAAATCGATCACCGAGACCACCATCGCGAAACGCACTGTTTCCATCAGGTCCGCGTCGAGCACGCTGAACACTGCGAAACCGAAGCCGGTCGCGCCAGCGGAGTCGCTCGCGGTGGTGTCGACGCTGGGCACTGCGAGCCGCGAAGCCGAACAAGCCTCCTCGACCCAGACGGTAGCGGTCAGCCCACTCGGAACCCCCGAACAACTCGCCGCGGAGCAACGGGCCGCCGAAACCGTCAACACGCTTCCGGTCAAGTTGATGAAGCGCGTTCTCCAATTCGGCTGGCACTCAACCGCAGAAAAACAGTTCAGGCTCGTCGGCGGACCCGATCAGGCAAACCTCGACGCGCTGGACGAGGCCGTCGACGAGTACGCCATGGGTGCCGCGTTCCAGCAGCAACTGCTCAACCCGATGACCCCGACGGCCGTCATGCAGGTGGCTCCTCCGCACACCTGGTACCGGCAGGACGTCGCGGGATCGCGCATCCTGTACGACAATCCGGACACGATCTATCGCTTCATGGCGGTGAACAGCACCTCGTCCTACGTGATCACAGGTCGCTTCACCGGCGACATGCCTGCCGACACCACGTTCAGCGTGCTGACCGGTCTGACGGGGACCACGGCATCGGTCGTCACCGGCGACGAACTGGAGCTCAACCCTGACGGCTCGTTCACGATCACCGTGAGCAGTTCACCAACCGGACCGGGGCCGAATCACATCCAGATCACCGACGACACCACGTTGATCGCGGTGCGAAACACCCTGTCGGACTGGAACGCCCAGGATCCGATGAGCCTGTCGATCGAGCGCGTCAGCGGACCGCCCAACAGCCTGTTCGCCCAGTTGGGCGGATTCGCGATCCCGTTCATCGGACCGACGGTGACGAAAAGCCCGTTGCTGACGACGCTGGTGTCGCTGGTTCCGCCGCTGCCAGACCTGCCGCCGGTGCTGCGCGGCACCCTCACCGCCGTGATCATGGCGATCGGCCTGCAGATGGAGTCGACGTACGTCAAGGTGGCGACCATCGACCCGACCACCGGCGAGCCTCGGCAGCCCAACGTGCTGACCGACCCCACAAGCAACGCCGAGTTCCTCGCGACCCAGTTGCAGAGTGCCGGGTATTTTCAGCTCGACGATGACCAGGCTCTGGTCATCACCATCGATCCCGGCGACGCCGGCTACTTCGTGGTTCCGGTTACCAACGACTGGACGATCACCGACAACTACTGGGATCAGCAGACGAGCCTGAACAACGCGTTGACGCAAGCCAAGCCGAACCCGGACGGGACGTACACGATCGTCGTCTCGCCGCAGGATCCGGGCGTCTGGAATTGGGTGTCGACGGGCGGCCTGAACCAGGGCACGATCTCGATCCGGTTCCAGGACCTCGATCCGCAGTCGTCGGACTTGCCGACCGTCAGCTCGCAGGTGGTCTCCCTGGACGAGCTGGCCGATGTGCTGCCGCCGAATACCGTCTACGCCGCTCCCCAGGATCGGCTGGATCAGATCGCGTTGCGAAAGTCGGGCTTCGACAAGCGGTTTGCGCCCTACCCGCAGCCGTAGCCAGTCATTCGACGGCCAATACGAGATGCTCGCGGCGGCGGACCAGAATGCTGGACAGCCACGGCCCGATATCGACGGCTTCGATTCGTGAGGTGCGGTCGAGCACCGCGCGCAGCACGATGCGAGCCTCTAGGCGTGCCAGTGCGGCGCCGACGCAGAAGTGCGCGCCCTTGCCGAAGGTGATGTGCCCCTTGCCGCTTCGCCGGTCGAGCCGGAACACATGCGGCGTGTCGAATTGGGCCGTGTCGCGGTTCGCCGCCCCCCACAACAGCAGCAGGCGGGACCCCGCGGGCAGGTCGGTGCCACCCAGCGCGGTGTCGGCGACGACGTGACGATAGTGGCCGCGGAACGGTGGTTCGTAGCGCAACGCCTCTTCGATGAACGGCCCGAGCAGGTCGGGATTCTCGCGGAGTTGTCGTTGAAGTTCGGGCTGCGTCGCCAAGATCCCCATCGCATTGCCGAGCAGTGAGCCGGTCGATTCACCGCCCGCGCTGAAGAGAATGATCATCATCAGCTGGGCGGTCAGTTCGTCGAATTCTCCTGCACTGCAGGCGGTAGCGAGGGCGCCGAGCAAGTCGTCCCGGGGATCGGCAGAGGCACGGCCGAACTGGCGGTGGATATAGGTGCCCAGTTCCATGGCCGCGGCCCCCGACGCCGCCAGATGCTCCTCGTCGACGACACCATCGAGCAATTGGGTGCTCAGGCACGACAACCTGATCAAGTGGTCGACGTCCTCGGCGGGCACACCGACCAACCGCGCGACGACCATCATCGGCAGCCTGTTGGCAAGCGTTCCCATCCATTCGATGCGTCCGCCGCGGAGATTGTCCGTCCACAGCCGGTCGAAGGTGTCGGCTATGAAGGTCTCAATTGCGCGAATCCGCTTGGCTGCCAGTTGCGCCACCAGCATCTTTCGATGCGCCGCATGTGCGGGGTCATCCGCGGTGGCCAGAATCTGTGTGGGTCCACCGAGCGCATCCAGCTCGAACGGGACGACGGCGCCCTCGGCCGTGAACATCATCGTCGCGGTCAGGTTCGATGAGAAATCCTCGGGACGGTTGATGACCTCGGTGATGGCCTCCCAGTTGCAGACCAGGTAGAACCCGGAGTCGCCGATGCGGTGGACCGACCCCTCGGCGCGCAGGCGATCGTAGAGCGGGTACGGGTCTTGCAGCGCATCGACACCGAAGAACTCAACCGGATCATGGAGAACTGGCATTTCTAGATGTTGACCAACGTGAATGCGGGCGGTCAACGGCTCACGCGAGAGTCGATAACCGTGCGGACGCGGCAACGCTCATCGCCGTCTCACGCCGCGTCGGCTACCTGCGTCGGACGTGAGAAAACTATGGGAATCTGTCTCAGTACTGAGATAAATCAGACTGCTGTTTCAACCGCTGGAGGGTGTATGCCTCACGACTGGCTGTTCGACGGCGGTCGGCGCGCGACCGCGACAGAGCGCATCTACGCAACGGCGACCGAGCTGATCTATCGCGACGGGATGGACGCGTTCAACGTCGACGCATTGGCCGCAGCCACGCACTGTTCGAGGGCCACCATCTACCGCTACGTCGGCGGCAAGAAAGACATCCGCGAAGCGGTGCTGGCGCGCGCAGCCACCCGGATCACCGAAATCGTGCGGGCCAGCGTCGAGGGACGGACCGGTCCGGACCGGGTCCTCACCGCGATCGAAGTCGCCGTCGCGGAAATCCGCGCCGATCCCGCGGGCCAGATGTTCGTGGACTCGGCCCGCGGGGGTGGGTGGAATTGGTTGGCCGCGTCGCCGGCGGTGGCCGACTTCGCCACCGAACTCACCGGACTCGCCGACGGCGACGCGCCTGCGGCGCGATGGATCGTGCGGTTGGTGCTGTCGCTGCTGTTCTGGCCGGACACGGATCCACACGCCGAACACCAGATGCTGCAACGCTTCGTCGCACCGGCGTTCGCCGAAAGCCGATGAAACCGCTTATCAGACGGCGAGCAGCCGGTCGAAGAACTCGCGGTAGCGCTTGAGCGCTTGACGGAGGTCTTCAGTAGAGGCGTCCTCGCCCCGGGCCCATTGCGCTTCCAGCCGCGAGCGCGCGTCAGAAAAGCCGGTGGTGAGCTCTTGAACGACGTCCGCTACGAGGGCGTCGGCCTTCTGCACGCAGTCTTTGGGGTCGTCGACGAAACCCACCTGAACGTCATCCCAACGCGAGCGCAAGCTTGAAAGGTCGTTGTCGGCGAAAAGTGATCTGTCACTCGACTTTCCGGATTCGGCGGTTGAGGATGCCGTAGTTGGCTCATCCGTCGCGGTGATAGGCGCGGGTTGCGTCCTTGACAAGTCGGTGTCGGTATGGGCCGACGACGGTTGGTCAGCCGGGACTGATGACGGTTGGTCAGCTGGGACTGGCGATTGGTCAGCTGGGACTAGCGGTTGGTCAGCTCGGGCTGATGTGGTGGTGTTGATCTGCTGGTCGTGGGTTGTCATGCTTTGCCTCCTTTGGCTTTTCGTTACGACTGTCGACATTGGTGTCGAGCAGCTGTTCAAAGAGCGCGCGGTAGTGGACGAACGCCTCGCGTTGCGCCTCCACGCCAATGTTGCCCTGCTCTTGTGCGAGATGAAGCGTGTGAGCGGCCCGGTAATGCTCGACAACGTTCGGGTGGTCGACCGAGATATCGGCGACGCGCTGATCAAAGTCGTCTACCGGATATCCACGTTCGCGCATCACCGAGGTCACGAGGCGATCTGCCTCACCCACGGCCGCCGACGGATTGTCGACGAACGCAGTCTGTACCGCCCGCCAATGCTCGTCGTACTTTGCTCGTGCTTCCGGAGCCAACGCGACGATGTCGAGCTTCTGTCGCCGACGCTCGCGCGCGGCTAGCTCCTTTTCGCCGGCCCGTTGATCACCCGCCTCGCCCACGGCTCGCTCGTACTCCGGACCAAAGTGTCTCTCGAGTCGCTCTGACCTCTTGCGACGAGCCGTTGACATGGCGAGGAATGCGACGAGCGCGACGGCAATCACGACGACTGCTGCTATGACGAACCAGCTCCAAGCGGGCATCTCCAGACCTCCTGCGTCTCAAAGAGGCGGATACCCGTGCGGCGTCTGCGGAAACGGCAATTTGTGAAGAGACTTCGGATCGGTTTGCTGACGTGGGCCTTATTCGTCGGGATGGTTCGGGCACGACACGTCGACATAGACGGTCGTGAACGCACCCGGTTTCGGGTTTGAATCGTCGGGGTTGTCGACGCTCTCCACCGTGCACACCGCCAACGGGACGGTGTCGTAGCCCGTCAACCAGTTGATCACGACGTTGTAGCCCTCGGCTTTGAGGTTGTCGATCACCGATTGCGCCGATTCGCCGGTGTCCACCGGTTCGGCCGGCGCCGCCGGGGCAAACATCATGGCGCCGATGACCGCAGCCAACAGCGAACCCACGCATCGCGATGCGACTGCCATACCCACCACAGTTCTCCCAGAAGCAATGGAGCAACAACGTTTTCGCTGTGAAGACGCACGGAATCGCCCTGCGGCATCGGATCTACCGTTCGTCCTCTTCTTCGGCTATCAGGTACCTCTCGCGGTGGTGGTAGAAATCCATTCGGTGCGGCCGTCTTTGCGTTTTCGCGTGCACCACCCGGCGGATTTGACCAGGCGGTTGTGTGGTCCACACGCGAGACACTCGTCGGTGATGTTGGTTTGACCACCGTCGGCCCAGTCAAGTTCGGCATGATGGACTTGGCAACCGTAGCCCGGCACGGTGCACCCCGGAAACGTACAACCGCGGTCTTGGGCGTGGAGCACGATGCGCTGTCCCGCAGAGGCAAGCCGCTTACTTCGGGCGAGATAGAGCGGCTCGTTGGTGTGCTCGTCGAAGATCGCCAGGTAGTGATGTGAGTGCGACGCCAGTCGGATCACATCGCTCATCGGCAACAAGATTCCCCCACCGGTGACTGCATAGCCTTGCGCGGACTCCAGTTCCCGCAGGGTGGTGGAAACAACGATGGTGCAGGACAGCCCGTTGTGCTTAACGAGCTCACCCGACGCTAAGACATTGCGCCCCGTGGCTTTGAGTGCGTCGTGGTTTCGTTGTGCAGGCGAGCGCTGATCATTCTGGATATGCGCCTCGCTGGGTGTGCCGTCAACACAGGGAGCGTCGTCTTCGGGATTGCACATCCCAGGGCGGGCCCACTTGGCGTAGACCGCATCCAGCGTGGCGCGTGCTTCGGGATCCAGCAGACCGCGGATCTTGCTCATCCCGTCGGCTTCCTGCTTGCCGATGATCAGGTGACGGCGGCGAGCCCGATCGATGTCTGAGAATTCCCCATCGGGGTGTATCAGGGCCATGAGCCGACCGGCGGCTTTGCGAAACTGCGTGGCCCCAATCCGCTGCCGATGCGAGCCAGGTCCGCCTCGGCGAGCTCACGGGTCTGATAGTCGACGCAGTTGGGCAACTGGTCGAAGAACCGCTCGATGACGCGCAGATGTTCAGGGCCGACGAGGCCGTCCGCTTGAGCCTCCGCGGCGTGAGGAAGCCAACGCTTCGCCGGTGATCGCGGTGCGCGGCCCCAATGACTCTGCGAGCTTGATCCGCGGTCGTGCTTCATCGCTGGAGATGCGCAACCGGGTGGCCAACACTTCGGCCAGATTCTTTCCACCGAGCTTGACCGGCGAAGCCTCTGCGGCCAGCCGTGCGATCAGCTTCTGCGCGATGGCGGGCTGCTTCCATGACACGGCTTCCAGCCGACTCTGAACCCCCAACAACTCGCGGTGGGTTTGCGTGTCGAACGACTCTTTGGCCAGTATCGAAATAGCCCTCCTCGATCAACTCGAGAGCGGCGTCGACGCTTCGATCATCCGAACGCATGTGCGAATGCTATCGCCGACCACCGACAGAAATTCGGGGAGAGTCATAGGCGAAACGCAAGTGACGCAAGTGAATTCAGCGATCGACGCTCACGCGTCGACGACCCACGACCCGTGGTGCAGTACACCCGCCACTGCGAGGTCAGCGTCCAGCACCGCCAAATCGGCCGAGGCTCCGGGGACCAAGCCCGCGCACGGCAGGCCAAGCGCGCGTGCCGGGTTGATCGACGCCTGACGCACGCCGAGCGTCAGCGCCTCGTCACGGGGCCGCCCGCAATGGGTCACGGCGAACCGGAACACCCGGTCCATGGTCGCCGTGCTGCCCGCAATGGTGTCCGTACCCGCCACTCGGGCCACCCCGTCGACGACGTCCACCTCCACCGGCCCGAGGTGATAAACCCCGTCGGCCATCCCGGTCGCCGCCATCGCATCGGTGATCAGCGACACCCGGTCGTCCCCCGCGCTGGACGCGACATGTCGATACAGGGCGGGATCGACGTGCACGCCGTCGGTGATCATTTCGACGGTCACCCGGGGGTCTTCGACAAGGGCGATCACCGGACCAGGCTCGCGAGTGTGGATCGGGCGCATCGCGTTGAACAGGTGGGTGCCGACCGTCGCCCCCGCCGCGATCGCCATCCGCGTTTGCGCATACGTGGCCTCGGTGTGGCCGACCGCTGCCACCACTCCCCTGTCGACGAACCGCTCGATCGCCGCCACGGCACCGTCACGCTCCGGCGCCAAGGTCACCATCCGGATCGCTCCGCCTGCCGCATCGAGCACGCGGTCGACCTCGGTTGGGTCCGGATCGCGCATCAGCGACGGCTGATGGGCGCCGCACCGCTTGGTGGACAGCCAGGGTCCTTCCAGGTGGATGCCCGCAAGCAGGCCAGCATGCACGTCGTCGGCCAATCCCGTTACCTCGCGCAACAATTCGTCTGGGCTAGCGGTGACCAGCGAGGCGACGAGTGTGGTGGTGCCGTGCCTGCGGTGCAACGCCACCGCGGTCGAGGTGTCCACGGCCGACGCGGTGGAGAAGTTCGCTCCACCCCCACCGTGTACATGCGTGTCGACGAAGCCGGGCACCACCGTCACGGCACCGAGATCACGATCAGGCGGGCGCGGCGCAGCACCCGCCCCGACCGCAGCCACCATACCGTTCGAAATCTCAATCCAGCCGGGCCGCAACAGTTCTCGGCCCGTGAGTAGGGTTTCGACGGCCAGCAGCACTCAGATGCCCTGCCAATGCGGCTTGGAGCGGTAGGTTTCGCGGTAGTAACCGGCGAGCTGAAGCCGGTGCGCCGCAGCATCATCCAACAGCGCCGTCACATGCGGATGATGCTGCAGGGTGGTCGCAGGCCACATCGCGCTCACCGGCCCCTCGACCAGATGGTGCACGGCTTCGGCCTTGCGGCCACCGGTCGCCACCAGGATGACGTGCCGGGCCGCCATGATGGTCGCCAGCCCCTGGGTCAGGCAGTGCGTCGGCACAGCGTCGACGTCGCCGCCGAAGAAGCGGGCGTTGTCGAGCCGGGTCTGCCTGGTCAGCGTCTTGATGCGGGTTCGGGAGGCCAGTGAAGACCCCGGCTCGTTGAATGCGATGTGCCCGTCGGTGCCGATCCCGAGGATCTGTAGATCGACGCCGCCCGCTTCGCGGATCGCGTTCTCGTACGCCGCACAGGCGGCCGGGATGTCGGCGGCAAGGCCATCGGGGCCCTGGACCGCGCCGGGAGCGAAGTCGACCCGGCATACGAACACCTTGTCGATGACATTGCGATACCGCTCGGGGTGGTCGGCGGGCAGGCCGACGTACTCGTCGAGGGTGAATCCGCGCGCCTGCGCGAATGAGATCAGCCCGGCAGCACGGCGCGTCGCCAGCTCGTCGTAGATCACCAGCGGCGATGATCCGGTCGCAAGACCGAGGACGGCATCCGGCTTTCGGTCGATCAAGTCACCGATCGCATCGGCGGCAATCGCGCCGATCTCCTTGGCGTCCGCCAGGATAACGACTTCCATCTACTTGTTGGCCGTGAAAAGGCTTGCACCGGTCGCAATCTCCGCACCAGCGGTCACCGCGTCGGAAGGAATGACATTGCTCTGTTCACGTTCGTCCATGACGACAACGGGGACGATGGGGTTGAGTCCCTTGGCCTCCACCGACGGGACGTCGTAGGTGATGATGACCTGGCCCGCGGTGACGTCGTCGCCCTGGCTGACGTGGGTCGTGAAGCCCTCGCCGTTCAGCTGGACGGTGTCCAGCCCGAGGTGGACCAGAATGCCCACGTTGTCCGGCGTCATCACGATGTAGGCGTGCGGCAGCAACTTCAGGATCTTGCCGCTGACCGGAGCGACGGCATCGACTACGCCGCGCGGAGGGTCGATGGCGGCACCGTAGCCCACCATGCCCTGGGAGAAGACGGGGTCGGGGACGTCCTGCAGCGGAACCGCACGCCCCCCGACCGGGGCAAGGACTGACGTCGTGGTCACGCACCAACAATACGAGCGTGTTGGCAAGACGGTCATAACTTCACACGTTCTCGTCTAGGCTTCCGCTCAGCTTCGGCGGCGGACGACATTTGCAGCAGAGGAGGGTCATAGGCTATGAGCGACGCGGCGAAACCTCAAGGGGCGGCGGCAAAGTCGGGTCGGCAGTTCCCTGGCTTCGCGCAACTGCAGCGGCTGGGCAAGAGCCTCATGCTGCCGATCGCGGTGTTGCCCGCGGCGGGCATCCTGCTGCGCCTGGGCCAGGACGATCTGCTCGGCAGGATCCATGCCCCGGTCATCGGGTCCTTCTTCAAGGCGATGACCGCCGCTGGTGACGCGCTTTTCAGCAACCTTCCCTTGCTCTTTGCCGTCGGCGTCGCGATCGGATTCGCCAGGAAGGCCGACGGTTCGACCGCGCTGGCCGCCGTCGTCGGCTACCTGGTGGTGCAGGCGGTGTTCAAGACCATGTCGCCGATCGTGCTCGCAGGCCAGGTCGACAAGGCCGGCGACCAGGCCCAGATCAACTACAGCGTGTTCGCGGGCATCGTGGTCGGTCTCGTCACCGCGTGGCTGTTCGATCGCTACCACACCATCCAGTTGCCTACCTACATCGGATTCTTCGGCGGCCGACGCTTCGTCCCGATCGTGGTGTCGCTGGCCTGCCTGTTCATCGCGTTCGCGATGAGCTACTTCTACCCGGTCTTCGATGCCGGGCTGACCGGCCTCGGCAGGTTCATCGGCGGAAGCGGAGCGTTCGGCGCGTTTGTCTATGGGTTCGCCAACCGGATGCTGATTCCGGTCGGCCTGCACCACATCCCGAACTCATATATCTGGTTCCTCTACGGCGACTATCAGGCGCCGGACGGCAAAGTTGTCACCGGTGAGTTGACCCGGTTCGCTGCGGGCGATCCCACGGCAGGCCACCTCACGTCGGGCTTCTACCCGATCCTGATGTTCGGGCTGCCCGCCGCCGCCCTCGCCATGATCCACGTGGCGAACAAGAAGCAGCGGAAGGTCGCGGTCGGCATTCTCGCGGCGGCGGCGCTGACCGCGTTCCTGACCGGAGTCACGGAACCCCTCGAGTTCGCGTTCATGTTCGTGGCGTTTCCGCTGTACCTCATCCACGCGGTGCTGACGGGGCTGTCCCTGGCGATCGCGTACCTGCTCGACATACACCTGGGCTTCTCGTTCTCGGCCGGCCTCATCGACCTGCTCCTCTACGGCACGGCTCCCGCTGCGAAGAACATCCCGCTGCTGATCGTGATGGGCGTCGTGTTCTTCGCCGTGTACTACCTGCTGTTCCGGTTCGCGATCACACGATGGAACCTGAGAACGCCTGGACGCGAACCCGAGGACGAATTCGAGGCCGAGGAAGCGGCCAACCTCGGCGAGGGTGCCGGGTCCGCGACCGCCATGACGGTCGGCGGGTCGGGTACCGCGACGGTGACGGCGCCCGTCGCAGTCGACAGCAAGGCCGAGCAGGTGATCGCCGCGTTCGGCGGCCGGGAGAACCTGGTGAACGTCGATGCCTGCATCACGCGCTTACGCATGGAGGTCGCCGACAGGAGCAAGGTCGATCAGGCTCGCCTGAAGAGTCTCGGGGCGGCAGGCGTCGTCGAGGTCGGAAACAGCGTGCAGGCGGTCTTCGGCACAGAAGCCGAGGCACTGAAGAACGACATCAAGGACATCCTCTAATCGCGCTAGTCGGCGGGCAGGAACACCGCTGCCGCGGCGGCCGCGATGACGGCGAGCACCATGATCGTCACCGCCACGGCGATCCAGCCATACCCGTCGAAGGCCAGCCCGCCGAACCACCCGATGACACTCGAACCGCCGTAATAGAACAGGTTGTAGAGCGAAGACGCCTGCGCCTTACCGACTGGCGCCGACCGACCCGTCCATCCTGCGGCAATCGAGTGTGCGCCGAAGAACCCTGCAGTGGCGATCACCAGACCGACCAGGACAGCGATGACGTTGTCGCTCAACGTAATAGCGACGCCGGCGATCATCACCGTAACCGACATCAGCAATACCGGCTTACGCCCGAACCGCGACGCCTCCGCACCGGCGCGAGACGACGCCCACGTTCCGGCGAGATAAGCCAGGAACACGAGGCTGACGGCGAAGGGCGGTAGGTAGAAAGGCGCTCCGGACAACCGGAATCCCAGGTAGTTGTAGAGCGCCACGAACCCGCCCATCAACAGGAACGCCTGGGCGAACAAGGTGAGCTGGCGACGCGAGCCCAGGTTGGCGAGCAACCGGTGGGCGAGGCTGCCTTCGGGATTGGCGCCAGACCGGTTCGACGGGATGAAGCCTCGAGGCTGCGGGGCGAGCTTGACGAAGCCCAGTGAGGCGATGCCACAGAGCACCGCCACGGTGAAGACACCGATACGCCAGCCGGCGATCTCCGCGACGGGACTGGACAACAACCGCCCCGCCAGCCCGCCGATCGTTGTTCCGGCGACGAAGGTGCCCGCCGCCCTTGCGGCGTGTGCCGGATCGATCTCCTCAGTGAGGTATGCGACCGCGATGGCGGGGACGCCTCCGAGGATCAGCCCTTCGAGGAAGCGGCCGGCCAGCAGTAGTTGGAAGGTGGGCGCGAACGGAACCAGAAGACCGACGGTGGTCGCCCCGGTGACCGAAATAGCGATCGCTTTGACACGGCCGATGCGGTCGGCCAGCGTCGACCACGGGATCACCCCGATCGCCAGGCCGACGGTCGACGCCGAGATCATCAATGACGCGCCGGCCGCCCCGATACCCAGGTCGGCGGAGATCAGCGGGAGAACTGCCTGGGGCGAGTACAGCTGAGCGAACGTCGCGACTCCGGCGCAGAACAGCGCGGCGAGCAGCCGGCCGTAAGCAACCGAACCACGTGCGTGGCCGGACCACACCGGAGGAGCGAACTGTTCTGTGGACACCATCGGCACATTAGGCACGGTGCAGTGATGTGTCTAATGCATCGTTTTTCATCGCTTCATGTCAATTACGCATCATGCAAGCGCAACGCCGAAATCAGGCCGGCGTGGCCTTGAGAAACGTCACAAAGCGTTCCCCCGGAGGCGACAGCGCCCGGTCCCGGTCCCATACCAGTCCGACCTCGCGCTTGGCGCCGAGGTTGGTGAGCGGGACGTGAATGACTTTCGAGTCGTCGCGATGGCGAGGCACCGGGACGATCGCGACCCCGAATCCCGCGGCGACGAGGCCTTCCATCGTGGGAATCTCAGTCGCCTCGAAGACGATGTCGGGGTCGATGTTGTCCTCAGCCCACAGTTCATCGGTGAGCTGCCGCAAACCGGCCTGGCCCCCGAGCGCGATGAACGGCTCTGCCGCGGCGGCGGACAGCCGCACGCGGGCCCGCGCCGCCAGCCGGTGTCCGCGCGGAACAGCCAGGCACAGCCGCTCCTCGTACAGCCGGTGCCAGGCGAGGCCCGGCGCCTTGGGCCGCGGCGACGTGATGGCAATATCGGCTTGACCGTTGAGAACGCGTTGCGTGATCTCGTGGGCGGGCCCCTGGTACAAGTCGAACGCAATATTCCGTGCGGACTCGCGGAACCGGCGAAGTTGTTCCGGCACATACCAACTCGCCAGCGAGTGCAGAAATGCCACTCGCACCCTTCCGGTGTCGGGATCTCGCAGCGCGTCGATCCGTTCGACGGCGGATTGCATCTCGGCGATGCTGCGTCGGGCGTGCTCGAGCATGATGCGCCCGTACGGGTTCAGGCGCAACCGCCGGTTGACGCGGTCGAACAACGGCGTGCCTACCTGCGCTTCGAATCGCCCCAAGGCGCGCGACAACGTCGGCTGGCTGACGCCCAACGCCGCGGCGGCCTCGGTGACGTGCTCGATCTCAGCGAGCGCGACGAACCACTCCAGTTCCTCGAGGTGCACACGTTGACGATAACGAAACTGCATGAAGCCGACCGCGGCCTTGTCTCAGACGCATCACGCATACTGGCTGGCAGTCGAAAGGAATCATCTGACATGTCCACCTGGCTCATCACCGGCTGCTCGACCGGACTCGGCCGCTCTCTCGCCGATGCCGTGATCGGCGCCGGCCACAACGCCGTCGTCACCGCGCGCGACGTCACAAGGGTGGCCGACCTGGCCGACGCCGCACCCGATCGGGTTCTCGCGGCCGCGCTCGACGTCACCAAACCCGAGCAGGTCGCGTCCGCCGTGCAACAAGCCCAAGAGCGGTTCGGTGGTGTCGACGTGCTGGTCAACAACGCCGGCTATGGCTACCGCGCAGCAGTCGAAGAGGGCGACGACGTCGACGTCCGGACGCTGTTCGAGACGCATTTCTTCGGCACTGTCGCGATGATCAAGGCTGTGCTGCCGGGCATGCGGGCGCGTCGCTCGGGCGCGATCGTGAACATCTCGTCGATCGGCGCCCAGCTGACACCTGTGGGATCGGGCTACTACGCCGCTGCGAAGGCCGCGATCGAAGGGCTCAGCGGAGCGCTTCGCGGCGAGCTTGCGCCCCTTGGCATCTCGGTCACCATCGTCGAGCCGGGCGCATTCCGCACCGATTTCGCGGGACGCTCGCTCACCCAGTCGGCGACTGTCATCGACGACTACGCGGCGACCGCCGGGCAACGCCGCAAGGAGAACGACACCATGGACGGCAACCAGGCAGGCGACCCCGCTAAGGCCGGTGCCGCGATCATCGCCGCCGTTGAATCAAACGAGCCGCCTGCGTTCCTGCTCCTCGGACCTGACGCGCTCGCCGCCTACCGCTACATCGCGGAGGGCCGTGCGAACGAGATCGCGAAGTGGGAACAGGTTACCGCGGGCACCAACTTCGACTCGTAGAGGCGCATCGTCAGCGAATACGTCAACAATTGATGACGCTTTATAAACGACTGTCCGCCTTGACAGATCGACGAAGATCGTCCGGGAGGATGTCATCCAGAATGACCGACAGCGGCAGCTCCCCCGAGGGCACCCGGCGGAGCCACATCGTGCGACTCGCCCTGTTCGCAGCATTTCTGCTCGGGTTGTTCTATCTGGTCGCCGTCACACGCGTCGTCGACGTCGAGGATGTTCGCAGCACGGTGGCAGCCACGGGTCCCGCCGCACCATTGACCTACATCGTGGTCGCCGCCGTCCTTGCCGCGGTGTTCGTGCCGGGTCCGATACTGGCGGCAGGCAGCGGTGTGCTGTTCGGCCCCGTGCTGGGGGTGTTCGTCACGCTCGGCGCGACGGTGGGAACCGCGATCATCACCAGCCTCATCGGCAGACGCGCCGGCAGGGACAGCGCGCGAGCGCTGCTCGGAACGGACCGTGCCGACCGGCTCGACCAACTGATCGAACGGCGGGGACTGTGGGCGGTTGTCGGTCAACGGTTCATCCCCGGCATCTCGGATGCGCTCGCCTGCTACGCATTCGGCGCTTTGGGCGTTCCGTTGTGGCAGATGGCCGTCGGCGCGCTCATCGGTTCAGCTCCTCGGGCCTTCGTCTATACCGCGTTGGGCGCGTCGATCGGAGACCTGTCGTCGCCGTTGGCGTACGCCGCGGTTGCGATCTGGTGCGTCACCGCCGTCATCGGGGCCTTCGTCACCCACCGCGGCTACCGGAAGTGGCGTGAACACGCGCGTCGGGAACCGGACCCGACGCAGTAGATCGGCTGCCTCGGCCCATCTCTGTGGCAAATCCCAGCGTCGACCGCCCGCCCGGCGCTAATGTCTTGTGGTCGCAACGACCGCAAGGAGGCGGCCATGAGTGGCTATCGCACGGTGATTGTCGGTACCGACGGCTCGGACTCGTCGATGCGTGCGGTCGAGCGGGCAGGCGCATTCGCAGCGCAGGAAAACGCCAAGCTGATCGTGGCAACCGCCCATTTTCACCACGCTGAAAAGGGAGGCTGGTCGAGACCGCCTTCGCCCGATCAGGTGAGTGATCGGCGCGCCGAGGACGCCCTCGGACGCGAGGGCTACCGGATGCACGGGGACGCGGCCGTCTATGAAGTTCTTCACGAGGCGCGCGACCGGGCTAGGGCCGCAGGCGCCCGGGATGTCGAAGAGCGGGATGTCATCGGCGCCCCCGTCGATGCGCTGATCAAGTTGGCCACGGAGGTCAAAGCAGATCTGCTCGTCGTCGGCGACGTGGGGCTGGACTCCGTCGCCGGCCGGCTTCTGGGCTCGGTGCCCGCCGACGTCGCCCGCAAAGCCAAGATCGACATCCTGATCGTTCACACCGCCAACTAGCAACAGAGTCGGCGCCTCCTCTCGACGAGACCCTTCGGGGCTTGACCGTGACGCGGCTCACAGTAGTATGACCAGTGGTCATATTGGCGCGAGGAGGTGCCGATGCCGACGGTGACCTGGGCTCGACTGGACCCGACGCGTCGCGCGGCGGTGATCGAAGCGGCCGAGGCCGAGTTCGGGGCGCACGGGTTTTCACGCGGCAGCCTGAACGTCATCGCCCGGCGGGCCGGAGTCGCCAAAGGCAGCCTTTTCCAGTACTTCGCGGACAAACGTGACCTCTACGCGTTCATCGCCGACGTCGGCAGCCAGCGGGTGCGTGCCTACATGGAGGCCCGCATCCGCGAGCTCGACCCCGGCAGGCCATTCTTCGAGTTCCTTACCGACCTGCTCGACTCGTGGGTCGCCTACTTCGCCGACCATCCGCGGGAACGCTCGCTTCATGCCGCGGCAAGTCTGGAGGTCGACACCGATGCGCGCATCAGCGTGCGGACGGTGATTCACCGCCATTACCTGGAAGTCCTACGGCCGCTCGTTCGCGACGCACACGCCCGCGGCGACTTGCGCGCCGACGCCGACACCGACGCATTGTTGTCGCTGCTGCTGCTGATCTTCCCCCACCTGGCGCTCGCGCCGTACGTGCGCGGAATGGACCCCGTCCTCGGCCTCGACGAGCCCACCCCCGAACAGCCGGCATTGGCCGTGCGCAGGCTCGTCGCAGTACTGGCGGCCGCCTTCGCCAAGTCGCCGCAGATGACATCAACCACCGCATGATCGACAGGAGGTCATTGGGATGATAAGGACACGCTCACACTCACTCGACGCGGGCGGTCTCAACTGGGACAGCTTGCCCTTGAAGCTGTTCGCCGGCGGCAACGCCAAGTTCTGGAATCCTGCCGACATCGACTTCTCGCGCGACCGGGCCGACTGGGAGGCGCTGACCGACCTCGAACGCGACTGGGCCGCACGACTGTGCGCCGAATTCATCGCAGGCGAGGAAGCAGTCACCCAGGACATTCAGCCGTTCATGGCTGCGATGCGGGCCGAGGGCCGCCTTGGCGACGAAATGTTCCTGACGCAGTTCGCGTTCGAGGAAGCCAAACACACTCAGGTTTTCCGCATGTGGCTCGACGCGGTCGGGTTGACCGGCGACCTACAGCACTACCTCGACGACCTTCCCAACTACCGGAAGATCTTCTACGAGGAACTTCCGGAATCGCTCGACGCCCTGTCGACCGATCCCTCACCCACCGCGCAGATCCGGGCGTCGGCGACCTATAACCACGTCATCGAGGGCATGATGGCGCTGACGGGATACTATGCGTGGCACCGGATTTGCGTGGATCGCGGGATTCTCCCCGGCATGCAGGAACTGGTGAAGCGCATCGGTGACGACGAGAGACG
>Ga0207708_10000767_pt1 | contig 24167 bp, 26 predicted proteins | sample KBSK5101metaG_FD_184340 | JGI IMG/M metagenome (GOLD analysis project Ga0207708, IMG submission 184340) | Corn, switchgrass and miscanthus rhizosphere microbial communities from Kellogg Biological Station, Michigan, USA - KBS K5-10-1 metaG... | ecosystem: Host-associated > Plants > Roots >...
CCGTCTTGCCAATAGAATGATCTATTGGCTGCGCCGGTCGAGCCCAATCTGTCTCGCCCAGTCCTCCGCCATAATTCCGCGTCCTGATGAAATATCCGGACTAGCCGTATTTTTCATTCGAGTCCCGGCGTGATCGATTCATCGCGAAGAATCCTTGTCGGGCGCGGCCTCGCGCAGCGCTTGCCTGATCTCCGCCACTTCGGCACGCAACTGGCGGATGTCGGCGTGCATTTCGCGCCGCACCGTGCGTTCCTCCTCGCCGATCAATTGCGCTATTTCGTCGTGCAGCTTGCGGATGTCCTGGTGCATCCCGCGCCGAAGCAGCTTCTCGTCCTCGCCAACGAAGAACGCTGCAATGCCCGCTGTGACCAGGGAGAACAGCGTGAAGCCAAGCAGTACCATCAATCCGGCAAACAGCCTCGACGCGGTCGTGGTCGGCACGAAATCGCCATAGCCGACCGTGGATCCCGTGACGAACGCGAGCCATACGCCATCGGCAAAGCTGTGCACCGTCGGTTCGAGCCAGTAAAAACCGGCTCCGGCAAGGCCGAGCATGCTCGCGGCCAAGCCCATGATGAACGGGATGCCGCTTGGCGAGAACATATTGCGCAGTGATCCGACGATCCGCGTCAACAGCAGACCCACCAGAGCCAGCCGCAGAAGCCGGGCAATTGCGACCCACTCCGAGTCCCACCCGGCCAGATTGAGCGCGGAGGAAACAATGATCAACAGGTCTAGCCAGTTGCGCCGGACATATTCGGAGCGCAGCGATGTTACCCGCATCATCCAAAGGAATTCGCCGGTGAATGCGAGAAAAATGACCACTCCCAGCAGCCTTCCCGCCATCATCAGCGCCGGCATACTGGCAAGCTCCTCGAGGAACAACGCGGGGATGGACAACAGCGCCACGGCGATCATGGCCCAATGCAAGCGCGCCTCCCACTGATGCGCCACCGGGTTGTCCGCGGGAGGCACACCGCCAAGTCCGATCCAGGCTTTCTGCTGTGTGGTCATGCAGTCCTCGCGCGCATCGGCCCGGCCGGATGTCCGGGCTAAACCGCCCCGGCCTTGCGCAGCATATCGGCGATAGCTTCCGCCAGCCGGCGGTAACCCCTGCCGTTGGGATGTATCTGGTCCGACTTGAGTTGGCTGTCGAAGAGCACCTCGCGGAGTATTTTGCCTTCGAATGGAACGCGTTGTTCATCGGCCAGCTTCCCGTAGACGGCGGCGGTTCCACCGAACAGGGCGGGTTCGGGGACGCCGATCAGAACCACGCCGATACCACGCGACTTGGCCATTTGCACCATTGCGCGCAGGTTCGATTCGATCGAGGCGGAATCCATCCTGCGCAGCATGTCGTTGCCCCCCATGCAAAGCAACAGCAGCCGGGGCTTTACCTCCTCGAGGACCGCAGGCAACCGCTCCAGCCCGTCCGCCGTGGTTTCTCCCGGAACACCCGCGCCGACTACGTTGCGATGGATCAGTTTCGCGAGCACATTCGGATACGCCTCTTCCGGTGTGGCCCCCGTGCCATACGTCAGGCTGTCACCGAAGGCGAGCACGACGTCGTCGGGCCCGAGCCGGGGAATCTGCGGCGGCTTTTCGCCGCAGGCGGCAAGCGCGCTCAGTGAGAGCGCGAGCGCAAGGCTTCGAAGAAGGGCTGTGGTTGCGTGGCTTCGGATGTTCATGTTCTGCGCGCGAGGGACGAGGGGCGAGGGTCGAGGGGAAAAGATTTAGAGGCTTTAAACCCCTCACCCCTCACCCCTCGCCCCTCGTCCCTCACCCCCCGGGAATGACTCTCGTCATTCCCCGGCCACCGTCATGCCCTCGACCAGCACCGAGCCGGATTGGCGCGAGCCGCGCACGACCACATCCGAACCGACCGCCACAATGTTCTTCAACATCTGTTTGAGATTTCCGGCTATGGTGATTTCCTGGACCGGATGCGAGATTTCGCCGCCTTCGACCCAGAATCCCGCCGCACCGCGCGAATAGTCGCCGGTGACCATGTTGACACCCTGCCCAAGCAAGTCGGTAACGAGGAGGCCGGTACCCATCTTTTGCAGAAGCGCCGGGAGGTCTCCATCGGTCGAATCGATGCTGAGATTGTGATTTCCACCCGCATTGCCGGTGGACCTCAGGCCTAGCTTGCGTGCGGAATAGCTGCCGAGGAAATAGCCCTGCAGGACGCCGTTTTGAACGATGTCGCGCGTACAGGTTGCGACCCCTTCGTCGTCGAACGGGCTGCTGGCGAGGCCCTTAAGGATGTGCGGCCGGTCGTGGATTTGCACCAGAGGCGCAAACACCTGCTTGCCGAGACTATCGAGAAGGAAAGAAGACTTGCGATACAGGCTGCCGCCACTGACCGCGGCGACGAAATGGCCAAGCAGTCCCGAAGCAACCGGCGCCTCGAACAGCACCGGCACGCGCGCGGTGGATACCTTGCGTGCTCCCACTCGGCTGGCCGCGCGCTTGCCTGCGCGTGTGCCAACCTCGGTCGCGGGATCCAAATCAGTCGCCGCGCGCGCCGTCGAATACCAGTCGTCGCGCTGCATGGAGTCATCTTTCCCGGCGATCACCGCGCAAACGATGCTGTGGCGCGAACTTGGATAGCCGCCAAGGAAACCGTTGGAATTGCCGTAGGCGAAATGCGATTGTTGTACCGATACCGATGCGCCCTCGGAATTGGATACCCTCGGGTCCGCGGCGAACGCCGCATCCTCACAGGAGCGCGCCAGTTCGATCGCCTGCTCGACGTCGATATCCCATGGGTGATACAGATCGAGTTCGGGAAACCGGGTCGCCAGGAGGTCGGCGTCCGCCAGGCCGGCGAATACGTCAGAGGCGGTCAGCCGCGCAATCGACAAGGCGGCATCGACGGTGTCGCGCAACGCCTGCGCGGAAAAGTCCGAAGTGCTGGCATGGCCTCTCTGCTGGCCGATGTAGACACTGACGCCCACTCCTTTGTCACGGTTGTATTCGATGGTCTCCACTTCGCCGCGGCGAACCGTGACGCTCTGGCCGAAGCCCTCGCTCGCCTCCGTTTCCGCGGCCGTCGCACCGCGCTCACGGGCATAGTCCAGTACGTCGCGGGCAATCTGCCTCAAAGTGTCGGCTGAATTGGTGAATGCGCTGCTCGCCAAGTTTTCTTTCCGAAGGTGCAAAATTGAAGCGGCGTGCTGCCGGACTGATCGGGCTGCACGCCGCAGATAGGAATGTTTCGCTATGATACCAGCTTGCCGATGCAGTTCAGGGCATTGCGGCAATCCGCAGAGCCGACATCCGGAACACCAGCAAGCCAATTTGCACATTCAATGGGACAGCCTGCCGAACAACCAGCGGAAGAATCAGCGGACGACGAAGGCCGGCCGAGCAGGACGCGGCGCAAGCTCGACGATCAGGCACTCCAGGAGCTTGGCGAGGCGCTGGTGGCAGTCGGCGAAGGCAAACTGGCCGAACTCGCGCTGCCCGAGCGGCTGTTCGATGCGATCACGCAGGCGCGCGGCATTTCCAGGTTCGGCGCCCTGCGGCGCCAGATGCAGTACATCGGACGCCTGATGCGCGAAGAGGGCGACGCGCAAACCATTCGCGAAAAGCTCGATGCCTGGAAAGGCGTCTCCGTGGCAGAAACCGCGCGCCTGCACCAGATCGAGCGCTGGCGCCTCAAGCTGCTCAAGGACGACAGCGCGCTGGAAGAGTTGATTGCAGAATATCCCGGAGCCAATGTCCAACAACTGCGCACCCTCATACGCAATGCCAAGCGCGAAACCGAGGCCTCCAAGCCGCCCAAAAGCTTCCGCGAACTGTTCCATGTGCTTCGTGAGACTCTCAACCCTTAAATCGAGTTAGCCACAGAGGACACAGATACCCTACGTGCGAAGCACGTCGGGTATTCGTGACCTCTGTGGCAAATCGGATCTAACGATTGATATGAGTGAAAACGAACAAGTGGTCATCGGGCTGGTCTCGATCAGCGACCGGGCATCCAAAGGCATTTACCAGGACGAAGGGCTGCCGGCGCTGGATGAGTGGCTGGGTAAAGCCATTCGCAATTCGCGCCGCGTCATCGAAAGACTGATTCCGGACGAGCAGGCGCTCATTTCGCGCACGCTGAAGGAATTGTGCGACAAGGAAGGCTGCCACCTGGTACTGACCACCGGCGGTACCGGCCCGGCTCCTCGCGACGTCACTCCCGAGGCCACCCTGGCGGTCGCCGACCGTGAGATGCCGGGCTTCGGCGAACAGATGCGCCAGATCAGTCTGCATTTCGTGCCGACCGCCATCCTGTCACGTCAGGTGGGTGTGGTGCGCGGCAAGACCCTGATCATCAACCTGCCCGGCCAGCCGAAGTCCATTCGCGAAACGCTGGAAGGTCTCAAGGACGCCGGCGGCAAGCAGATCGTGCACGGCATCTTTGCCGCTGTACCCTATTGCATCGATCTCATCGGCGGACCCTATATCGAGACCGAAGATTCGGTCTGCAAGGCTTTCCGTCCCAAGTCCGCGATACGACCGAAAACGTAGTGTTTACACCCAACGCAGATACCCTCGCGAAGCGTGAAGTACCCTTTTAGGCGCAGATACCCTGCGGGCGCAGCCCGTCGGAGTACCCTTTCAGAACGCAAAGGACGCAGAGAAAGGCAAACATTTCAATTGCCGGCCGGTGGATCAACTGTGCATACTCGAATTTCCCAAGCATTCCTTCGCGTCCTCTTTTTTCCTCTGCGACCTCCGCGTCAACGCTTTTGATTTAGACCATGACTGAACAACTGCAAACAATAGAAATCGAGACCAAACCCAAGCCCAGCCACAGCGTGATCTGGTTGCATGGTCTGGGGGCGGACGGCAACGACTTCGTGCCAATCGTGCGGGAAATCGCGTTGCCGCCAGTGGGCATCCGTTTCGTGTTTCCCCATGCTCCGATGCGTCCTGTAACGATCAACGGCGGCTTCGTGATGCGGGCCTGGTACGACATCGCCAATCCGGACATGATCAAAAAAGAGGACGAACTGGGTCTGCGGCAGTCCCAGAAGTCGATCGAGGAACTCATCGCGCTGGAAGTATCGCGCGGCATACCGGAGCGCCGCATCGTCATCGCGGGATTTTCACAGGGCGGCGTCATGGCTCTGCAAACCAGCCTGCGCCAGCCCAAACGGCTTGCCGGCGCGATGGCGTTGTCAGCCTACCTTGCCATGTTTGCCACGGCGGAAAAGGAACGCAACCCGGCGAACAACGACATGCCCATCTTTCTCGGCCACGGCACCATGGACAATATCGTGCCGCTGCCGCTCGGCACGGCCACCCGCGACCGGTTGATCAAGCTCGGATACGATGTCGACTGGCACCAGTACCCGATGGCTCACTCGGTGTGCGCGGAAGAACTCGAAGACATCAGCGCCTGGCTCAAGCGCGTGTTGATTGAATGATCCGTAGCCGCGAGCGTTTACGTCGCGCGCTGCAGGATCCGATAGCGCGCCATTTCGAATTCGGATCCGTGTTCGAGAAGCAGCCGCGGTTCGAGAATGTAGCTGGTGTCGTAGACCGACATCGCCAGACTTGAATCGGGCATGAAAGTGCCCGCGGGCAACAGCAGGCTCACTTCTCCCAGGCTTGCATCGCCCCCGGAATGCGACGGCAAGAGCAGCGCTTGCCAGGTCTGTCGGGCGTCAGTGCGCCGGTTTAGCGTGACAGGCCGTGCGCCGCGTGCCAGCAATTCGAGGCCTACCTTGCGCTGCCCGCCTTCTTGCGCTGCGAGCCGGCGCACGATGCCGACGGCCCAGATGCGCGTGTCCGCGGGTTTCAATGCAAGGACCCTGCCGACATGCAGCCAGTCGCCGTGGCCCGCGGGCAGCAAAGCCCCGTAGCCATCGTCGCTCTCGTTCTCCACACTCCATGTTTCCATAGGAGGGCGCGCAAGGTGCGCTGGCTCCTCCGAGGAAAGCCGGTGCATGATCTCGTCGAACCCGTGCACGACGCCGAGTTGCGACACAGAACGGCGGCGCTCCGCCCGGCGTTCCGGGCGCCGCTCCAACCAATGCCGTCCGAGATGTTCGAGAACATGGATTACGGCGCCCATGTCGCCGATTCCATCGAGATTCAGTTCACCGGGGACGATCTCGCCGCCCGCCACTTTCGCCACGAGTTCATCGATCTGCTTCATGACCCTGCCGGCACCGAAAAACCTCGCACCCGAGCGCACGACGGATGCCTGTGTGAAGCGCTCCGGGGCCGTCCAGCGGTCGATGTCCACGAAAAAATTGCACGTCTTGGCCGGATGGCGCTGCACTTCGAAGCGGTCCGAGAGATGGTCGATAACGCGATAGGCTATGTCGACCTCCAGCGCCGGCAGGCTGTCGGCGGCGGAAACAGCGAGCATCATGGGTTTCAAAAATTCCCGCGCCAGCGTTGATTTGTCCTCGTAGACGACGACCCGCGCGTGCTCGATGCCCTTGTCTTCCACGAACGACCACATTTGCGACAGGCTCTGCCAGATGTCTTTCTCGATCGGGAGGTAGCGCATGAGTTGCCACTTCAACCGCAACGAGGTAGCACGAAAGGCCCGCGCCACTACCATCGGAATCTTGTCGCCGACTTCTGCCCAGCCATGGCTGTAGGTCTGGAACTGCCTGGCCAAATGGACGTACGCGGCTTCCAATTGCGCGCAGTACAACGACACCGGACCCCAAACCCGTGTTTGGTCTATCAACCCCGCGTTGCCTCCGCCCGCGAAGTAGCGTGCTTCCAGATCCTCAAGCATTTGGCGTGCGCCGCGATCCGCGTGATCGACCATCTCGATCTGCAGCGCCAGCCTGAGGTCGGCTTGTGAATGCACGGCATCCAGCCGAGACCCATACTCGAGGAACACTGGAAGGCTATCGGGCATCGACATGTGATTCGGGGATTGAACGGTTTGGACTGCGGCGCAGGTTCGTGAGGCGAACGTCCCGTACCATCCGGGACTTCGGCCTGTTCAGGCGGCCCGCTGCATGACGCGAAAGCGCGCCATGTCGAAATCGTGGCCACCTTCCAACAGTTTGCGAGGCACCAGCAGGTAAGCGCGCCCGTAAGCTCGCATCTCCATGCTCTTCTGCATCGAAAATGCTCCCGGCCGGAGCAGCAGATTCATTTCCGATGCGCCGTTGGTATCGTTCGCGTTGGACGGCAGCAGAAGGGCGCTTTCCAGTTCCGAGTCGTCCTTGGCGCTGATCGCGGTAAGTTTTACCACAGTTGCACCCTTGGTCAACACCTGGATACCCACGTAGCGCTGCTTGTGATCGAAGGCGGACATTCTGCGCACGATGCCCACGCCCCACGACGCGCCGTCCTCCAGTTTTACGCCGAGCAGCGTGCCCACGTGCAGCCAGTCGCTGCGTGCTTGCGGCATCAGGGCGCCATATCCGTTTTCGCTTTCGTTCTCGACGGTCCACAGTTCGACCGAACTATCGAACGACAAATTGACCGTTTCCCCCGAAACGGTCGAGACGATTTCGTCAAAGTCGTGAACCACGCTCATGCGCGAAACGCTGGCGCGCCGCTCTTCGTTGCGGGACGGCGGGTTCGGCGCCCAATAGCGCGCGAGATGGCGCAGGGTTTCCAGCACCACCTCGGTATCGAAGGTACCGCCCAGATTGATCTGCGAGGGCACCGCCCCGTCAGCCCGCACGGTGGCGATCAGTTTCTCGAGTTCCAGCGCGGCGCTGCCCGGGCCGAAGAAGCGCAGGCCTGGCGACATCTGCACGCGTGACACGACGCGTGCAGGCAACTTGTCATCATTCAGATCGAAGCAATAATGGCAGCCTTTCGCAACCTGGCGACTGATCACGAAGAACTCCGAGAACTGCGCAACGATACGTTCGGCGACTTCCAGCTTGGCCGGCAACAGGCTGTCGGTCGAAGAGATGCTCAACATCATGCCCTTGAGAAATTCGCGTTGGACGGTGGACCCGCCGAATGCTCCGGGATAGACAATGATGGATATGGTGGAAACGGCCTTCTCCTCGGCATACGCGTAAATCCTGCCCATTTGCTTCCAGACTCTTGGCTCGACCGGACCGTAACGCAGCAGTTGCAACTTGAGCTGCAACGTCAACGCACGCAACGCGCGCGCCGCAACGACGGGCATTTGCCCCTTGAGCGTTCCGAAGCCGGTTGCACCGGCCTGAAAACGCACCAGCCACAACTGATATGCATCCGCGAGATGCTTCCAGAAGGAGAACAGTGCGTTCCAGATGCGGATTTCCTGGAATTTCTGCAGGCGGGCGCTGCTGCTGAGATAGTCCTGGGAAAGTTTGCGCTGGTGGTTTTTGGCGGCCTGATCGATGAGATTGAGGATCTCGAGGATACGCGGCAGCTTCAGGCTTTCGGTATTGCCCAGGGTGTCGAGCCAGTAACAAAGCTCTTCCAGCGATTTGTAGGGATCGAGCGGAGGTAATTCGGCAATCATCTCCCGCGCCAGCCTGTCATCGGCCAGCGGATGCTCGGACTTCGACCCCTTGATCCAACTCAGCATGCGCACCCCTCCCTGGGGTAATGCATCGACCTCACCGGATCGGATTATAACGCGCTGTTTATCCGCGCTAAGTTATTTCGGGACAGGGGCGCCGCGTTGCGCCGCCAGATGGCCTCGCTGCGCATCGATTCCGGCCAGCAAGGCCAGGCCGATCACGAAATAACTGCCGGTAATCAGGATGGCGAGGCGATGATCGCCTCCCGACATCCAGCTCACCAGCCCATAGGTAATCGGGCCGAGGATCGAAGAAAGTTTCACGGCCAGGCCCCACAACCCGAAGAATTCAGCGAGCCGGTCCGGGGGGCTCATGTAGCCCACCAGCGCGCGCCCGGCCGATTGGCTGGCCCCGAGGCACACTCCGGCCAAATTCGCCGCGACCCAGAACATCGCGGGCCCGTCCGCGAGCCAGGCGAGCAATACCATTACGCACCAGCCGATGAGCGTGATCGCCAGCGTGCGCACATGGCCGAGCTTGTCCTGCAGCTGTCCGAACGCAAACGCCCCGATGCTCGCCGTAACGTTGACCACCAGAATGAGCACGATGGTCTGCTGCGTGCTGAATTTCATCGCCTGCTCTGCGTAGATGGCCGCCAGCGTGATCACCGCCTGCACCCCGCCCTGGTAGAACAGGATGCAGGCGAGAAAGCGCATGAGGTCGCGATAGCGGCCCGCGTCGCGCAGGGTTTCCCACGTTCGGGCAAACGCACTGGCGTAAACGCCGCTGGGGAGTTTCTGCGGCGAGGCGCGCTCGCGCAGAAAGAGGAAAGTCGGCAGCGAGGACACCGCGAACAGCAGCGCGGTGATGCACATGGTGACCGGCACGTATTGCGCGGCAGATTGCCCATGCCCCTGTGCCCAGGTCACATAGGCCAGCGAGGCGCCCAGGCTCACCAGACCGCCGATATAGCCCAGGGCCCAGCCCCAGCCCGATACCCTGCCGAGCGTGCTGCCCTTCGCCAGTTCCGGAAGGAAGGCGGCAATCAGGTTTTCGCCGGTACCAAAGAAGAAATTCGAAACCACCAGCAACGCGATCCCCAACGCAAGTTCGCCGGGCCCCACCATAGCCAGGGCGGCGGTGGCGGCAACGCAGCCGATGGTCGTGATCGCCAACAGGTTTTTTTTTGCCGCATGGGCATCGGCGTACGCACCGATAAGCGGCGCGCTGACCACGATCAGCGCGTAGGAAACAGACAACGCAAGAGTCCAGGCAAAGGTGGCCCAGACTTCCTTGTTGGCCACGACCGCGACAAAGTACGCGTTGAAAACCGCGGTGATGACCACCGTGGTGTAGCCCGAATTGGCGAAATCGAACATCATCCATCCCCACACTTCGCGGGGACGCACGTCGTCCGCCAGATTGATCGACGCTGGCGCGCTTGCCTTTTCGGTTTGGCCGGGCTTCAGGACTTGTCCTGCTCGGGCCAGTTCTTGATGTACTGCTTGAGAAGCTTGTTCTCGAAACTCGCTGCACGCAACGATGCTTTCGCCACGTCGTGGAAGGACAGCACGCCGATGAGAGCGCCGTTATCCTTGATCGGAAGATAGCGAACATGGTTGTCGGTCATCGTGCTGCGCATCTGATCGATGCTGTCGTCGAGGTTGCCGCAGATGGGGCTGCCCACCATGACGAGGCTGACCTTGACGTCGTGGATGTCGCCGCGGTAGCGATGCACCGCGGCCAACACCTCGCGGAACGTCAGCAATCCGGTCATCTGGCCCTTTTCCATCACCACCAGCGAGCCGATGTCGTGCTCTACCATCAGACTCACGGCCTGGGGCAGCGACGCATCCGGGCCGATGCTGAAAATCTGCCCTCCCTTGATCTTGAGTATGTCTTTGACCTGCATGCCCGCTCCTTGCACCCTGCACTCTCGAGAATGGCCAAATTGTACAGGTCCGCAGCCGGTCCGCCAGACTATGTCGCAGCGAATCGCGAACGAGCTCGCCACACGTCGCAACGAGGAATTCGACGAGCGCATCGGCGCACGCCTGGTCCGTCCGGCGGATCTCGTGCCGCCTCATGGCGGCGTAAGTTAGAATCCAGTGGAGCCGCAAAACAATTACAAGACGCCCGACGTTGGGCAGGTGAGGGACGGATGGATTGGCATTGCGTGCATATCGAGCACATGCGACTGCTGTACACGGTTGACGTAACCTTTCGCAATATGCTTCGCGGCGAAATTCGGGCGTTGGGGCAACAGGCCAATTGCCGCGTTTACCGGCGAGTCCATCCAGATGACGCCTATAGTTATTTCTTTTCACCGGGCGCTACCGAATCCCTTGAAGCGTTCGTCAGATTCTGGGAGGGGTTCGCTTGCCCGGCGCCAGCCGATCTCGATAATCTTGAAGTCGTGATCTGAATCCAATCGCCTTGCGTCGCACGCAGACCACTGTAGCTCTGGCTGACCGAGCAGCTTGCGTGAACCGGCGATAATTCACCGATGTGCGGCCGATACGTTTCTCCTACACAAGCCGAAATCGAGCGCTATTGGGAATTAACCGATGCGCAGATCCGCAACCCGCTTGCCCAGCACTTCAATGTGTCGCCGACTGCCATAGTTCCCATGCTCAGGCGCGACCAGGCCGGCACGCTCCATCTGGTCGCTGCGCGCTGGGGCCTGGTGCCCTTTTGGTGGAAGGAAGCAAAGGCGCCCAAGAACACGTTCAACGCGCGCTCGGAAGAAGCCGCGACGAAGCCGATGTGGCGGCACCCTGCCGCGAAAGCGCGCTGCCTGGTCCCCGCATTGGGCTGGTATGAATGGAAAGAAGTCGAGCGCATCGACCCGCTTACCGGCGAGCTGACCAAGGCGAAGCAACCCTATTTCATCCAGCGCGAGGACAAGTTATTGCTGGCCTTTGCCGGATTGATGTCACGCCGTACCGTCGAGGGAGGAACGGCAGAATTTACTTGCTCGATCCTGACGCGCGATGCGGCCGGACCAGCCGCGGACATCCATACGCGCATGCCGATCGCCCTTTCAAAAGACGCGCAATCGCAGTGGCTGGATCCGGAGCAGGCGGATGCAGCGCAAGCGGTCGAATTCGCGCGGGAACGCGCAATGACGCAATTCGTCTACCACATGGTGCACCCGAAAGTGAACAACTCGCGCAGTGAAGGCCCTGAACTGATCGAGCCGTTTGCGAATCCGGCCTGACGGTTGGCGCGGGTTCGCTGTCTCTGCGTTCTCTCGGAGACACCGGGCAGTCAGTCGGAAGCCAGCAGCAGCCCGATAGTCCATAAGTGCTCTAGCCCGGATATTTCACCAGGCCACCCCCGTTTGCTTGCAGGTGCGTCTTGTGCAGCCAATCCAACGCCGTTTGCCTTGCGCTCAAATTGGCGTTGGGGTTACGCGGATTCTGACGGGTTCTGGCCGGCCATATCGGGCATGCCCGTCTTGCCAATAGAATGATCTATTGGCTGCGCCGGTCGAGCCCAATCTGCCTCGCCCAGTCCTCCGCCATAATTCCGCGTCCTGATGAAATATCCGGGCTAGTCCAGAAGAGCTACTCGGTGCATTATGTAGTCTTCCGGATCTGAACTTGAAACGTTCAACGATATCTGAACTTGAACGTTCAACGATAGTTGCGAGATAGCCATTATGCGCATTGCCAACGCAAGACTTATTCGCGCCCTCCTGCTGGCCGCTCCGTTACTGCTCGCGGCGTGCGGCGGAACCAGCGATGGCAATGGCGGCGGTTCGCCCGCACTGGCTCCATTGCCAGGAGGTGGCACTCCTCCCAACAATACCAACCCGCCCCCGGTGGTCCTCACGCATTTTTTTGCCTATGCGGCGAACAGCAATTCCGATGACATCTCTGGCTACAGCATCGATACCGTCACCGGCGTCTTGACATCCATCGGCTCGATCGTCGCCGGAGGCGCTAATCCGGTTTCCGTCGCCGTACACCCGGGGGGCGCGTTCGTCTATGTCGCGAATGCCGACGCAAACACCGTCTCCGCTTTCTCCATAGACGCCGCCACGGGATTACTGACGTTTGGGACGAACATCCTGGCGGGCATCAAGCCTGTCTCGGTAACGGTCGATCCTGCCGGCAAGTTCGCCTACGTCGCGAATTTCATTTCCAATGACGTTTCGACTTTCAGCATTGATGGCGCCACCGGCGTCCTGACGTTGGTCGGGACGATACTGACCGGGGGTACCGGACCAAGTTTCGTCACGGTGGACCCAGCCAGCCAATTCGCCTATGTAACGAATGAGACCTCGAACACTATCTCGGCCTTCGCCATCGACCCGACCACCGGCGCATTGACCTCCGCTGGCGGGCCGGTGCCAACGGACGCGGGGCCCAAATCGGTCACCATTCACCCGAGCGCGAATTTCGCCTATGTGGTGAATGCGGACTCAAACACTGTCTCGGCTTTCACCATCGACACAGTCACCGGCCTGTTGACGCCCGGTGCGCCTATCCTGGCGGGCACTCGTCCCGTCTCGATCACGATCCATCCTGCCGGCAAGTTCGCCTATGTGGCGAACTTCACTTCCCATGACATCTCGATCTATAGCATCGATGCCACCACCGGTGTCTTGACGCTCGTCGGGGTGGCGCTATCGGGAAACTTGGGGCCAAGTTCCATCACCGTGGACCCAAATGGCAAATTTCTCTATTTGGCGAATCAAGCCTCGAACACTATCTCGGCGTTCACCATCGACCCGTCCAACGGCGCATTGACCTCCGCAGGCCCGGACGTGCTGACGGGGGCGGCTCCCGCGGCCATCGTCACCGCCATTACTCACAGCATTCAATAGGGCAGCGGGTGATTGCTTGTGCCTGTGGCCAGTAAGTTTTACCGCCCGTGATCCCGCATGGCCGCAAATTTTCTCCTAGGTGCCCGGCGGCCGTACCGAAGACTCACTTCACTTGCAGGCGATCTTCCAAAGTTGCGCGGGGATGCCTTCAGGGAGCACACGTTGCCACTCATCGGGGCCGGCGTGCGTGGAAACGACATCTTCTTCACCCATCTGCCCGCTGTGAAACTCGGAGAAAAGCACCCGGCTGCGTTTTTCGCCGCAATCGAATTCCTGCTGCACCTTGAGCGACAGATATTCCGGGCCGTAGGGCGCGCGTTGCGCATTCCTGAAATCCAGCAGCGTCCACATTTCGGCCATGCCGCTGCGCTTGCGGATAGTGGCGACATCCGCATAGGTCGAGAACTTGGCGCCATCGGCGCCGCCAACCAGGGTCCATTCCGCCCAGGCGGGCAGGCTCATCAGCAACAGGACAAACAGGATTTTCTTCACGATCTGTTCCTTCCGGTCGAATTGGCGCGCTCAATCGACGCCGTGCCCACAAGCCTTCAAACGATGCCGCGACTCTTCAACGCTGCAATCCTGTCTGCATCGTAGCCAAGCCCGGCAAGCACTTCCGTCGTATGCTCGCCCAGCTTCGGACCGAGCCAGCGAGTGCCACCAGGCGTGGCCATTAGCTTCGGCACCACGCCGGGAATTTTCATGTCTGCGCCGTCCGGCAACTTCGCTTGCTGGATCATGTCCCGCGCGCGATACTGCAGGTCATTCACGATATCTGCAATGTCGTAGATCTTGCCCGAGGGCACCTGCGCGTCCGCCAGAATCTTCAGCACGCGATCCAGGTCATGCGCCGCGCACCAGTCTGCGATCACTCGATCCAGTTCGGCAGTACGCGTCACCCTGCCGTCGTTGCGCGCAAGCGCGGGATCTTCGGCCAGATCGGCGCGGTCGATCGCGACCATCATGCGCCTGAAAATGGAGTCGCCATTGGCGCCGATCACCACATACTTCCCGTCCCGGGTGGTGTAGGTATTCGAAGGCACGATACCCGGCAACGAAGCACCGCTGCGTTCGCGCACGAAACCCGTCATGTCGAATTCCGGCAGCAGGCTCTCCATGAGACTGAACACGGATTCGTACAGCGCGACATCCACAACCTGGCCTTTGCCGCCGTTGACTTCGCGATGGCGCAGCGCCATGAGTGCTCCGATGACGCCGTAGAGCGAGGCCACGGCGTCACCGAGACTGATGCCAACGCGCACCGGCGGACGGTCGGGATAGCCCGTGACATAGCGCAATCCCCCCATCGCTTCGCCGATGGCGCCGAATCCCGCGCGTTCCCGATAGGGCCCGCTCTGGCCGTAGCCCGACAGCCTCACCATGACAAGACCGGGATTGCGCGTGGACAGCTCGTCCCAGCCCAAACCCCATTTTTCCAGAGCGCCGGGGCGAAAATTCTCGATGACGATATCGGCCTCGGCGGCCAGTTCACGCACGATCTCCTGGCCCTCCGGTTCCCGCAGGTTGACGGTGACCGACTTCTTGTTGCGCGCCTGCAGGTACCACCAAAGGGATGTGCCATCGTGCAGCTTGCGCCACTGCCGCAGTGGATCACCGTCGCCGGGCGCTTCGATCTTGATCACCTGTGCGCCGAACTCTGCCAGGATGCGCGAGCAGAACGGCCCGGCAATCAAGGTACCGAGTTCGAGAATCCTGATATCGGATAAGGGGCCCATGAGAGCGGTGAGGGGTGAGGCGTGAGGAGTTAGGGATGTGAAGGCGGCGCGCGGGGCGAAGTTGGACGCGCTATTATTATCCGCAAATTCCGACCAAACCGGGAGCCGAGAAAATGAACCGTCCGCGTAGTCTGCTTGTCTTCCTTCTTTTCCCTATCTTTCTCAGCGAGGTTGCCATGGCCGCATGTCCCGATCTGCTGAATCACCAGGTGAAAAACCTCGACGGAAAACCGCTCGACCTGTGCGAGTTTTCCGGCAAGGTCGTGCTGGCCGTCAACACCGCAAGCTACTGCGGCAACACGCCGCAGTACAAGGGCCTGGAAGCGCTGTACCAGAAGTACAAGGATAAAGGCCTGGTGGTGGTTGGTTTTCCGGCCAACGATTTCGGCGCGCAGGAACCGGGCAGCAGCAAGGAGATCAAGGATTTCTGCGAACTGACTTATGGCGTCAAATTCCCCATGGTCGAGAAGACCAGCGTCGTGCCCGGGAAAGCCAACCCGGTGTTTGCGCAACTGCAAAAAATGACCGGTGAGGCACCCGAATGGAATTTCCACAAATACCTGATCGCACGTGACGGCAAGCGCGCAGTCAGTTTTTCCGCGCGTACCCAGCCGGAAAGCAGCGAGGTGGTGAAGCAGATCGAAGCCCTGCTGGCAGAGGCGCCTTAAGTCTGCACTCTCTTAAGGCTGCGCTCTATCGCGTGGGTACCTGCCCTCTAGCAGGGCGGCCCCTCCTGGCTGGCATGCCCCCGGCGGAATGCGCCTTACATTCCGTGCAAAGGATTGAGCTCCATGATTTCTATGGTGGCTTGGGGGATCTGCAGATGCGGGTGGCCTTCGAACGATTTCGCTGCCGCCTCATGCGACTGCGCCTGCGCGATGGCATACAGCATTACGTCGTTCCTGGTGTCCGAACTACCCTGCGAAGCCACGCGTTTGGTCTTGCCGACGCCAGCCCCGGCGTCAACGAACATCTTGGCGTGATCGCTCGTCCATTTCTTCCATTCGCGCTGCATCTTTTCTTCAGCGTCTTTTCTCTTCGCCGGATCGGTTTTCTTCCAATCGTCGACCACCGAGACCGGCGCAAGATACAAAACGAGAAATTTCTTCATGTCGAAACTCCTTTCTTTGGTGGCGGCTCCCTTCGCGCTCGTTGAAATCTTACCGCTGGCGTTGCGTGGAGGATATGGACATCGGGATGGTTTATCCGTAGGCCCATGATGCCACCCCTATCGGTCCACCTCATCGACGGGACCTACGAACTATTTCGCCAGTTCTACGGCCGGCGGCGCTTCGAAAATGCACGCCCCGCGCCCTTCGGTGCGGTGGCTGGCGTGCTGCATTCGATCCTGGAGATGATCGAGAAGGGTGCGACCCATATTGGCGTCGCGACGGACCATGTCATCGAGTCGTTTCGTAACGGGCTCTGGCCGGGCTACAAGACTGGCGACGGAATCGAGCGTGCCTTGCGGGCGCAGTTCGTACCGCTGGAGCAGGCGTTGGGCGCCATGGGTGTGGTCGTCTGGCCGATGATCGAACTGGAGGCCGACGATGCTCTCGCGTCGGCCGCGCGCGCCGCTGCAGCGGACAAGAAAGTGCAGCAGGTCTGCATCTGGACGCCGGACAAGGACCTCGCGCAATGTGTGCGCGGCGATCGAGTCGTCCAGGTGCTGCGCAGGGCGCGCAAGATCCTCGATGCCGTCGGTGTGCGGGCCAAGTTCGGCGTCGACCCCGAACGCATCCCCGACTTTCTGGCGCTCGTCGGCGACGCGTCTGACGGCTATCCGGGGCTCACAGGCATCGGCCCCATAGGCGCAGCCCGGCTCATCAATACGCACGGCAAGCTCGAGGATTTTCCACCTGCGGTGCTCGGGAAAAACCGGGAACTGGCGCTGCTGTTCAAGGATCTCGCCACGCTGAGGTCGGATGCGCGACTATTCGCAGCCGTGAAGGAACTGCGCTGGCGCGGCCCTACCGAAGCGTTTTCGGGGTTGACGGCACACATCGGCGACGAGAAGCTGCTCACGCGCTGTCTGCGCGCTGCAGAAAAACTGAACTGATGTTCGGTCCCGGCGAATCGGCCGCGCATCCGCCAATGAAGGCGCCACGTTGCTCGTGACGCCTAACGAATTAGCTGTGCGGCCGGACGCCGCAGGTGGACGGTCCGCACCAGCGCGGGGTTGGGCGTCGCTCGCCTCACGCGGCGAATTTCACCACCCGCAGACTCTTGCGCTGCTTCTGAACCTGCCATAGATCGTATTGAAGCTGATGATTCAGCCAGCTCTCGGCGGAAGTGCCAAATGCCAGAGACAGGCGAACCGCCATCTCCGGCGAGACGCCAGCTCGGCTGTTCAAAATAGACGAGAGTGTCTTACTGCTCACACCTAGACCTTCAGCAACCTCAGTGACTGTTAGTCCCAATGGCTCAAGGCAAAGCTGCCGCAGGATTTCGCCTGGGTGTGGCGGGTTGTGCATTCGAAGTGTTGCAGCCATGTTCAGTGATAGTCCTCGTAGTCAACATCGTCAGCGTCTTTTCCGATGAAAGAGAAGGTCACTCTCCAGTTGCCGCTGACCGTTACGGACCAACTGGGGGTTGGGCATCGCGCTGCCTGTCCATGGCGGCAATGGTCTGGATGAACTCAAGTTTGTCTGCCTTTAAACCCGCGAGATCGGCCTCCGTGACCCAGCCTTCATAAAGCAGTCGCCCGAACACGCCAATGAGTACGGAGTATCGGAAGTCGTACTTTCGCTCAAACTCCTTCCGCTTCTCGGACAGGAAATCGTCAATGCGCCAGATCTCTTCTGGCTCGGCAGAGCCCCGAAGCATGCCTTCCACTTGCTTCCGGATGGCAGCACATTCGCGAACGATTGCAACGTCAAATGCGGCGCGGGCGCACTTCTTCTCGCCCTGAGACCAATGCAGATCGCGAAGACTCCGATCACCGTACGTCATTGCGCCGATCCGTCATGCGTGGTTTTGCGAGGCCCAACGCCCGAATTGAGGGGCGCTGTGAAGCGTCCCCTCGAATGCTCGGTTAGAGCGCATTTCGCGGCTTCGGCTCATTGCTTTGGCCGACTGTGCATTTGCATGATTCGATGCCACTCGCCATAACCATTATCCGAAGGATCTAACCATACGCCAGCCAGCGCCTCAATGACACGTGGCGATGTTTCGGCGGCTTCCTCAAATAAAGTTAAAGCGGCACCGCCGTACTCTTTGATCAGGTCTTCAACAGGTCCCGCGGCCACGTAAGCCAAATATGCATTGTCTTCCGCGGTTGCGATCAACCTCAGCGCGACGTCCGTTCCCTTGGCAAGATCGCAACACAGCTCGCTTACTGCCTCAACTGCCCAAAAACAATCGTCGGAGCGATGCTGCCAATATTCGTAGTACCCCGTCACAATTTCTTCGATCGTCACGTTGTGCTCTAACGCTAGCAATGAGCCGCCGACCAACAGCAAGCGAAGCGCCGCTGTTGGCAGGTCGGTTCGATTGCATGGTTGGGCTTCGGTCTCATGGTAGCCGTGCTGTCATTTTCGACCAACCCAGTTCCCGGGCTTCTGGCGATGGTGAGCAAGCGCGATCACCCGCATCCCGCGCATGTAGTAGATGATACTGAATGGGAACCGGCGGATAGGGAAGCGACGTCTTCGGTTCCGCCAATGTGCGCCAAGCCCCGGTTGTTCACAGAGTAGCGAGAGTGCGCGCTCGAACTCGTTGATGAATTCGGCTCCTAGCTCAGGGCCACCCTCGCGTGCGTAGAAAAGTGCCTCTCTGCTCAGTTCCCAGTCTGCCTCGGAACTTACCGAGGGTATCACTTGATCGCTGCGCGGGCCCGTGCGATTGCGTCGGCCGCCGGGATCAATTTGGAGCGCCCACCTTCGATCTCTACAATGCGGCGCTCGACCTCAACAGCCCAGGCCTCTTCGACCTCGTGATCTTCAAAGAGGCTCGCGAGCAACCGATCCGCGAGTTGCGCGCGCTCCTCCGCCGTCAGTTTCAGCGCTTGTGCTTCAACCGTTTCAAGTTGGCTTGACATAGCGGCTCCAAGTGGCCAGACCATGATGATGATACGCCCACTGGGGCGTCGCTGCCGAGGCCCAACGTGTGAATTGAAGGGCGCCGTTAGGCGTCCCTTCGAATGCCCAAGTTAGAGCGCACTCTGGACATACTGAATCAGACCCTCAGTCAGGCACTCCAACTCAGAGGGATAGTACTGAACCAAAGCCTCCTCGATTGGAGCACCTAGTTCCGCCCAGTACTTACCGAGCTCGCGCACTTCCTCTGGCGTATAGCCGTCATAGAGCTCATAGCCATAGCGAGCGCGCTCAAAAACGAACTGGTACCAGAAAAATAGCCTGCCTAGATCGGACAGATCGGCATTGCCAGGCATGCGAGTTCGCGCTACGGCCAGGATCATGTCTTGGGTGGTCGCCGGAAGCTTGTCCCAGAGCTCGGTGTACTTGTGCCCTCCTGCACGGGCAGCACCAGAAGCAAGAACCGCGGCCTTAAGCAGAACTTCGAAGGCTAGCACCCGCAGAAACGCCTGCGAATCGGAGCGTGTCGCGAGAGAGCTTCCAAGAATGTCCGCATCGTGGCGCCGATCCTGAGCCTCTTCGAGCATGCGAGCGAGACGGGCCTTCATGTGCGCTCTAACGTCCCGGCTAACGCGCCGCCCGCTTTCGGGCGGTCGCTGTTGAGCCGGGGGTTAGACCTCGTTTCGAGACTTTGAGGTAGGCTCGCAATGCCTTGTTCACCGATGCAGCGGTCTTGAATTTCTTGGCGACGTCAGGCTCGAGCACGACCACGTTGGTCGTTTCGAGGTATTTCTTATAGTACTTGCCGCGGACCGCGCTGGAAAAATCGTACTCGGACCGCATTTCTGGTTCTGCCGCCTTCAGCGGCTTACGACTCGTATGTTTTTCGCTCACAACATCCTCGATGTTCTGAAATGTTTCCGTTGCCGCCATCATGAGGTCCAACGTGTGAATTGAGGGGCGCCGTTAGGCGTCCCTCTCGAATGCCAAGTTAGAGGTATCAACTTCATTGCGTCACTCGACGATACTTGTTTGTTCCTTCGATCTTCTCGAATGCGCATGGTGCAGAGGTGCCTAAATAGGGAACGACATCTGGATCGTAGTTGGCAATCGTATTGATCGAGTACACGCCCGTATGATCAAGATCATTCAGATAAGCCTGATCCTCGTCACCGGAGAAAAAGCGCCAACCCGTATCCTCCGGGCGCTTTGCCGCTTCCCGATACATATACCCAATCTTCTTTCCTTCAACCATTATTCGATCAGTTGCAAATCCCGCGCCTGGCACTTGCGTCAAGCTACGGATCTTATCTTTCGGGATCGCAAATATTTTTTCCGACATCTTGGCACTCGCAGGTTGCTGGGCACTGGATACGGCCGGCATCGACAGGACAACTACCGCAGCGACCAACACTCGATAGTTCATGAAGACCTCTAACGCATTAGCTGTGCGGCCGGATGCCGCAGGCGGACGGTCCGAACCAGCGAAGGGTTTGGCCTCATCCACGTACTCTACGGGAATGGCGTATGACGTACTCGCGCAGCACACCATCCATGCGGGACTGCCAGCCTTCACCGGTGGACTTGAAATAGGCAAGGACTTCCTGGCTATAACGCACCGATACGAGTTGCTTTGCGCTCCCCGACTTGGGACGACCGCGCAGTGCCCGAAGCGGAACCATGGACTTGAGTTGCTTGGGCGTGAGCGGTCTTGCATCCGGATCAGATTTGGCCGCGGCGGTAATTGCCTTGTCTTCTTTCGAAGTAGGCATGGCAATAGAAGGCCGTTTAGATACTTTGGACATAGTGTTTCACCTCGCGACGATTGGCGCGGCGCAAACTGATGATCCTTCGCACCTCACCACGATCCACAAAGGCCACGTAGTAGAGGATTCCAGTTTGGGCGCGAGTGCGATCATTCGCCACTCATCGTTGCCGAAACGGACGTCAATCCAAACAAGCGCGGCATCCCAGTCGAGTTCTTCTGCCAATGCCAAAGAGACGCCATGCTTCCTTTTATTCGCGGAGTCTTTAGCTGGATCGAACTCGATTCGCATGCATTACTGTAGCTACAGTAATGGGGCTTGTCAAACGATGCGACGATGTGCTGCTATGAGGCCGAACGTTTGAGCTCACCGGAACGCGGAAGCCGCCGAAGGCGGTACTCTGCGCCACTCGTTTGCCACTCATCTATTGCAATCAGGTTACGACATCCGCACGGTCCAGGAACTGCTGGGGCACTCCGACGTCTCGACAACGATGATCTATACGCACGTCCTTAACCGCGGAGGGCGCGGCGTGCAAAGCCCGCTGGACGCACGCTGAACCCGACACTGGCTCGTTTTCATCTCACCACGTATCCACGCAAGCGCGCTTTTTCCCCGTCCTCGGAATAGGCGCCGGCAATGAGCGCAGTCCCGCCATGACCCACGATCGCGTGTCCGCGGGATCGATGACGTCGTCGATCTCGAACAGCGTTGCGGTGCTGAGCGCTTTGCCGCGTTCATAGGCTTCAACGACCATCTCGTCGAATCGGGCTTTGCGTTGTGCTGGGTCGGATATGGCTTCCAGTTCCTTGCGAAAACCGAGCTTGACCGCACCCTCCAGGTTCATCGGGCCGAATTCCCCCGTGGGCCACGCAACCGAAAACGCGGGGAGATGGAAGCTGCCACCCACCATGCCCTGCGCGCCCAGGCCATAGGCTTTGCGCAGCACCACTGAAAATATCGGAACAGTGAGATTGGCGCCGATGACGTAGAGCCTGCAGCAATGGCGCACGAGCGCGCTGCGCTCGGCCTCCGGCCCCACCATATTACCAGGCGTATCGCACAGCGATAAGACCGGCAGGTCGAAGGCATCGCACAGTTGCAGGAAGCGCGCCGCCTTGTCGGCCGCGTTGGCATCGATCGCGCCTCCCAGAACCATCGGATTGTTCGCCAGCAATCCCAGCGGCCGACCTTCAACGCGGATCAGGGCCGTTACCATGTTGGTGCCGAAATCGCGCCGCAACTCCAGAACGGAATCCCGGTCGGCGATGAGATCGATCACCCGGCGCACGTCGTACACGCGCAACCGGTTCTCGGGTATCACCTGGCGCAGTTCGCGCTGATCGGCGCACGCCCACTGCTTTATCGCGCCTTGAAAATAGGACAGATACTGTTTGGCGGCACGCACGGCTGCGGCCTCATCGGCCACGACGACGTCGATCACGCCGTTGCGGCGCTGAACCGAAGTCGGACCGACTTCATCCGGATGGAACACGCCCAGTCCGCCGCCTTCGATCATGGCAGGGCCACCCATACCGAGGGAGGTCTTCGCGGTGGCGATGATCACGTCGCAACAGCCCGCCACCACCGCGTTGCCGGCAAAGCATCGTCCCGACACGACGCCCACCAGCGGAACGAGTCCGCTCAACTTGGCAAGCAGCGTGAACGCCTTGATGTTCAGCCAGCCCGAAACGATCGCGTCCGTATCGCCGGGACGTCCACCGCCGCCTTCGGCGAACACGACCATGGGCAAGCGCAACTCGGCCGCCAGCTCGAACATGCGGTCTTTCTTTTCATGATTCTTCGCGCCCTGTGTTCCGGCCAGCACGGTGTAGTCATAAGCCATGGCCACACAGCGCGCATCGACATCGGGAAACAAGGCGCCGTTGACGCGCCCGATGCCCATCACCAGCCCATCCGCGGGTGTGCGCGCAATGAGATCTTCCATGGAGCGGCGGCTGCGTTGTGCGGCAACCGTGAAAGCACCGTACTCGTGAAAGCTGCCGGGATCGCACAGGTCGGCGATGTTCTCGCGCGCCGTTCGCAAGCCGAGCTTGTGCCGCTTGTCGACCGCGTCCGGCCGCGCGGCATCCAGGGTCAACTCGCGCCGTTCACGGAGTTCCGCGAGATCGGGACGAACATGATCCAGATCGATTGCCCGAACAGAGCTCACCAACCCCGCCTGGCCCTCGATGACGTCGACCGTGAGCAACGCGGCACCTTCGATCAGAGTCTGGTCTTGCAAGCCCCGGATCTCGCGCACGACGCCAGCGAACGGGGAAACGACGACATGCTCCATCTTCATGGCTTCCATGACCGCGACTTGTTGTCCCGCCTGAACGGAATCGCCGACGCGGACATCGATGCTAACCACCGTGCCCGAAATCACTGCACTGACGGCCTGAGTGCCTTCCGGCAGCAGCAGCTCATCCGGCGAAGGCCCCGCTTCAATGTCGCGCCTGCCGTGCGTCAGAATCGCGAGCGGATCGAACGGATCGACCCTTGCCGCCGAAGCGGTCGCGCTCGAGGGCTCGCCGTAAAACCGCCGGTGTTCCGCGGGCGCACACAACGAGGCGAGATTTTCCTCGATTAATCCGGTATGCCAGCGCCCACCGGAAAAATCGGCGGAGGACAGCAGATTCAGAAGAAACTCCCTGTTGCTGGCAACGCCTGCAATGCGGAACTCGGACAATGCGCGGCGCGCCTTCGCGGTGACCGCAGGCAAGGCGTCGCCTGCCACATGCACGATGACCTTTGCCAGCAGCGAGTCGAAACGCGGATTGACGCGCATGCCGGAGTGCGCACTGGTATCGACGCGCACACCCGGACCCGCCGGCGGATCGAATGCATCCAGCACGCCGCCCGACGGACGCACCGTTCCGTCGCCCACCATCGTTTCCGCGTTGACACGCACTTGCATCGCCATGCCGCGCGGCGAAAAAACTTGCGAGTCGGCCAGTTCCAGTTCTTCGAGCGTGCGGCCACCAGCGATATCGAGCTGGGCGCGTACCAGATCGATCCCGGTCACTTCTTCCGTTACGGTGTGCTCGACCTGAAGACGGGGATTGGCTTCGATAAACGCGAGTCCGGCAGGGCCTTTCGCTTGGCTCTCCACCAGGAACTCGAAGGTAGCGAGGCTGCGCAGCTTTACATCGCGAGCCATGCGCAGTGCTGCGTCGATCAGGTGCTCGCGCAACGCGCCAGGCAGTCCCGGCGCGGGCGCGATTTCGACGAGTTTCTGTCGATTGCGCTGGATGCTGCACTCGCGCTCCCACAGGTGGGTCACGCGGCCGCTGCCATCGCCGACGACCTGTACTTCGATGTGGCGGGCCTTGGGAAATAGTTTTTCC